>Ga0123342_1009316_pt1 | contig 11823 bp, 5 predicted proteins | sample Turbeawhitnodule_FD_89960 | JGI IMG/M metagenome (GOLD analysis project Ga0123342, IMG submission 89960) | Root nodule microbial communities of legume samples collected from Mexico - Turtle bean Mexico white nodule | ecosystem: Host-associated > Plants > Roots > Nodule | place: Mexico: Nepantla... | reverse complement strand
TGTAATTATTTTGAAATAATTAAATAATTTAAAAATAATTATATATCCAATTTTTTGTTCCTTAAAACTAACACTCTTAGAAAATTATGTATCAAATTAATTTTTAACATTACATAACTTACTGCCCAATATATAAACAATAAAATTTTAAAAAAAAAAAATTAAGATGTGTCAGAGTCGTGCCAAGTTGGCACGACTTCAGTATAACATGGCAGAAGTCGTGTCAAGTTGGCTCGACTTCAGTATAACGTGGCAGAAGTCGTGCCAAGTTGGCACGACTTCAATATTACAGGGCAGAAGTCGTGTCAAGTTGACACGATTTTAGTATGACATGACAGAGTCCTGTCAAATTGGAACGATTTGTGCATATGAAGTCGTGCCAAATTGACACAATTTGCCTAAATTTGTAATTTTTTTTAAACGGACTCTATTTTGGTAAAAACAAAAAAAAATAACCCCATCATGGTCAAAACCCTCAAATTATACGCAATTATTATTGTATGTACGATATTGTACCCAATTATATAAATCGTATGATTAGTGGATCCCTACCTACTTAGATTGTAATTTGGAGAAAGAAAGTCTTACTACACTAGTATATATTTCTTATGCATGAAGTGATGTAAATATACACATAAGATAATAAAAACTTCTTCTTTCTTCTTACAATCTTTTTACATACAATTTTCTTATACAATTAGAAACTACTTAATCATAATAGAAACTAATTTAAAAACGAAAATTATTTTTAGTTCTCTAAAATAATTTCTAATTTAGTCAATATAACAACTAATTATTTTTTATCTGAAATTAATTTCTATTAAATGATTTTCTTGTAATATTTTTTATGATAAAAAAAACAGTACATGCATGTCTACACAATAAGAACAGAAGGAAGCCACCATCTGTTAGCCATGGTGTTGCACTCTTATTTTGATTGCTAAGGAGGTGATGTTGTTGAACAAGTTCAGATCCTCACACTTTTCACCAGACATTTTTCTTGGCTTTCTGCATTGCTAGATATATCCTTCATTGATACTATGAACATCTGATAAAAAAAAATGAACATCTGATAGTAAAATTGGTTTAGATTCTTAATTGATCTTCTTCTCAAATATATATGACATTCAATAAAAATGTTACTAAAACAAAAAAATACTAACACAGTTTAGTAATATTTTATTAAATGTCTAAGTATATAGATTTGATAGCCAATATGTTAAATTTTGAGGATTTTATGTTTGGATATTAATGTGATGAATGATAAGTTGCAGCACTGGGACATATTTTCATCTTTGTGAAAAAACCGCATTGTTTGGATTGTTTCATTTTTTATAGCCTCTCAGTTAATAAATCTAAAAGTCACACCATCTTTACTATGGCTTTTGCCATCTTTTTTAAATAAAAGTTTTAATATTATTATGCAACTTAAGATCTCAGACTGACATTTTAAATAACAACAATCATTTATTATTATATAAAAAAATATTATTAAAAAAAGGAAAAAAAAATACAAAAATATGGAAGAAGTAGACCAAAACTCATATGTTAACAAAAACAATAAATAAGTAAACTATATTTGTTGAAAACCTATTATACCAATGAAAAATATTTTTAAAACTATGTTATCTCAAAATTGTTTTCTTAATTTCTTTCTCCTTAAATTAATAATATTTTAATTTAAAAAACATTATTACATACGTTAAACCTTAAATCACAAAAAAAAATATTCCAAAAGAAATTTCTCCCTTAGAAAGAGTAATTATCTTTCTTTTTTAATACTATATATCTTTAAACATTTATCATAGAGTAAAAAATCAAAATGAAAATATTAACATAAAAGACACGAAGCTTATTACAAATTATATAATAATTCTATTCTATTCTAAAGATTAATTATATTTGTCAAAGTTTATGCAAAGGAGTAATAATAAGTAGGAAAATTTGTCCCGATATATAACAAGATCACTCAACAAAAAATACCATTATAGCTATACATTTGTCGGTGCAAAATTATTTGTACTATAAATTAACCAAATAAAAATGGTTAGGCAAATTCTTCCTGCACCATATCAATTTTAACCTCCACCATATTATTTTTTAAATTTCCAAAACTACCCTCCTGCACCATATCAATTTTAACCTCCACCACATCAATATTTTAAATTTCCAAAACTATCTTCTTGCACCATATCAATTTTAACCTCCACCATATCAATTTTTTAAATTTCCAAAACTACCTATATTATAAATTAAAAAATCCAAAATAATAATTATAATTGAAAAATAACAAAATATATGCTGGAAAAAAAATTCTAAACACAAAACTAAAAATACATTTTGGATAAAAAATTTCAGAATTCAAAAATATGTTCCAAAAATTGAAATCCAAAATATTTCAAATAAAACTTTTAAAAATAATTTTTCTCATTTTTGTGTAAGGTTATTTTCGTTATTTATGAGGGATATTTTTGTCATTTTGTAGAACTGATTGGGTGAGATATTTTTGTCATTTTCTAGAACTGATTTGGTGGGTGGAGGGAGAAATTGCCAAATGGTTATAAGTAACATTATTTTGTGGAGACATGGACCAGGCAACCGTGCAAAATGTGAAAATAAATTAATGAAGATATTTAGTACGAAGGAAAAGACATGGTCGTCATTGTTCGTGATCTGAGTGAAATCAGAACACTTCAATTTTTATTTTCTCTCTATTTAATGTAAAAGATGATTTTGAGTTTGCAAACACGTTCATCGTTCTTTCCCCTCATTTTCTCTCAGTTCAAACCCTGTTCTTCACCCTTCAAATTCAAACCCTGTTCTTCACCCTCCAAATTCAAACCCCGTTTCTCAACAATCACAATGTCCTCAAGCCAAACTCTGGTGGAGCACATCGTCCTTGTCAAGGTCAAAGACGGAACTGAACAGAGCAAGGTCGACGACTTGGTTAATGGCATGAACTCGTTAGCCGCCATCGACGGGGTGCTGTACCTCACGGCGGGCCCAGTTCTCCGTAGCAGACCCGCCGCCGCTTTCACCCACTTCCTCCACAGCCGCTACAGCTGCAAGGACCACCTCGACGCCTACAACGTGAACCCCACCCACATCGCCGTCGTCACGAACTCCCTTTTTCCCATCTGCGACAACCTCTTGGTCGTCGACTTGTTCGCCGGAAAAACGACCCTTAAGACGCCGGCGACGGGCTCCGGGCTCCGCGTGAGGTTTTTGAAACTGAAGGGGGAAGACGAGCAGGTTAAGGAGAAGGTTTTGGGTGTTGTAGGAGAGGAGGATGTTGGAGAGTTTTCTTACGGCGAGAACATCTCGCCGGAGAGAGCACAGGGGTTCTCGATCGCTTCGCTGAAGGTTTTCCCCGGACAGAAGGAACTGGAGAGTGTGGAGTTGGAAGAAGGGTTGGCGAAGGTTGAGGAAGATGTGGAGGAAGTGGTGGTTGTTGACTATGTGCTGCCGTAGGCTTTCTCACTCTGTTCTACATTTCACAGTTATTGAATAATTTGTAACAGAGTGTGGGAAGAAGAAGGTTATGCTTGAAGACATATGTTGTCTCTTCGTACTGTGTCTTGGTTTCCTGTGTTTCACTATGTATTATACTTTTCTGGGCAAATAATAAAAAGTGGAGTTCACAAACATCAATAAGCATACTTACATTACTAATTATATTTTTCATTTTTAGAATAGTGTTAAAATAGTAAAAAAAAATCAAACAATTTTTTTTATATTTTTTTTTAATACTTCATTGATATGTGTTTTACATGTGTTATACGAGTGTCGATGTCCCATATGTATTTTAAACACGAACACCATTTAAGAAGTGTGTCTGATGTATTGTACGAGTGTCGATGTTCGATACGTATTTTAAGCACGAACACCATTTAAGAAGCGTGTCTGAGCCTCATAGACAAACATACTAAAAAGTAAAGAGAAAAAAAAAGGAAGATTTTTAAATTATTTGATTGAAATAATAATTTTTAAAAGAATTTATAAAATAATCAAATTATCTTTATGATTATAAATAAATTTTAATTAAAAAATAAAATAAATTATTATTATTTTATAAATTTAGTCTTTTTATTTCTATTATTTTTAATTTATTATTGCTTATTTATTTTATAATTACATTGTTATGATTTTATAAATTTATTAATGTTATTATTCTTCCTATTATTTTTAATTTTATTTTATTAATATTAATATTTTTATTATTATTAATAAATTATTATTATTATTTTGCATATTGGATGTTCAAGAAATAAATTCAATCAAATAGGAAGAAAGAAGTGTTATAGATTCAAGGAATTTATGGAAAGAATTATAATCATTAATGTGTATCCCAACTTGTATATATATAATAGGGAGTCAAAACTTGTTATGTATTTTTTAAAGGGTATTCGTGAAATCTATGAAAATGTAAAAATATAGATTTTGCTCATGGAACCTCTCCAATTATATATATTAATAAACTATAAAGATGTTCAATAAATATTAAAATCAAATATTAAGTTACAATCATCATAATTTATTTGGGTTCATCATAATTTATTAGGGTTCATTCGTTGACTTTTGTTATTTCCACCATGATATTGCAAACTTTGAAAATGTCGTTGATGAGAAAAAAAAAATATTAACATAGTTCAAAATAAATATTAATTGAAAAACTATTATTAACTAAACAATTATGAAACTTTCAAATGGTTTTTTAATAATGACCCTGTTATAGAATTATAATAATAAAATATTAATATATAGGAAAATACATGCTCTTTTATAAATAAAAGTGTTGGTGATTTTTTTAAATGAACAAAATTTAATGGGTCTTCATCAATATAGTTATTTTTGTTTGGAATTTAACTAGTTAAGTGAGACAGTATACGCTTATGTGAATATTTTGATATGGCAATTATTTACTTGACATATCAAAAAAATAAAATTGAATTATTTTAGAGAAAAATAGGTTATTCATATATAAATTTTGATTTTTTATTTATTTAGTATATTATTATTTTTTATAATTTTGAATATATTTATTAAAATTTGACCGGTACTGACAATTTTAGTGTGTTATTTCAATAATTACTACGTGATGTTAAATTTAATAATACTTCATTATTGTTTGGTAATTTTCTGATAATTAATTTTCTGATAATTTTCATCTTCAAAAAATTGTTTGGTAAATTTTTTTATTAAAATTAAAAAAAATATTGCCTCTAGAAACTATTGTTATGAAAAAGATAAAAAAAATAATCAAAATTGTATTAAAATGTCTATTCATTTCTTATAAATCGAAAAAAATAATAACTACCAAACTTATGGAATTAGTATATTTTAGTATAACTAAAATTGAATTTTTTCCATGTAAGGTTTTTTTTTTAAAAAAGAAAAAAAAATGCAATATGTATATTCTAACATTTTTTATTTAAAAGATAATTGAATTTTTCCATCTAAAAACTAATTTATATTATTTTTTTCAAAGTAAAATCACCAGCATGTTAGAATATACAGTTAAAAGATTTTTTGAGAAATTTGATTTATACTTGTAGGAAAACTCTTAATTTTTTTAACTTGTATCCAAACTCATTCATAGATATTTAATATAATAATACTAAAGATTTTCTATAAAAAGAAAAAAGTTTCAGTCATCATAAATTACTAACAGTGACATATTATCAGAATAATTTTGTTTCAATATTTCGAGTAACAATTAATGGACACATTTATTTGTTTAACAGTGATTAATGATTTTCAAATTTGATAGAGAAAAGGATTGATAACTACTTAATGTCTAAAGGGGCGTGAAGACATTGAATATATGGGCTTGCTCAACATCTGGCCCATGATAACGACTTCATGGATGTTAGAAAAATTCAAAATACTATATTCTAAATTTTTAGATTGTAAAATAAAAAAAATATAAAATTATACCATTTAAAATAAATATATTTTTTAATTATCCAATTTAAATACCTACTTTTGAATTATATAACTCAAAATGCATTTTTATGAATTATACTTTCCATGTAACACCTAAAAAAAATTATTAAATAAAAATTAATTTAGGAGACCAAAACAATTAATCACTAACTAGATTAAAGAATCTTTTATAAACTAAAAAATTATTAGTATCTAAAATAATTATTATTATTAATAAAAATTTATAAAATAATTTTTAAATTCGTATCTAACTATTAGCTACCAATATTTTAGCTATTAACTATTTATATTCTAAATTAGTCTCTATTAATCTTTTAGAGTCTAATTTAGAATCTAAAATATTAGTAGCTAAAACTTTGTTAGCTAATTTAAATACTAAATTAGAAACTATTTTATAATATTTTATTAAAAATAGAAAACATATTAAATATTAATAATTTTGTAGTCTGTAAATTAGTATCTATTTAGTCAATATATTAACTAATTATTTTTTTGTCTTTAAATTTGGTTATTATTTAATGATTTTCTTACAGTGTAATTGAAAACAAGTATTTAAATTTAAAAAATATTTTAAATTGTAAAATTTATAATAATATTTTAAATTGAAAAACTATTTTTAAATTTTAAATTACATATAAAAATTACAAATTCAAAATAAATGTTCAAATTATATAATTCAAAATACTTATGGAACTAGGAATATTTTATACTTTTTTTCACCCTTATAAAGTTACAAAAAATGAAGATGCTTAAAAAAATGCAATATGTATATACGCAACATACGATCTAGATTCTCTAAATATTAACTTTTCTGCATTTCATTCCATTTTTATTTTCCAATATTTGCTATACGGAACAAATAAAAAAATACAATTTAAAATATATGTTAATAAAAAAATACTAATTTTTTTACTATAATATTTAATAATGACTTAAATTACTTTTTAAAAAAAAATTGTGACTCATTGAAATTTGATATTATAAATCTTAGTATATTTTAACTATATGAATCGTGATATATTTAGTTTAATAAAATTTAATCAAAAAAATTAAAAAACACATTCTTTTTTAGTTTACTAAACTTCCTTGATTAAAAAAATACTTTACATATCTTTATTTGACCACAATACCAATCTAAAAAAATCATTTATTTGGCACACCAAGTTTATCAAACCCATCTAAAATTGCACATTTCATAAACTGAATTTTAATGAGACCATACAATAACTTATCTACCCGTACAATTGCTATCGTTGAAACATAAATAATTTTTTTATATTATAGATTGTGTGTCTGGGATATTAATTATTAGTGACTTAACCATTTGCTAAACTCAGAGATAAAGTTTAATATAAGTAAATGGATAAATAATTGAAATTATATTGGCTTTCGTGTGGTAGTTGCTAATTATTAGTTATTGACATTAGAAAACTTCTAATTATTAGCTAAGGGTATCTAATCATGCAGCCTCTTAGAATAGTAGATATTCATAAGTCAAAGAAAACCTAGAAGAATTAGCATGGAAGGTTTTAAGTTTTTATTTGATTATGCATGAGTTATTATTTAATCAGGAAATAATTTCAAGAAATATAATTAAATATTGAAGATGGTTAATATTCTTGTAAAGGGAATGAGATATTAACTCCAATTGGTTAAACAATTGATTCCTTCAATTGTGTTATACTTTCTCTTTCAAACTCCACTCATAACACAAGACGAAATTCGATTAAAAGTGTATCGATAAAATGTTTTCTAACGTTCAAGTAAGCATTCGGTATGCTAATGTCAAAGACTTACCTTTGTCTTGGTTGTTATGTGTATTTATGTGAACTTGATGACCCCTTTTAATGTTGGATCATTATTAGTGTATGTGTTATGATTAAGAACATATTACCTAATTTTTTATTTTTCATACAACTTATTCTAAGTTATATGACGGTCGGTTGATACTGGATAACGAGTATCTTATAGCCATCAATCCCTACTGATATAATTAATTAATAAAGTTCAGAGTGTGATAGATTTAGTTTGCAGACTGATATGACACTAATCCAAATAATATGTATCGTTTAAAATAAATAATTTATATTAATTTTATACTTTGTTTGTATTAAAATAAGAGCAAAAATAAAGAAAGTGTAACTCAAAGTTGAAAGTGCATTAAGATTTCTCATTCCTTCAAAACTTCGTCACAAAGCATGTATTTGACCCCTTTTATTTTAGGGTTTTGTAACATTTATGATTTGAAGTTTGGTAATTGGGATTATTTTCCTTTTTCATATAGTTTCAATGAGACTAAAAGGAAGAAGTAACAGATTCCATCCATGATTTCTATGAGGATGGTGATATATTAACACCACAAACAATAAAAAAACATATACTTTACAAACTCATAAAAATAATATTTTAAATATATTTAATTTAATTTATTTTAAATATTATAATATTATAATATTATTATAATGTGGTGTCAAATATTTATTTTTATTATGTGTATTTTGTGGTGTAAAAAAATATTTTTCTTTCTATGATGCCTTTGTTCCCACCTACTAACATAAGAATTGGGCATGTTCAAAAGGTATAATTTTTGTTGTTTTAATCCCACTATTTCCCTCATAGATTATTGAACTTGTATAGGTGAAACTAGTTAATGGTGAAAAGTATGTTGCAGGTTTTGGTAATAACTATATGACTATGCAATGAATATGAGAGTTACAAAAGTTATAGGAAGCAAAAGAATATTTAGATTTACATCAACTTTGAAACTTTGAAATATAGAGTTAAGTAAAGTGATTCTAGGATAAATTGAATCATTTTCACAAAAATAATGATTTTCAGACAATGATGATTAATTTTCACTAAATCGTAAAAAATATATTATTTATAATATATGAAATGAGAAATAGGAAAAAAGAGATAAATATAATATTTATACTTTTTTTATTCTTATACAAGTAAAAACGAAAACACTATATAATATATAACAGTGCGGAATCAAAGAGTCTGAAGCAATTATGAAAAAAAAAAAAACTAACAAAATTGATCTTAATTTACAAAACGTTTTTTCAATCAATAAAACAAATTTCATTCAATTCGTAAACATAAGGAAATATACACTTCATTTTTTATATCTCATTTTTTAATGGATTAACATGTTATGTTAAAACATAACCAAAAATTTAAGTCTTATATTTTTAATATATTAAAACAAGATTTTAATTTATTAAAATCAATAAAGTCTACTGTGATTTAATTTATTAAATTCATTTTAATTTATTAAATTCATTTTAATTTATTAAATGAGAGCTAGATGTAAGGCTTAAGATTTTAGTGGTTTTAACAAATTAAAAACTCATTTATTAAAACAAATTTAATTGCAACACTTCAAATTTTAAGTGATTTTAATTCATCAATTTGTATTTTTAATTGATTAAAATGTTCTTTCTCACACACCCAAACAGTTTTAAAAGATAAAAAAAAATTTAATCTATTAAAACAAACTCAAACTTTCCATTGGCTATTAAACACTTCCAAAATACTTTACAACTTAATCAAATCTAAATAGACATTAAAGGTCACTTACAACACATCCTAAACACAAAATACAAGTCAATAAAATATCAAACACTCTAATCAAGATCTTTCATCTTTTGAATATTCATAGATTATATGGTTGGAAACCCCAAATACTTAATCTTCAAGCTTGCTTCAAGATTTTCGGTTATCAGTTAAAATTTCAATTTGGTCTTAACTAAAATAATTTTAATTCAAGATTATTATTTGGTCTCAGTTAGAGTAGTTTTAACTTGGTCTCAACCATAGTAGTGTCATTTGAAATAAAGCATTTTTTGCTTGATCTCAACCTGGAGGTCTTTAACTCAACCTTAATTAATGTATATTCACTTTGTTTTTTAGAAAGCATTGTCAATTTGACCTTTATAAAAGCATCTTTAATTTAAATTTAGGTAAAATATCTTTAGCTAGACCTTAGTCAAGACATCTTTGAAACAAAACAAGTTATCTCTAGAAGGAGCATTAAATAGAACTTTAAAAACATTTTTAAAATTTTTAGTAACATGATAATGAACATATGATCTATGGGTGCTTGTTTGATCGTTGAAAAAGGGTTTGGCAATAATCTTGCAAGGATAACCAAAACTAGTATTGGTGTAATAGAAAAAATAGAGAAACACTTAATATTTGTATTGGTATAGCCCGACATGGACTATGTGCAATTCTCATTTACAAACTATATAATATTTATTAATAAATTAGTGATTACAAGTATTATCACTCTTACTTATGACTCACAACAACTACATAAAGTTACTTTTAGTTATTTTTCATTAAGACATTTATGGCTTTCACGAGTATTCTCTAACTACAACTTTTGTCTACAATAAGGAGTTATTTTAAGGTACAAGGACAACTCTCAAAAGAAAGGATACACAAATGAAAATTAAGATTTTACAAATAAAAAACACTTTTTCAATATCATTTGTATGGTGTTTTATGATTTAACGGATGAACTTGGGACAAAGGTGCATGCATAACTTAACACATAATGTTGATTTGTTTTCCATGACAAACCTTATATTTATAGATGTATTGAATAAGACTACTGTGGCCAACATGTTAACCTTTTGCTGCATGTTAGATTTATATAAGGAATCAATAGCCTTTTAATTAGCATGACCTCTATTACATCCCACACTTAAAAGTCCCTTTAGTTCTAAATACCATTTTCTTGTATTGAAAACATATTTTTAAGCACACAATAACATATTTTTTTTAATCAGCAATAAAAATAAATAAATAAATATGAACCACTTCAGGGGTGGTCCAACCCTTATACAAAAATACCTGACATCAATCTCCTATTAGAACGCCTACCAAATTAGCAAAGGGATAACCATACCAACACTAACCAACATTAATGAATCAACCTCATACAAGCCAGAAGATTTAAAACCCAACTAGAATAAGGGAAATAAGCATAACGAGACTTTGCATAAATCCAAGACCATACCTTTACTTGCACCGAAGCGAACACTTCAGACACATCTGCCACACCTCTATTGAAGATGACCGAGTTCCTATGTTTCCAGATTTCGCTCACTATGCCAACCCAAATTGTACCCCAAACTTCGTTAGCCGAAACAGAAGCCTGACTCATCCTGAATTGTGAAAAATTTGACTTGGGGTCCTTGTGAATTACAGACAACACACCAAGCCACTTAAAGCACAGACACCAGACACGCCAAACAAACCTGCAAACAAAGAACAAGTGACAAGATGACTCCTCCTCCTCCCCACACAAACAACACAAGGGATTTTCTACCGCCACTCCGCGCCTTACCAAGTTAACCCTAGAGGCAATCCTATTCTCCAACACCCTCCAAGCAGTGAACAAAGCAGATGGCAAGACTTTGCACCTCCACAACTTACTATACGCAGGAGAATACTCCCTTCCTCTAACCCACCTTACCTGAACATAGGCAGAGTTGACTGAGAAAGTTTCACTCTCCCCGATCTTCCAGACCCAACTGTCCGCCTCCCCAAAAACCATCTTCACCTCTTGCAAACTCTGAAACAGCTGTTCCACCAAAGACTTCTCCCAGACGAAAAAGGATTTACACCAGTCCAAATTCCACACCCATTCACCATTATACCAATACCCAAGCTCAGCCATTTTTGCGTTTTTGGCCGAGCTTAAAGAGAAAAGTCTCGGAAAAACTCCCTTCAAAGTACCATAGCTCAACCAACTGTCCTCCCAGAAAGAAATCTCCTTACCATCCCCCACTTTCCACTTAAACCCATCTTCAAAACTTCTACCCCAACCCTCTGAATCCCACACCTCCTTCAAATCTTTCCACC
>Ga0123342_1009315_pt1 | contig 11825 bp, 19 predicted proteins | sample Turbeawhitnodule_FD_89960 | JGI IMG/M metagenome (GOLD analysis project Ga0123342, IMG submission 89960) | Root nodule microbial communities of legume samples collected from Mexico - Turtle bean Mexico white nodule | ecosystem: Host-associated > Plants > Roots > Nodule | place: Mexico: Nepantla... | reverse complement strand
TGGCACTGCGCCTCAGGCGCCAATGCGGGCGTCGCCGCCTGGGTGCATTTCAGCCGAGTTATGTCATGTGGGAAGATGTTGGAGGCCTCGCCCGGAATTGAACCGGGGTACAAGGATTTGCAGGCTTTTGCCGTCTATTGTTTCTAAAGAGTTTTTTGCTCTCGTGTTGCAAGCGTGTTGCAGTCAGCCGAGCAGATTGTTCGCTGCTTGTGCCAGCTCTGTTCCATCGTCCGATCGTGGAAACAAGTGCGCATAGGTATTCATGGTTACCACGATCGAAGCATGCCCGAGCCTTTCCTGAACTATCTTCGCGGGCAGCCCAAGACCACCGTCCTCTTTGCGATTGATCAGCCAGCTCGCATAGAAATGCCTGAGCGCGTGTAGGCCCCCATACTTGGCCTTGAGGATGGGTTTGCCCTTCTTGTCGACCTCGCCAGTATCGATCGTTACACCCGCCCGTACCAGCGCCGGCTGGAGGCCCTTCCTGACGACGTTCGAGTGTGAGCGCGAGTCACCGTCGGGATTGGCGAACACAAGGACCGGCTTGTTGCCCTGCTTGAGTTTCAGCTCTTTGAGGGCGTTGATGACAAGCGGCGGCACGGGAATTGTCCGCGCTCCAGCATCCGACTTCGGTGGTCCCATTTCCCGGAACTGATCGACCCGTTGACGGACGCTGATTTCTCCGCGCTTGAAATCGACGTCCTGCCAACGCAGGCCGCGCAACTCCGACGAACGCATGCCAGTAAAGACTGCGGTCAACAACAGCGGACGCCAGTTTCCCTCCACAGCGCCGAGTAGCGCCTTGATCTCCTCACGGGTGGGAATATCGGCTCCGACCAAAAGTTTGCCCTTCTGCCGCTTCTCCTGCCGCCTATCACGGCCCTTCCTGCTTCCTCTGATATCCCGCACCGGATTGCGGGCTGCAAGCCCACGCTCACAAGCGTCCGCGAGTATTGAGCCGAGCGAAGTCACTACCTTTTTCACCATTGCCGGCGATCGGCCTTCTTTCCGCATACGGTCCTCAAAATCGCGCACGGCTGGCACAGTGAGCTTTGACAAGAGCATCTGACCGATCATCGGCAGGATGTGATGCTGCAAGTGACTCTTCCGCTGATTGACCGTCGAGCGTTCAAGGCCGGCATTCTCACCAGAGGCGATCCACAGCGAGCCGGCCTTCTCGACAGTCACGCTTGCTGAATCGGCAACGTGCGTCCCTGCCCGCACCTCGACAGCAGCCGTAGCGGCAAACTGATCGGCTTCCTTCTTTCGCGTGAAAGTCTTCAGCCGGCGCTTGCCGCCGGTGTCGGCATAGTCAACGACCCACGAAGATTTCTGTTCGCCCTTCGGGGTAGTCCATTCCCTTCTACGCACTGACATGCTCAGCCCTCCTTGGCGGCGTTGCGGGCGCGCATGGCCGCGACCCGGCAACGGTCGGAACAAAATTTCGCGTGAGATCGCCGACCGGTGAGCGGGCCGGTTAGGAAAATTCTGTCGCAGTGCTCGCAGGTCGTCGCGACGGCTCCAGCCTCGTGGGCGACCGAGTGCTCCATCATCATAAATCCGTAGAGGGTGTCCGCTTCCAGAATAAGTCGTCCCCGGCCGGTCTGCTCGGAATAGACGTAGGACGGTCGGAGGGTCACGTTGCTCAGCGCCTCATTGACGAAATAGGCCCTCTCCTGCGGAGGCAGGTCCTTGCCGATCGTGGACATGGCTTGCGTCCTGAACCCGTCAGCCATGCCCCTGATAATCGGAAGGTGCAGCACACCGTCATTGAAGTTCATTGGCGAGCCGAAGCGATAAAGGAATGCAATAAAATCTTTGTCAGTCCGGCAGTTCATAAGATGCAGGAATACCGGGTCTTCCAGATCGGTGATCTCATGGGTCAGGGCATCGATGCGCTCACTTCGCGCTCGCAACTGGTCCGGTCTGCCAGTGTCCCTCTCGAACCCGTCTACCCGGCGCTCCCAGTGTAGCTTTATTGGTATCATTGCCCCTACCTGTTACGCTATTTTCATGAAGTTCGTTATATGCGGAATTTCGGCTTGGCGCAACCGGCTGCGGCCCGTTACGATCTTCTGCATTACTAACGGACAGATGCAAAGAAGGAGATCAGGCAGATGCAGACGCCGACGGAGCCGGAGCTGAAGGATGAAATTCTGTGGGGGGCATCCGCTATCGCCAAGGAAATTGGGCGTGGCGAACGCGCGACGTTTTACATGCTCGAGCGGGGCGAGCTCGACGCCCGGAAAATCTGCGGCAGATGGGTAACCACCCGGAGCAATCTCCGCAGACAACTAACGGGCGAACAGTCGTAAAAACCGCCGCGAAGACGCGGCGGCTTCGAAGACGTTTTCGACGCAGTGAGATCGCGCCGAATATGTTCTCGATCGTCCATCGCGTCAACCTCGCGGCGGCTTCCAGCAAGGAACCGCACATGACGACCGCTGAAGCAACCGACACAATCGTCTTTCCAAGGCGCACGCCCGGCCGGAAAAGTGCCGCGCGCGAGGCCGCCGAACACGCCGCCGACCTGAAGCTCTGCGAGTGGATAGAAGGGCGCTGGCGAGCGACCGGCCTCGCTTTCGGCACCCGTGGATGGGCTTACATCGCCGAGAACGAAGGGTTCATTACTAAAGGGGAATTTGCGGCGTTCGAGACTTGGCTCGGCCGGGTCCGCAAGGAGGGACTTCTCGATCCCGACGCCGTCGCCGACGATGACGCCCGGAGAGCCGATCACGGCGAATATGTCGATCACGACGATCCCGAAGATTATGCGGCTGGGGCCTTCGACAGGGCAAATGATTTGCTCTCTGTTTACACGCCTATCAGCATCTGGCAGGGGCTCGACACCTATATCGAGGTGTTGGTCGAAAAGGTTGACCTGAAGGTGCTTTTTCGCCCTGTGTGTCGGCGCTATCGCGTGCCGCTTACCAACGGCAAGGGTTCGAACGACATCAATTCCAGACGACGGATGTTGCAGCGCTACCGAGAGCATGCCGAGTGCGGACGCAACCTCGTTCTGCTGTATGCCGGCGACCACGACCCGGCCGGGCTGGATATCGCGCGCGTCATCAAATCAAACCTGATGGAGTGCGCCAATATCCGTGATGTCGGTTTCGACCCAACGCCCATAGAGGTGGTGCGTGTGGGCCTTACCGCCGAGCAGATCGAGGCCCTCGATCTTCCATGGATCAACAACCTCGAAACCGGCTCCGGTAAGAACCTCGCCGATCCCCGTCATCCCGATCACCGGAAGCTCTACGTCCAGGACTATATTGCCACCCATGGCCCGCGAAAGGTTGAGGCAAATGCCCTGGCCCGCAATACGGCAGCTGCGCAGGATTTGATCGAGAGCGCCATCAACGGATACATCCCGCCGGATTGGCCTACCTTCCACGCCGCAAGGCTCATACCGCATCGCGAGGCCGCTCGTGAGGCGTTTGCAGCACTGATCGCCCGTACCGGGGGTGGCGCGTCATGAGCCACGACGCCGTCCGATGGGCACGCCGACAGTGTCTCGGTGATCCGGTCGCCAAGAATGTTCTGGTTGCCCTTGCCGAGCACCACAATGGCAAGACCGCGCAATGCAATCCGAAGGTTGCGACGATCTGCCGAGAGACTGACTTTTCCGAACGTTCGGTCCGCAAGGCCTTGGCCAAGCTGAAGGAGGCAGGTCTTATCCGGGTCGAGGGTGGCGGCAAGGCGGGAAACAACTATCAGCTTTTGGGTGATTTTAACCGGCACGCGGTGCCGGATAGCGAAGCCCCGGAATTGAATTTAACCGGCACCAGCGCCGGTCTAACCGGCGCGTCGTGCATCCCTAAACCGGCACGTGGTGCAGCCCCTTATAATGAACCAGAAAGGGAACTGGAAAGAACTGGGAGAGGGTCACGCAAGCGCGCGCCGACGCACGAACAGGGCTGTCGCCTTCCCGAACATTTCAGCCCTGACCGTTCTGTAGCCCTGGCCGAAGGCATGACGGCCGAAGAAGCGCAACGAAGCGCCCTCAACTTCCTCGACTACTGGAGATCCAAGCCGGGTGCCGCCGGCCGAAAACTCGACTGGGGTGCGGCTTGGCGAATTTGGGCCAGGAAGGATGCCGCCGACGGAAAGCGCAAAGGAACAGATCGCCGGCAGCGTCCACCCCACATCGCAGAGCAAGCGTTTGAGGAAACCCAGCGCGCCTTTTTGAAGCAAGAAGGATTGTTCGATGACATCGCCGAAGACGCTACCGGCGGTCTGCCCGGATATAACTCGGGCGGCCACCGACACTGAAAAGCTGACCGTGCTGACCCGCCTGCTCGCGGCTTACCCATGCCGCATGCCGAGCGATTTCCGACTCGTGAGGCCGGCCTACATGCAAGCGCTGGAAGGGGTCGGTAAGTGGGCACTATTCGAGGCGGAACGTCGGATCAATCAGAATGCCTTGGGTCACCCCTTCATGCCGACGCCGGCCGAATTGCGGCGCGAAATCGACCGCGTGATGGAACCGTTTCGCGAAAGACAGCGGCGGGCCGCCGAAGAAGAGCGGCGCTACCGGTGGCCCGAAGACAACAAGCCCCGCGCCCTGCCGGCGCCGAAAGGGAATCCTGAGGTCATCGCCCGTTGGCGCGCTAGGAGGTCCGCCGAGAAGGAGGAGGCTGCCTTCAAGGCGGCAAGCGCTCCCGCCGATCCGGCACTGTTCGCCGACCGGGAGGAGCGAAAAAAACGAACATCAGCCGACGCTGTTTCCGATTTTATCTCGCGGCAGGACGGTCGACATTCTCGTTCTTCGGAGTCGGATAAGGGAACCGACCCATGAACGAATACGCTCAGCCAGATCGATCAATAACCGGGGCTGAACGATGAGTGCCACTTCCCGAGACCGCCAGCGCCGCTACAGGAGACGCAGGCAGGCCGGCCGCCGCGTGATCATGCTCGAGGTCGACGAGGTCGAAGTCGCCGCAGTGCTGGAAAAATTGCGTTTTCTCAACCCGCTGAGGGCAGACGACGACGAGGCAGTCCGGCATGCGTTGCATGACCTGCTCGAGGTCCTCTGCCGCGCAATGACCGATGACGCGTAACGCCAAGCTAGTTCGCGATTTGCTACCATCGACACATGATTGAAACGACAACATGCGACGTAGTGAAGTTGGATACGATCAGCGATCGTGCGCTGCACGAGGCCGGGCATGGCGTGGCCGCCTTCAGGTACGGGATCGGCGTCCGTCGTGTCTCACTGGACGAGTGCGAAATCGAACCTCCTGGCGATTTTCTTGAGCAGGGACGACATCACGGCTCGCTGGCCGTAGCATACGCGGTTATCGCGCTAGCCGGCCATGCGGCAGCACCTAAAACCGGACTGTCGAAATCGGATGAACTGCTTCTGGAATATGCATTTTTCCTCGGCTCATGGAGCCATCACCGCGACGAGTTGCGCCGCGCGTTTTCGGTCCTCGCCGAGGATTTTGTGCACAGTCACCTTGAGGAGATCGAGGCAGTTGCCATCGTCCTTGAGGAACGCCGCAGCTTACCAGGCGACGAGGTCGTGGAAATTTTCGGGAGCATGGGGCAATGACCGAGACGGACGCGGACGAGAACCTCGCCATGATAGCCGCGCGCGCGGAGGAGATCCGAACTGGGCTTGATGGCAACTTCACGAAAGAGCAGCTTCAGCGGCCGGTGAGCAGGCGTACGATTCACGCACTCGTCGCAGCCACCACAGCCGCCACAGCCGTGAAGCTAAAGGCGCTCTCCGCCCGCATCGCAGAGCTTGAAGCTGGCGGCGTCCGCTATTCTGGTTGTTATCAGAGAGCGCTGGAATACCGAAAGGGGACCGTCGTGACCTTCGCTTCCTCGATGTGGGTCGCCCTTGATAACGTCCCGGCCGGCGTTCAGCCCGGCTCAAACACCGCCTTTTGGCAGCTGGCTCAAAAGGGCAAGCCGCCGAACCGCGTGAAGACAACCGAGAGAGACTAATGATATCCTTCAAAGAAGCCGTAGCGCGGACCTCCGCATCGCTCGACCGACAGATCGCGGACGTCCTCGACCAATCCGAGTTGGTCCTCCTCGACCAAGGAGCAACCCCAGACGAGATTGCCTCTTTCCGCGCTGAATACACGGTCCAATCCCAAGAGTGGAAGGCCGAAGCCCTAGCTGAGATCATACGCGGACTATCAGATTGGGACGCGCCGACCAGCAAGCTGCAGTGAAGCCAGCGGCAGACAAAAGCGAAACGTGTTTCGCATCTCGGAGCCGGGCATCATCGGCGCACCGACCTAGCGGGGGGATGGGCCAAGCCAAAACGGGGGCCGGCCGCAAGACCCGCGTGCCCCTCACGCAGAGATTTTTTCTCGCCGGCAAAACATAGAGGACGTGTTTTTTCCCGCCTGTGGATGATGCACCCGAAACCCGCCCGTGGACGACCTCCACATAACCCTAGTGCGACCGACCGGCGTCTCGTTCAGGTGCTTGCCTCTGAGGGCATTTCGCAAGCGCAGATTAGCTCGGTTTTGAACATCTCCGCGAAAACGCTGAGACGGCACTACAGGCCGGAGCTACGCCGAGGCGCATCGAAGTTCGAATGCGCGCTCGCTCTGCGCCTTATCGACCTCGCCGCCGGCAACAGCGCTGTTTCCTTGAAAGCGACCATCTTTTTGCTTCGATGCAGGTTCGGCTGGTCGCGATATCTGCCCGCTGCCGCGTCCAGGCGGGTCTGAGCAGAAATTGACGACTCACCCCTGGTTGTGGGAGGTTCGCAGCAATGGAGGCTTGCAATGGCGGCTTATGATGAAGCGTACGAACGCTCCCGCAAAGCACTTGACAGTGCGCTTCTGGTCATGGGTCGGACAGTGCCCGGGCCATCTATTGTTCGAACGGCGATGGGAGAGGCGTATCGCTACAAGGAGCAGTCTCCACAGCAAGCGCTGGTCCTCAAGTGTGTACGGATGCTTAGTGCCCTTAAGGCGCTAAGAGCACTCCTGGCGCGGGGGTTAGTATTGGACGCCGGATCAACGATGAGGATATCCGACGAGGTCGGCTCCGACATAATGTTCATTGCGGGACCGATATTGTTTAACCATCCACCGGAGCCTCGTCACAAGCAGTTCCTTCAGGAGCTATTCCAGGAGGAGTTCGGGCCAAAAAATCCCTTACCGTCACGAATTAAGAGGGACCGCGTTAGCCGCAAACACATTAGGGCATACATCGCCAGAACATTTTCGGCAGCTCAGAGCGACATCAGCACGGTAGTGGCTGTAACTGAGCTTATAGACGGGGTGTTCTCCGGCTTCATCCACGGGGCAGGCGCTCATGTAATGGATTCGTTCGACGGCGTAGACTTTCACACGGAATTGAGCCAGAGCAGCCATCCCCTCGCTGCCATGAAGGACCAATTCAGCCACTATATCCAGCGGACCATCATGGGCTTCTGCTTCAGCGCGAAGGCGATGGGGCGAGAAGACGTGTTTCAAGCCTTATATAAGCTCAACGGCGAGCTCTTTGACGAGTGTGGCGAGCTTATACGCCAAACAGCTGCCCAAAGCCCCCTTAGCTCTTGATCCCTTCCGCCGGCCGCCGGTATCCATCACCGCCGGCTCACCGGTCTTCAGATGGACGAACGTCCGGTTCATACTGGAAATAATTCCAGTATCATCGCGCGGCATCAATTCCGCTCTCATTTTCGCTACTAAAGGATGCCCGACCCGACAACGCCGGGCGATTTCCCCGTCTGACCACTGCCGCCACTCTTCATCCATGAGAAAGTGCCGAAGGTACGCGACAACTACGAAAGCCTTTAGAATTTAAACCGCAACGCTCATTCAGACGAATTCGCCTTGCAGTCAAAACCGAATCGTTCGGGATTTACCGCGTGGGGTGCTTTACGCGCTGGCCGGCGGATGAGGGCGACGAGGCGGCTCGACCAGATGCGGCAGGCGCAAAAGGAGACGGTTGGTCTATCTCGTGGTGCCGCTGAGAAACGCGGGGTTACAGATACCCCGCGTCCAACCCTAGCCGAAGCCGGTATCGATAAGAGCCTCGGCTAAAGAGGGCGGCCCTACGCCTCCATTTCCTCCCGCCGCTATCTTTCCCCGGCCTTACCAATGACGGGCGCTGTCGGGCTCCGCAGGCGTCAAAGCGGGGCGTCAGCGCCGCGCGTTGCCAGCCGTCGGCGAGAGGGGTCAACCTACGTCCGGACCGCCGCCTTCCTGCTGATCCACTTCTGGGGGTTGTGAGCGTTGAGGGTTCCTTGCAATTCGTTCGCCCGTTTGGGGGTTTCTTGCCCCTTCGCCCTGCGCCGCAGATTTCCCCGAGCCTGTTGGACCACTCTCCCAGTCGTTGGGAACACGACCACGATCGCTCTGCCCGTTTTGCTGATAGCTCTGCCCGTTTTGTTGATAGCTCTGCCCGTTTTGTTGATAAGTGGCTTGCTCGCCACCAATCCCGCCGCTGATAACATGAGGTGCCTCGGAGGGGACCGCCTCGGAAGGACCGGCGGCAGCGCCGTATTCCGGCGGGTCTTGGATTGTCTTCTTGGCCGGAGGAGTTTGAGATTTATCGGTCATGTCGATCTCCATTGTTGCGCGCTGTTGGATTGGTAAGGCAGACACCCACAAACCTATCAGACCGACGACTTAAAAACTACTATAAGATTTATCGGTAGTGTTTTACTGTCTTAGGTTGCAGATCGAGGCCCGTAGGGACATCGGGCTCTTCGGAGAAAGAAAGCTCATATGAAACAAGGTAAAGCGAAGGGCTACCGCGCGGCCGTGAAGACCGATGACGGAAGCGCGTGGCATGAAGGGCCCTTTCCGACCATTGAGCGGGCCGAACGGGCACTGCGCTACATGCTGGCCGCACACGGCGCGTCGGCTGTGGCGTGGAAGATTTATCCGGTTTACCAAGGTAGAACCGTGCCCTGGCAACCTGTCGCATCGACCGCCGGCACATGACCAAAGGCCAACGCGAGATGGCCGTCGTGATCCTCTACAGCGCAAGGTAGGCTACAACCGGTCTCGCGGCCGTCTCCGCGCGGACCCGGCCTTTACAAAAATCGTGACAATCATCCGGCCTGTGGAACACCGGCCTTTTAAGGGTGTGGGCGGTCCCGGAGGGTGTGAAAAATCATGGGGAAAACAAATGGCTAAGGACGCGGTTAGCCATTGTATCTCTTAGATTGCCGTATTGGATTGGTGGCGGCTTGTGCAACTGCGGTTTCCAAGCGGTTGATTTTTACACCGGCGGGTGCGTCAAACGGTTGCTGCGTCGCGGCCTCTCGCTTCCAATCATGCTCGAACATTGTTAAAGCTGAGACGGGCTGGAGTTGGTTATGAATGTTCGAGCAGTTTAAGAATAAGTTATACACGTCACCGACGTTAAAGACTGCTTTTTCCCTCGGCTCCTCCATATCGATTGGCTTCTTTTCCAACACCCTTGTTGCCGACATGACAACTCCACACGGCATCATGTGGCTCACGTTTTACACTTCGATATCCTTTTACCTTGTTCTATGTCTCGCTGCGCTCACGCTTTGGTTCCACAAGGCGCTGCACGCGTTTGAAACCGATGTGTTGAAATTCCGGGATATTGAGTTTTGCCTCGCCTATGCTCGGAGCCGGTTGTTGCCGGAACAAATTGAGCGCTCTCGCCAAAAAATCAGAGATGGAGATATTAGCGACTTTCAGCAGGCCATGAAGGAAATCCAGAAGGTGCTTAAATGAGGTTTATCGTAACACCCGAATTTGCACAAAAGATCGTTGGTGCACCAAACTTCGTTACCGCTATTTCGAAATTCATCGACATTGTGCAAGAGAATGAAAAAGCTGCGATCCTGGCAGATAGGTCGGTATTACAGGTTCTGGCGGGATCTCTTTATACCTTCAACGAAGATGGAGTAACGATCTACTTTTCCTTCGGAACTGACAATGAGGGCGAATATCTTCTCGTTGCCGACGTGTCGGTAAACGTCGCCTCTGCGGCTCCAAACCGCGAACCTAAAGCGAAGGGCTATCGAAATCCAAAATATGATTCAAAGCTGAACCCGCAATTCAACTCCAGCATTAATCCAAATTTTAACGGCAAGCTAAACCCGCTATTCAATGGAAATATAAACCCAACATTCAATGGAAAAATAAACCCCGATTTTAACGGCTCTATAAACCCGCGATTTAATGGTCAGGTAAGTCTGCGGATCAACGGGTCTATCAATCCGCGTTTCAACTCCTCTATAAACCCAGCGCTGAATTCTGCAATTAACCCCCGTCGCAACTCCTTTCTGACCGGTCCATTCGCATATGACTTGCAGGCAAACAGGATCGGTTTTCTTGTGCTCGCAAGCAGGGACGTGTTCCTTATGTTCGATAACAACGCGGTACTTACTGGATTCGCCGTTCTAAACCCCCTTGGAGGGTATGTGTGCTTCGATCCTGAAGAAAGATGGATTGGTCACTGGGTGAAGCATTCTGATGACGGCTTCTTATGCTTTGACAGAAAAAACAAATGGACCGGTTTCATCGTTCTTTAGCAAATTCGAAAAACCTCGGCACTGTCCGCCGCATCCCGCAGCCCCTTATACGACGCATGGCGCAGCTTCCCGTCATGCGTCCATGCTCGATATTCGATCTCGGCAACCAGCTTCGGCTTGATCCAGATCAGGTTCTTGCGGCCGCCGGAATATTTGACGGCCGGTTTGGTCGCCTTGATCTTGTCCATCGTTGCGCGAAGCTTCAACGCCTCATCTGCCTTGAAGCCCGTTCCGACAGACCCGACGTAAACCAGCTCGCCACCTTTCCGGGCAGCCAACAGCAGCGCTCCGATATTCCCAAACGCCGCGCCGGACATCTGATAGCCGACGATCGCAAAGCCGTCGCTCTGGATGCATTTGATTTTCAGCCAGTCGCCGAGGCGGCCGCTGCGATAGGTGCTGTTCCGATCTTTCGCAATGATGCCTTCCAACCCGTGCTCGCATGCGATGCGCAACAGCGTTTCGCCATCCGCTTCGATCTCTTCGGATAGCCGGATGGCTTCTTCGCCGCCGGCAGGCACCAACCCCTCGAGGAGATGTCGTCGCGCGGTGAATTCCGTCTCCATCAGATCATGACCATCGAAATAAAGGAGGTCGAACACCATCATAACCGCTTCGCGGGCTGACCTATTCCCACCGCGGCCGCCGAGCGACTGTTGGAGCCGACCGAAGTCCGACCGGCCCTCCTCGTCGAACACGACGGCTTCGCCATCCAATATCGCCGTGGAGACAGGAAGGCGCTTTGCAGCTGCCAGGATCGAAGGAAAGCGGTCGGTCCAATCATGGCCGCCGCGCGTCAGGATGCGGACGCCAGACGGCTCGATTTGGACGGCGATGCGGTAACCGTCCCACTTCACCTCGTAAGCCCACTGCCTGCCCTTCGGCGGTTTCGGCTTGAGGAGAGCGAGGCACGGATCCACCCGGGCCGGCATGGGATCGAAGGAAAAGTTCGGCTGGGCAGGGTCGCGCTTATTTCGCGGCCGGCTGCGGAGCGGCGCGTCGGCGTCTCCGAGCAGCGGCTGGGCGGGCTTGCGAGGCGGCTTTGTCATGCCGGCAGTTCATCAGCACCAACTTAAAAAGCAATTGACCAACATTGATTATTGACTCCAGGGCGACCGAGAACATAATAGGAACATCGGCGAGGCGGCCGCCAATCTGAAAACTTGAGTATGGAGCACGGATATGCGCGAGCAGCCGATCAGCGAAGCCATGGTTGATGATGAGATTGCGGAGGTGCTCGCCTATCACCAGGGCGATGCACAAGCAGCGATCGGAACCCTCCTGAATGACATCCGCCATCTTCGCTGGCAGCTAGTTTTGACAG
>Ga0123342_1009314_pt1 | contig 11826 bp, 4 predicted proteins | sample Turbeawhitnodule_FD_89960 | JGI IMG/M metagenome (GOLD analysis project Ga0123342, IMG submission 89960) | Root nodule microbial communities of legume samples collected from Mexico - Turtle bean Mexico white nodule | ecosystem: Host-associated > Plants > Roots > Nodule | place: Mexico: Nepantla... | reverse complement strand
TTTTTTTTTTTTTTTTTTTTTTTTTTTTTTTTTTTTTTTTTACTTTTGATGTATATATTAACTCCTTATGAAGAGGAATATCTTTTTGAGATACAAATATGAAAACCTAGTATATGTTTACATGTTAATTAGATATTGCATGCATAATATATTAACAAATATGGGGAAAAAATAGGGATGTTACAAAATGTGTCAAATTTGAGTGATTATTAATATGATAAAAAAAATTATGATAAATAATATAATGGTTTTAATAATTTTCTTGTTGATAATAATTTATAATAATACTAATACTAATAATTTTATTTTATATTAATGTATATCAAAATTAAAATATTAATTTAATATTTTGATATAATAATAATAATAATTATGATAATAGTGATATTAAAAATAAATATAACAATATAATGATTTATGGTAATAGTAATACTAATAATTTTATTTTATATTAGTATATATAAAAATGAAAATATAATTTTAATGATTTGCTGTAATAATAATAAAGATAATAATAAAAATAAATAATAATTTTATTTTATATTAATATATATCAAAATTGAAATAGTAATTAAAAAAATTAATTAATATTATTATTAATAACATTATTAATTTTATAATGAATATCATTTATTATTATTAACATAATTAATTATTATTAATATTAATAATATCACAATAAGAATGTTAAAAATCGTGATGAAAAAATTCTTTGATGTGTAAAAATAACATTACTTTCAATTAATAGATAAGTAATGTTTTAACATAATTCATTAAATTATTTATTATCTCAGTTACTAATCTAATTTTACAAAACATTTTCTTTAAACTATTCGGTGCATCCGGAAAAAATTGATTAAAGTTGACTTTAATTGTAATTAAACACATGAGATAAATGAATTTATTAAGAATGACAATAAAGAAACATTTTTATAAAGAATTTAGGAGGAGAAAAGGTAATTCATTCCCGCAAAAGAAAAGTTGATTCTACAACCAGAAATTTCCATAAAATATTTTTACATATTTTTTTATAAAAATAGAAAGAAAAATAATTTTTCTACAAATTTTTCACTAGATTTTATGAAGTCTCATAAAATATTTATAAAAAAATGTACTAAATATTTTAAATCCTAATAATATTTTATTTAAATTTACGAGAGATTATAAACTGACATCTTATGTTTCTTAATTAATTCAGATTAAATAAGAATTGAAATTTTAATTTGATTTTCGTAAACTTATTTATAACCTTTTAAATTTTGAATTTGTACTGATAAGAACAAGAATATAATTTTAAGTACAGTACATCTTTTTGCATATATGAAATGTAATATAATATAATTGCACGGATAAATATGAAACATTGTTTGTGTCTTATCTTTTAGTAAAATCTCTGTTTAAGTTACCAAAAAAGTTATGATAAAGATTTTAATTTTAAAAAAAAAAAAAATATATATATATATATATAAATAAAAAGAAGGGATAAAACTCAAATTTCTTATCTATATTTACCAGGAAACCTGGTAAGTAAGGAATCTTTTAGTAGATGATACTAAATTGAAAATATTGAAACTTGTAGAAGAAAATTAAAAAATTATTGTGATAATAAACATTAAACTGAATAAAAATATAGATTTAGGAAAAGATCATTTGATTCTGACAAATTAGTCTGAATTTGGTAACTTATATGATGGCGTGTATCGGTTATTCGGTCCAAATCAATCGTCTACCTAAGTAACACGAGATCATCATGACTGCCAACGTGTCTGTCACCTTCCACGTGGCAAAACATCATAAATGCTGCTTAGATACACTACCATGAGGTGGAAACTTCCAAAGTCATTTCTTTTCCTCACGCTTGAATGTGCTTACACGTGTTTGGCTACATTTTCTCTGTTTTCTTAGTGATGATTCAAATAGCCAAAATAGCACACCATGACATCAACCATTCCAAAACATCACAGCAATATCAGTTTATATATGAATAACAAGTAACAGTATTTACTACTAAATTAATTGTTTCTCTACAACCACTCTGTTATATCTCTACTGCATCAATCTCTCTTTTGGTTCTACTCCTGTTCAATCTCAATTCTCAAGGTTAGAGCTTATTTTCATTTTTTTATTTTGTACTTTTTGTTGGTGTTACTTTATGATTTTGATTGTGCTATTACATATTTCAGCACATAAACTTGTCTAGCTAAAGATCACTGAATTATGTGTTTACTTTGAGGCTGAAAACATACATCATTTTCTAAGATTTATGTGTGTTGAATATGAAATCATTTTACATTGAACTGTACTACTTGCAATATATTTAGCATTTTTTTTGTTATTTATATATTATCATAACAAACATGTATTGAACTGAGTTTGATGCTTCTATGCTTTTCAGACTGGCTACATTCTCAGGACAATCATACCATAAATTTTCAGTACACTTCTGAAGTTAGCTCACCTATCTGTGACACACATCTATGTATATATTCTTCAGCTGTGCATGACATAGACACAGAGAGGGATGCAGGAAAATGTGCTCTGTCTTGGAAATCCATAAGGTTATGTTCTTGTTGTTACTGCCCAGCTTAATTGGTTACAGTGGAGCAAAAATCTGTGGCTCATTCTTTTATTATTCCTTGATGTGTAATTGGAATGTGCCTGTTGTGTTAGTACATCACCTTCGTGAAGACGGTTGAATAGTCAGTATTGATACAGGTATTTTAATTGGCTGAGGGAGTGAAATTTTATTTTGCCCAACTTCAATTATGGAGAACAAATCAAGAATCTTGATGCAAAAATATGAACTAGGAAGGTTACTAGGCAAAGGAACGTTTGGAAAAGTCTACTATGGCCGTAGTACAGTAACTAACCAAAGTGTGGCCATTAAAGTGATTGACAAGAATAAAGTTATAAGAACTGGGCAGGCTGATCTCATTAAAAGGGAAATATCTATTATGAGACTGGTCAAGCACCCAAATGTTATTGAGCTTTTTGAGGTCATGGCCACGAAGAGTAAGATTTACTTTGTTATGGAATATGCTAAGGGAGGAGAACTGTTTAAGAAGGTGGCCAAAGGAAAGCTCAAAGAAGATGTTGCACACAAGTATTTTCGGCAGCTAGTGAATGCAGTGGATTTTTGTCACAGTAGAGGTGTGTGCCATAGAGATATAAAGCCAGAGAACATTTTGTTGGATGAAAATGATAATTTGAAGATCTCTGATTTCGGGTTAAGTGCCCTGGCTGAATCCAAACACCAAGACGGCTTGTTGCACACAGCTTGTGGAACACCTGCCTATGTTGCTCCTGAGGTCATCAAAAGGAAAGGTTACGATGGTGCCAAAGCTGACATTTGGTCATGTGGGGTAGTTTTGTTTGTCTTACTAGCAGGTTACTTTCCTTTTCAAGATCCTAATTTGATGGTGATGTATAGGAAGATAAGCAAGGCAGAGTTTACATGCCCTAGATGGTTTCCAGCAGGAGTTCGGAGGCTATTGAGCAAGATGTTGGATCCAAATCCAAACACTAGGATTTCCATGGATAAGATTAAGCAATGTTCTTGGTTTATGAAGTGGCCAAATGGTAGACAGACAACACAAGAAGGGGAAAACAGGAGTGTCTCTCCTTCAATTACAAATCATTCTGAACAATGTGGTGATGGAAGTAATGGTTTAGCAGCAGAAGCAAGGAAAGAGTCAGCTGTGCCAGTAAGTATAAATGCCTTCGACATAATCTCCCTTTCACCTGGGTTTAATCTTTGTGGATTCTTTGAAGACAGCTTTCAGAAAAGGGAAGCAAGATTTACTTCAAGACAACCAGCATCTGTCATCATCTTCAGGCTGGAAGAAATGGCCAATGGGCTGAAGATGAAAATAAAGAAAAGGGCTGCCGGTTTGTTGAAAATGGAGGGCCTTCATGAAGGTAGGAAGGGGATCTTATCCATTGATGCAGAGATCTTCGAGATTACTCCACTTCTGCACTTGGTGGAGGTGAAGAAATCAAATGGAGATACGCTGGAATATGAGAAAATACTAAAAGAAGCCATAAGGCCTGCTCTTAAAGATATTGTTTGGGTATGGCAAGGTGACCAACAACAGTAATCACAACAGTTGGAGCAACCTCAGCAACAACAATCTCAGTCCCAAATACAAATTTTTCTTAGTTTTCAATATCTCAAACCTTATTATTTGTGCATCAATAATATGAAATGCCATTTTAAATTATGCTGTATCTGTATATTTTTCTTCTGTTTTACAATGCCATGACCTTATTGTAATACATAGTCTCAAATTCAGGTGGCAGATGTTTAGTTTTGAATATATATGCATGTTTACTGGTTAAAAACAGGTTTGTAGTGGTAGTGGCTCCAAATGTTTTAAGGACATGAGTGAATAATGAGAGTCATACATACTGTCCTGAGAGAAATCAATAAATTGTGTAGTTTCTTTATCTATTCTTTTTATACAAACACCTGCTTCTGATACAGGCAAAGGCAATTTTGTCACTAATCATACATGATCAATCTCAAGAAACTAATCCAAAAGTATACCCCATTAATTTTATATGTCTAGAACTGATTTTCACAATCAATTGATTTCAATAATGTTGGGATAAATTAATCTTTATCACAGACTATAAATTATTATTCTTTATAAAAACCAGACAGATTTCTAACTTTCAGAAATGAGGTTATATGTTGTGTACAACCAGGAATCTAGATTATATTCTTCCAAAACCAATTCTAATAAACAGAATACTCCGCACAGCAAAAGTTTCCTTGTAGCATTTAAAATCAGTTCCAAATTATTGATGCCAGAATTTTAGAGGCCAAGATATTTTCCTTAGAGTAGGTGAGGCATGTTGCATTATCAACTGGTCATTGGTGGGTTATCCTTGTAGAACCCCGTTCTAGTCTTGTAAGAATAGATCACTTTCGTCTTCTACTCTACAAAACATTTTAGTCCCTAATTTATTAAAAAAATCATAAGATAAAGAAGACCAGTTTCTAGGGGAAGAAAACCGTATTTAATTTACAACATTTTCGTGAACTGAGATAAACTTTCATTCCAAAACCTCAAACTAATCTGTAAAATACTCTTTTGTTGAAATATTTGTTCCCCTACGGTTTATTCATTCACAAACGATTAATTTCAAAAACACATGCGTTGGAGAAATGGTGAGTAAGAAACATGGTTATTTGCGAATCAGCCGCACCATATTGGTATTCCATTTACAGCTACACACATAAAAGCAACAAGCAATCACTGGCATATAAGTCTAAACCACATGTTAAGGAATATTGCAGCTAAGTTATGATTATTATCACCATTAAAAGCAACTATAAACCATGGGAACCGTTCATTCAGGCTTTGGGAAAGAGGAAGACACTAAGTGCCTCCAAAGATAGCGACCACTAGCCATGTCAAGGAAGGTCCAGAACCCAGATTGCAATGCATCACGAACCAGTAGACTCACCAATCCACGATATGAAAAAGACAACATTTTTGTAAAATCTAAAGCATAAACAGAAAGAGGTGGAAAAGGGTCCTCTTTGTACCTTGAATGTTCATTCTTTAAGGTTAGGTGTGTTGTTCATTGTTTTCTTTGTTTGCGTCCAAGTCGGTGTCAGTGGTGTGAGGTTGAGATCTGAGGTTTCTGAGGAACAAGAAACCGGCAAGAGTTGCCGACAAGAATACAAACGTTTGCGTGTGTACATCAGAGGAATCGGGGTATGACTGTGTCGTGGTGCGATGCAAGGTGTTGCTGATTTAAGAAGACACTAAATACGTTAAAAGTAGAAAGTAAATAAATAAAAGACATTGTTGTTGGCTTAGTCTCCATCAACTTTTGTCCTATCATCAAGTTCATTGAGTTTGTTTTATGAACCTTGCTTAGCACCACATCTTTTCTCTTGTGAACCTTGCTTAGCATCGCTCATCCAACCAATTCCCAACTAAGAACATATTAATTCACGTCAAGAATCACCCACATTAATCAAAGACCATTTAGTCAACTCAAATAATGCCTTAAACGAACTTCACATATCTTAATTGAACCAACCACTTTCCTCCATTTGTTAGAGCCTTTTGACTGAAAGCAATTTCATCTCGTAAGCATTCTAAGAAAACAATCAAAGGTGCAAGGTTTATTTCTCCTAATCTTTCTTGAGTCTTTTAAACATTGAGTAGTGAGATCCAATTCTTCGAGAACCTAAGGAGGTTCATATCACATGTACTCAAATTATATAGTAAACCACAACACAGCCTTTTGTATAGCTTGGATAACTAGCTTATTGTCCATCCAACAAATGTAAACACTTAACTACTAGTAGATATTTCTTTATCTAGATTGTCTCCAAATTTTGAATTGATATAATCTCTAAAAATAAATGTTGATCTTTAAAATATAATACAACACTTAAGATTCCAAAATACTTCTGAATTATACAATTTTAAAAAAAAATTAAATAGATTCTAGATTTCAGAATTCAAAAATTATTTCCAAATTCAAAAATACTTTGAGGAATCTTTAATTTGACATGTATATTTTTTTTTAAGAAACATATTCTAGAATATAAAATCTTAAGGATATTTCCAATCTTCCAGATTTTATAATCTGGAGTTTTTCTAATCACCAATTTCAAAATAAAAAACATCAATATAATATAATATATTTTTAATATTTTAAGAATTTTTGGATGACACAAAAAGTTAGAGTTGGTAATGCAGGCTAACCCACAGTGTATACGTCTGTTTCATATTTAGCCTGTAAAATTCAAGTCGGATTGGCCCATCTTGCGCACAGCGTGAGCTCGTTTCACTGGTCCGCCTCGCTAAGAGGTAACCCGCGGGCATGCGTGTCAATCTACATAAGAAAAATATTATTTAAAAAAAATTAAAATTTCATTAATTTTCAAAAAAAATTATTTTTTCTGCTGAAAACTTAAAATGGTATTCCTATTTCAATTCATTTAATTAAGATAAAAATATGAATTCAAGTTAGAGATTATTAAGAGGCTTGATTAAAAATAATTAAAGTTTTGTTTTGTATATATCTTTTTTATATATGTATGTAGATGTATAAGAGTATTTTATCAAAATTTTGCTACAAATTATTTTAATGAAGATGACTAATTTTTTAACTATCTTATTGAAATCTCTTCTTATTAACTTAGAATATTAAAATAAAACATTTTTTTAGTGCACTAAATTCAATATTTTAAAACAAATATATAAGATAATTTGTATAAACTTCTCCTTGAAACTAATTTTCTTTTTCTCTCTTGTGGTGGCTTCTTTTCTTTTTCTCACCACATAAAAAAATATCTCTACCTCTTTCTTTTTTTTTTCTTAATTAAGTATTGGTTCCAATAAATTGGTCCACTTTGACATTCTTAATAAGAAAAACAACAATATTAGAATTATATTTCACTCAATAACTATAATATATTCAAGATTTTTTTCAAAGATATATAAATATTACAGTAAAAGCATATAAACAGAAAATTTTCTATAAAGATTATTTTTTAATATGCATTGCTTAAAAATTCATTATGACGCCGCATTCATAGTTAGCGGTATTTATATTATTTCACATATTTTTTCACTTTTTATATGATTAAATAAGAAATAAATAAATTTTTAAATTTTTATTTCATTTTTCTCTTTTTAGATTTCATTTTTTATTTTTCCTATCTTTTACCCTATTTTCCTAAATCAAATTTGTAAAAGTGTGGTTAGTTGCAAATGACATCACACCCAAGAAATCAATTATTTATTTTTAATATCATTAGTGGCCAAAAGCTAACCATTGCGTGTCCAAGGCCAAGTCAAATGCATGTTTCATGCTGCGACCCTCACAAATAATTAATATGGGCTTCAATTTTTCTCTCTCATTAAATCTAATTAACTAGATGGAAGGTAACTACAACTGTTAAACTTTTATTTAATTATAAAGGTTAATGATTTTTTTTATTATAATAATTTTTCAATTTTGTCTAATAACCTTAAATAATTTTTAATTTATTTTTTTATAAAAAAGAATTAAATATTTCTTTATCAAATTGAGTTGATTCAAAATTACACAGACGACATCATTATCAGTGTTATTATATACTATAAGCTATACTATTAGTACTATTGAATGATTCTCTGATGTGGGACCTTGTGAATATATTTTGGCTATTATTTTTAGTAAATTTTGTCAGTAACCTTTAGTAGCAATTATTAGCATGATTAACACACTAATTTACAACTATCATGCATGACATGACCCACACCTAATGTGGTGATGCAAAATAATAATAAAATACACATTTTGTCCATCAATGACAACCATGTTAGGTAAACCACATATTATTGTATTAAGTTATCTTTCTATTTATTATTTTGAGTTAAGTTATTTAATATCATAGGAGATAATTTTATATATTTTTAAAAATATGATAATTTTGGCGGGATAATAATATATAACATGAAAGTTTTTATAAAAAAAATAAATTTATCTTATGATAATTAAATTGGGATGAATTTACCTTAAGTCATTCACTTTAAAACTATATATGAAATCCAAAGTTAAAATTTCCAGAAGCAAACTAATATGTGGTGTCAAGTTGATGATTGAAATATGGATTCCAACACACCAACCATATTTTGTGTGAAGAAAACAAAAATCGACAATGAACTTGACATATCATGCATTAATAGAGGAACAATCCAAAAATTATAGTATTTGATTTGGATGGGTTTTTTGTTTAGATCAAGAGTAACATGGTTCAATTAAATGAAAGGTTCACGCAACCATGATATGCTAGAAATTTGGGTGATTGGATCTGTCTTGTGTACCATACTTTTTTGTGTGCATACCTTAATTATGGAGATTATGGATGAAAACAGATTTATGATAACTAATGTGAAAATTTAGATGAAAAGTTTTGTATCATGCTCGTGAAGGTTGGTGTGATGCAAGTGAGATGTGTACTTCGACCATAGGCATGACACAGTTAATTAACTCAACCTTATCCAATAAATGCTATTACGTAATATTTTATACGTCATGGTAAAAATTGTTTTAGACTACGATATTAAGAATTATAAACCACCTAATAATTTTTCTAACTTGAACAATGATACGAGAAGATGTTTAAAAAGTTGAGGTAATCTTTCAATTATGAATTACTTAAAATTTGAAGAAGAAGAATTTAATTCTAATTCAATTTTATAAAATTATCTTATAAAATAAGATTGCTATACATTCATTTATATAAATTAGGAAGTGTTTTTATCTTTAGTCATTTGTGTAATATTATATATCTATGGTTGTTTCTTTTTGCATTCCATATCCTTTTTGGCACTCCCATAAGTTAAGTAAAAGACCATCTTGTCCTTAAAAAATAAATTTTAGGTTGTATAATCTTGATTTTTTTTACTATTTACAGCTCTAAAATTGTAATCCATAGGTATTTTCAGATAAAAAATAAGTTAAAATATTTTTTATTTAAAAAAGTAAATTTCAAATTTTAAAATCGATAAGATATTCTTGAATTCATAAATACTTTTTGATTATATAATTTATAAATACTTTTCGGATTTTATAATCCATGATGTATTTTTTAAAAAATAATTTTGTTATAGATTATAGATCCGAAAAGTAGAAAATATCTTTGAATTCTATAATCTAAATTTTTTTTCAGATTATTCATTCCAAAATGAAAAACATTAATAATATAAATGATATTTTTTGTATTTTAAATATATGAGTGTTGAAAAAAACTATAAAAGTGTAGGAAGAAACAATTTATATTTATGAATGGTCCGATAATAATCCGATAGACAAGTCCAACAAACTCTTATTATAATAAACTCTAAATAACTTTAAACTTTAAAAAAAACCTTTGAATTTAGTTTAATCTTATAAAATAAAATTTAATCTTATAAAATATCAATTATCTCTAATAAATATGGATAGATGTCCATTTAATATTAATTAAAGGCACAGGACATGACTAATTTGAATGTGACCGAAACTGATAATGGAGCTCACGAATCTCAATTTCTTGAGATTGTGATGGTATACTACTCTGATTATTACGGTTAGTGTAATTTGTGGATAAAAATACCAAAGCAATAAATTCTAATATCTGTCACGACTTCAGATAATTGATATTTTCTTCCTGTAGAAAGGTATGAGGCGCGTTAAGATGCCCGACTTTTGGGTTTTATATTTTTGTTATTATTTAGTTAAAGTAGAATATGTATCTAAGACGTTATTTTATTTTTCTTAATTGTGATGAAATTTTGAATCTACTTTTTTTTTAATTTAGGGTAATTGAGGTTATTTTTCTGTTTATAAAAATTCAATGTGAAAAAAAAGGTAAAATAAATAAGAATTGGTAGTGTTCTTGCCGGTTGACTTTGGTGACAAGTTTTAGCTCCGTCCGTCTCTTCTGAAATTTGTTCTATCTCTTATTGCTCTAGAACGTGGCTCCGTTCCGACGATATGAAGTCAGTAAGAGCTTATTATAATTTAAAAAGTATTCAATTTCAGTTTCACATAAGAAACAACGTACCTTTATCTGGGATCTCAAACTCCTTTTTTACAACTATTCGTGTAACATCTTTCGTTCACGAGAATATAAACTCAACTGAAAGCATAAATTTTACATGTGCACCCTCATAACCAACATGCAACGTATTCAGTTTGAGTATATTTATTTAACTAACAACAATAGATATGCATATACTTATTTATAGGACAAAACTTATTTAATTATTTCTCACCGGGTTTACCAATAAAATTGGGCCAAACTCATGACCCGTACCCTGGGCCAATAGCCTAGCTAACCTGTCTACTTTATGCACCGAACTCCGACCACTGAGCACTCTATCGTAGTAATGATGATGAAGATATTAATGATGATCTACTTCCATCTCCAATCAACAATCACCCTTCATAAAAAAATTCAAAAACAAATAAGAAGACCACCTTATGACACGTCTTATCATAGATAAATGATTTAGTAGAAATATTTTTTTTTTAATTTATCTTTTATAATAAATTTTACTAATTTTTCTATTACTAATTAATATCTTCTTATCATGATTTTTAAAACATTACCTACTACTCCTATTTATTTATCAATTTCTTTTTTCACAATTACAATTTTTCTATATCAAATTAGTTACTTCCAAATATCAAACAATACAATAAACAAAATTTTTTCCTAATACAAAATTGCTACATAAATTTTAGATTTTTTTTTATCAAAATTAAATACACAATTTTAATTTATTTAAAACTGTAATTAAATAATTAATTAAACACTACTATTTCCATTAAATTTATTACTATTTATACATAAAATTAATTAAATTTTACTATTACATAAATTATTATATTATATATAATAGCATTTTTTTATTAAAAACATGTTTATTTAAATTTATAGTCGCACCTAAACATAATTTTGTTTAAAAAATATCTTATTAATTAAAATTATATTAAGATGACAAGAATTTGTCATGAGTACGACGATAACACCTTAATAAATTTTATATTAACATAATAAAAATCGTGTTGTTTGGGCACTATTTTTTTACATTAAAACTATTTCACGATGACGTAACTCATAATTATTTTAAAAACAAAACTCACTTCGATAAAAAAAAAAAAAAAAAAAAAAACAATGATAAAAAAAAAAAAAAAAATATAAAAAACAAAAAAAAAAAAAAAAAAAAAAGAAGACAAGAAAAAGTCAAGAGTACGACGAGAACACCGGAAGAAATTTTATATTAACATAATAAAAATCGTGTTGTTTGGGCACTATTTTTT
>Ga0123342_1009313_pt1 | contig 11827 bp, 24 predicted proteins | sample Turbeawhitnodule_FD_89960 | JGI IMG/M metagenome (GOLD analysis project Ga0123342, IMG submission 89960) | Root nodule microbial communities of legume samples collected from Mexico - Turtle bean Mexico white nodule | ecosystem: Host-associated > Plants > Roots > Nodule | place: Mexico: Nepantla... | reverse complement strand
TCGATCATGGGTGCGACGGCAATTTTATGGTTCGGATAACTCATTGAATTATATCCAAATTATTGTTTTCTATGTTGATGACGTTGCGATACATGTTGTGCATTGTTGCGATTGACGGCGCTTGCGCGTCCATTCTCATGTGATAGATATCACCTTGTGATACTGAGGGAGCTTTGTGATACCGCATGGGAACCATCGTCGCCAGAAAGAGAAAAGATAAATCGACCGCCTTCATGGCTAAGATTATCCTCAAGGATAAAGGCAAAGTCATCCATCGCGAGTCGAAAACGTTTGAGCGAAAGCCGGCCGCCGCTGCCTGGATCGCCAAGCGCGAGGAAGAGCTTCGCGAGCCGGGCGCTATCGAGCGCGCCAACGCCACCCATGTAACACTTGCCGACGCGATAGACAAATATGTTGGCGAGAGCCTGAAGGCGATAGGCCGGACCAAGGCCCAGGTGCTGCGCTCCATCAAGGAATACGAGATTGCGAAGATGGATTGCCCGGCCATCAAGAGCCAACACATAGTTGAGCTTGGAACGGAACTCGGCAAGTCCAGGAAGCCGCAGACGGTCGGCAACTACATATCGCACCTGTCTGCCATCTTCGCCATCGCCCGGCCGGCCTGGGGCATAGAGCTCGACTATCAGGCGATGCAGGATGCCCAAATCGTGATGAAGCGCCTCGGAACGACAAAGGGCAGCGACAAGAAAGAGCGCCGCCCTACCCTGGAAGAAATGAATGCTGTCATGGCGCTCTATGCTGACCGTGAGAAGCGCCGGCCGGATATGGCCCCTATGACGCACATCGTTGCCTTCGCCCTCTTCTCAACGCGGCGGCAAGACGAGGTCACTCGCATTCTGTGGAATGATTTCGATGAGGAAGGAAAGCGGGTCTTGGTACGCGACATGAAAAACCCAGGCGAGAAAATCGGCAATGACGTGTGGTGCGATCTGCCGCAACCGGCTGTCGATATCATCAAGGCAATGCCGCGGGTGCGGGACGAAATCTTCCCCTACAATGCCGGGTCAATAAGCGCATCATTCACGCGGGCTTGCGCCCTTCTGGAGATCGAGGACATCGATTTTCACCGCCTGCGGCATGAGGGTGTATCTCGCCTGTTTGAGATGGGTTTCGGCATTCCCCAGGCCGCGGCCGTCTCGGGCCATCGCTCCTGGTCGAGCCTGAAGCGCTACGCGCACCTTCGCAATTCCGGTGACAAATACGAAAATTGGGAGTGGCTAGAACACGTCAGCAAACCGGCAAAGGCCGGAAGTCGGCCCCTCTCCCGCCGCTCGAAGATGTCCCGCGGTATGGAGCTCGCTTGAAAGAAGAAAGGCCCGGCTGTTGCTCGGGCCTTTTCGTTTTATGGCTTCGGTGTGAACGTGAGTTTCAAGATCCAAGCCCGGTCGCCCTCCTCTTCCATTTCGGAAGAGACTTCAATCGGAATGCCCGGCCATCGTCTCTCCGCTTCCTGGTATGCCCACCGCGCCTCATTGACTGCCCGGTGGTAGGCGGCGTTGTCTCGCCTGGGCATGTCTGCCAAAGCCTTTAGAATTGCCTCGCTATCGGCGGCCATGCAGTTGATCGCACTCCTTTCGCGCGGCCTCGCGGCGTGAATCTATCCACGCCGCAAGATCGTTGATGTGGACACCCTTCGCGGCCTTCTGGCTTTGCTCGATCCGAACAAGCGGAATATCAAGCTCGCCCTCGGTCGCCTTCCTGGTGAACTGAACGGGAGTAAGGTGGCTGAAATAGTCACGGCAAACCGTTTCCAATGGGATGACGGCCGCACCGTGATATTGAGCCATAAGCAGGAACGCGGTGTTCAATGCTTCATCTCCAGGTAGGTTGCGATATAGTCACCGCTCTTCCACTTGCCGGCGCGCACCTTGGCGTCAACGCCGGCCGGCGTCGCCGGCTTCATCCAATACATGCGGTCTGCGATCTGGTCGCCCGGCTGCATGATTTTATCAATGGCCGCCTGTTCGTCGGCAATGCTATCAAAATCTGGCATTTCCTTAAGGCGCTGATCCGCGAGCTTCGCGGCTTCGTGCAGTTCATTGCGCAGGGCAATAAGCTCGAAGTCGGTCGGGTCCATAGACGGAGACGCATCAAGAATTTCGGGGCTGCTGATGCCAAACGCTACCATGTTGGCAATCTGCTCTTTCATCGTGTCGCGAACGGCTTTTTCCATGATCTGCCGCCAGCTTTCTAGCTTCTCCCTTTCTTCTGCCGTCAAGTCGGAAGGAAGGTATTTCGGATCCAAGGTAAGCTTGAACATCAGGCGGCCGCCTTGATCCGGCCAAGCAAAAGCTCGGTGCTCCGGTGCAGGTACTCGCTTCCGTTCAGTCCGTGGCGCCAGCCTTCGATGACATCGATACAGCGATTGCGCTCGGCAACCACAGCGGGGTCAATTCCGTCCTCGATAGCGCTCTTCCACTGCTCGCGCTCGGCGTTGATCAGCCGGGCGACGCGGATAGCCGCCGCGTCTTCGGTGTTCTGATTGAGGGCAATCAGTTGGATAGTTAGGCGGGCCGTTTTCATGATGTCTTCGGGCAAGCCCGAAATTGCGGGGTCATGCTTCACAGGTTCTTTCTCCAGTCAAAAAATGAAAGTGCGCCCTTGCAAGGGATGAAAGAGACAGGCCGCGCGTTGCGCAGCAGAAAGCCGTAGCGGCCAACAAACCATTCCGAACATTCGTCTTGAAGGTCGCTGTTCGCGTGCGGGATGCAATCGACAATCTCAGCAACGCCGACGATGCCGCCGCGCTGGTAAGCGTGGCCTTCGGCAGCGAAGCGGATGCGACGTCCGGAAACGGGGTGGTATGCCCGGTCAACCGAAATCGCTGCCGTTTCGTCCAGCTTCTTGCCTGCATGAATAGCGACAAAGCCGCGGAACTTCGTCGCCCAATCGCGGTTTTCAATGTCCTTATGGCCGTTGACAATCAGCCAAGCCCAAGGCTGCATGATGCTGATCGCCTTCAATGGTAAATCTGGATGGATCAAAGCTCTCTCCGGTAAGTGATGCCGTTGATGATAAGCGTGTCTGGGATGGCTGGGAAGCCTGAATAGGAATTTAATCCCAACTCTTTGATGCAAGCCGCAATATGCGGTTCGTTTTCAGTGACTTGAGTTGATAGGAAAAATTTCACCCATGGTTTTTCCTTCCCCGCATTCCTGGCGCGCTCGGAGATCTCAAGGCGGCCGTCAAACTCGCGCACGAGAACGACCTTCTCCAGAACGTCACCGTTCGCGAGAGAGGCGTTCCAATGGCGCTGTGCTGCTTTACGGGCCTGGGTGATATCGGTAGGCCGCTCTTTCCTGGGTGGCCGGAAGACAATCGCGCCATTCCTACGAATGAGCGCGACCGATGCGTAAATACTTGCCATTGCTTTAGGCCGCTTCTTTCTGGCGCTCGATGGCGTCGGCCCATTCTGTGGCAGCGTGTCGGCCGATGACGGTCTTGTCGTTCTCGATCACGGCCGCGATGCGCTTGAAAAGCTCTTCCTCGAAAGGGGCCGGAAACCCGAGAGTGCCGCACCCGCGATTATGAATGCGCGTGCCGTCTGCGAGGTAGACAGTCTTCACACAGAAGCCATCTTCATCGCCCTCCAGGTCGGCAGATCCGTAGATCATAAGGCCGCTGTCGTTCTTCCCGAGGATGGGAATTACCAGTTCGTCAAAATCGAAAGTTGTTTTGATGTGGTTCATGGCGAATGACCTCCTGGTTGATTTTATCCTCGCGCATCGCCTGGGCGTTCCACTGGATGAGCGAAGAAGTCATGAGGCCGACGAAAAAGACGAAGCCGGCCAAGTTCTGGAGCGCGCGCCTCATGGAAGGCGCGACCGAAATTCAGCGATGAAGGCTCGGGCAAAGGCGAGAATGCCGCCTCGGGAGAGCTTCGCGAGATTGCGGCGGATGAAGCCGGACACGGCAACGTCGTCGGGCTCGCCGGTCTGCGCCAAAGCCTGGGACGCTGCATCTATCGCGGCGCGGCTATGGATCTCCTCGGCCGCGTCCTGCTCCCGCTGCCGGGCAAAGTCTGCGGCTCGCTTCTCCTCGGTCGCCCTGGTGATAAGGTTCCGATCAGCGACGCGGCGCTTGACCTCGGCAACGATGCCGGCGTTGCTCTTCGCCAGCGCCTTGAGGTGGCGGGTTTCAAACCAGCCCTCGCCCTGCTCGGGGATCTCGCGCGACGGGTTCTTGTAGAGCGTGCCGTTCACAAGATCCCCCTGGGCGTCAATGAAGACGTTGAAGCGCGCGCCCTGCGCTTCCCAGGATGCGAGAAAAACGCCCTCGCTCACCATCTCAACTTTGAAATTCTCCAATTCCATGCGTCACCTCCTTTGGTCGGTTTGGGTATCCGGCGATGCACGCGCGTTGCGAACGCAACACCAATCGCAACACTATGCGCGTGCAAAATCCCGGATAGCGAAGCCGATCAGGCCGCTAAAAAGTGCTTCTCGATTTTGATGGGTCCGAAGCTGCCTTCCACGAGGACGGTCTTTGTATTGACCTTCAGCACCTTGCGCAGCCCGTAATGCACGGTGTTGACGATCTGGCCAACATGGACCTCCTTAGCGGCAATTTTTGCCGCGCGATCCACGGCAGCGTCACCGCTCATCACAGCGCCGCGCTTTTCCATGGCGGCCGCCTTTTCGCGCATGGCTCGCGCTTCCGCCGCGATCTCGGCCGCCTTCATTACTTTGTTGCGCTCACGATCACGGTGGCGAGCGAACGCGCGGCCTGCGGCATTTCCGTAGGCGGGCTGGGTCCAAAATGCCGGATCATTGTTGACAGCGCCATGGATGCGGTTCGCTTCCGCCTCTTTTGCATCGGCGCGCGAGCGAAGATCCGCAACACGTGCATCAATCTTGGCTTGGCGTTCTTCGCGGGTTTCCATTGGGCGCTTTCCTTCGTTGCTGTAGTGTTGCGATTATTGCAATATACCCGCATTTAAAAGGCGGTCAACAACAATCGCAACATAAAACGCAACATTATTCGCAGGCGAAATCAGCCTTTGTTGCCTCGCAGTACGCTTGCGCGGCATGATCAACGCCAACAGTCATCCGAACCATCTTCTCGCCGTCCCAAGCGTGCGGCGGCATGCGAGGGTGGCAGATGATGACCTTGTCGCCCCAGCTTACCGCGTCCACGTCGGGCGAGGATCTTACCGGCAAGGATGCACGAGCATTCCAAGCCTTCCACGCGCCGTTGACGCACGAGTCGAGATAACCGCCGTCTGTAGTGTCCCGCTCAAGAACGTCGTCTTCATCGCCGCAATGGGCATAGAACGGTTGGCTACGAATGAACTGCTCGAATGCCTGTCTGTTGTGGTCGGTCATGCTCTTCGCTCCTGGTGATCAGCAGCATTGAGCAGCAGCGCGGCAAGTGCCCGTGCCTCAAGTACTGTGAGGTTGATGTATCGGGTTTCGTCCTCGACATAGAGCGTGACGTGTGGCGGCTGCCCTTCGCTCGGCGTATCGTCCCAAACCTCAACATCTGGCCGTGTGCCCAACGCCTTAATCGGCGGAAGGTCAAGGCTGTGGTGATTTATCTCTTTCATGCCGCTCCTCTATCTGCTCGAAGTTCCGCAATGCGCGCGATCCAATCCCGCGCCCGCTCTGCCACGTCTGTCCGGTCGTTTGCTTCCGCCCAGGCAAGTTGCAATTTTTTGGTATGAAGAACCGGCCCGTAACGATCTGTCTCGACCGCGCCGGCCGCTACAGCGAGCGCCCGCTTCGAAAGCGCGATATCGAAATGGACCCAGCTAGCGTCGCGGTGCTTGCCGAAGGAAAGCGTAGGATGCCCCTGTATCCACTTCCGCTGCACGCCGATCTTGTCGACCATGGCTAGCAACTCTTCGTCGCTATCGGCCCACATGTGGCACATCTTCATTCGGCCGAACGCCGCGCGCATGTCGTCAACGTAAACCGTCATGCTGCGGCCCTCGCGAAAAGATCGTACTGCGCCGGAAGCTCGCCCCATTGGTCGGCCATGGCTTCGGCAATGCCTGGATAAAAGCGCGACCGCTCCCGCGCCCTCTCCTTTCCATGCCGCCCCCAGCCCGAATAGCGGTGAACCCGTTCTTCACGGCCGGCGACGATGTTGGTTGGCTCCAGAGTCGTCAGGCCCTTGAGCCAAAAGCATGTGCGCTTCTTCTCGCCGTGGCCGAACTGCCAAGGTTGAACCGACTGCGAAGGCGGCCGATAGTTCTTGATCAGCGCCTTGGCGTGCCGATGCATAACGGGGTTCTCGATGCAAATCCGATCAATCGGAGCGTTCCAGAATGAGGAGAAGAGCATTGCGGCGTGGCGCAATTCTTCCTGCATATCCTCGACCGTTCGCCCAGGCGGCGGCACGCTCAACCAACGGACACCTGAGTTGCAAAGCCGGGTGCATGGCGGGTGAGCCACCATAAGCAAATCCCAGCCGTCGTTTAGAAGGTCGCGAGCATCGCCAATGATGTGCTTATTGCTGCGATCCTCTGACGGGATAATGTCGTATGACCAGGCGTCATGCCCTCTCGCCGCGAAAGCCCGCCGAACCGTTCCAGAGAACTCGCAGGCGACAAGAACGCGCATGGGTTTTGTCATGCTGCCGCCCTCCTCTGCCGGGTAAGCGTCGGCCCTACCCGCTGGATGACAAGACCGTGACGGCCATTCACCTCATACACGTCGCAATCCGTCATGACGTGGCAAACGAGTTCGTCAATGTTCACTGCCGCAATGATCGGCTCGCGGAAGCTGACGCGGAAATCCTGTGTACCGAAGCCGCACGAATAGCCCTGATCGGCTCCAAAATAGATCCGGATCATTTCGCCTTCGGCGTGCAGGGTGGCGTTGTGGGCGAATTTGCAGAAGATTGGGGCGTCAGACATTTGGCGCGCCCTCACCCGAAAAAATACGACAATTTACGGATATCTCGCTTTCGCCTGCTGTCGTAACGTGATCGGGCAGCGAGCACGGTTCAAGCTGGCCGCGTTGCAGGGCGGCGTCGCTCTCGGTCGGGTGCTTCGTGGAAACGGTACCCGGCCGGCCGCTGCCAGCAACACGCCCGGCAATGGCTGGGGCCTCGGGCAACGGCTGCCAGAACGCAACCTTGTCATCCAGGACCGGGCCGGCGTTCGTGCTCCAGCCCTGCCACGGCATGGGTGATTTTGAGTTGTCGAGCCACTTGCCGACGACGACGCGGCCATCTTTCAGGGCGAGAATGACCGTGGCGCGCGTCTTCTCGTCCCGCGGCGCGGTGTCCAGCGCCCGCCAGTCATAGACGCTCGCCGGCACACCATTTGCGCGGTCAATTCGTTCGATCTCGGCAACCAAGAGCGCAGCGGCCTTGATGAGATTTTGACGCGTGGTGGTCGGCTTCCACCATGCTTTGTCCCAAGGCCAACCGTAAGGTGGCGGCTCGTTGTCGGCAGGGAAGCCCGACGCCACGGCATAGCTTGCGCCGGCAATCGCCAATTCGCCCAACTTATGCTGATCGTCGTGCTCGGGCGTCCAGCCCTCGGCTGCGATCTGGCGGCGGCGCTCGTTTGTTACATCCCGAAGAGCCTTACTCATGCCGCCGCTCCGATCTTCTCCAGCGCTTCCCGCGCGACCTGGACGGCATTGGGCTCATCAAACCAGTCGTATCGACGGTGCCGCTCCAGGCGGCGATTGGCGCGCTCATCATCGAAAGCGGCGATCTTGGCGATGGCGTCCATGAGCGCGTTCCGCTCGTTGATCAGGTCGCGGAGTGCTAGGCTCCCTGCCCCGTCACTACTCACATTAGGCTGCATCGTTGCTACCTCTGTTGCGTTAATCACAACATAAGCAATACACATCGCAACGGAAAACACCAGCGAAATTTAGTGACGCACCAATGAGGGTTTAGTGTAGGCCTTTTGCCTCTAACCTATTGATTATGTTTAAGTGATCCACTTTCCCTCAAAATACCTGTAATAGAACGAAAAACAATGGGTATAGCCGGCTTTAAACCCCGGTATATGGCCTTTGTATATAAAAAGGTTTCCGGGCCTCAGTGCATCACTTAAACATTATCAAGCACTTAGCTGTGTTCCAGCTACACCAATGCGTCATTTCTCAACACAATCAACACGTTGCATTTCGTTGTAATTCATTGGGCTTCTTTGGAATTCATCGCAACAACCATTGAGCCGGTAATTCTGCCTTAACGAGAGGCTGATTACCGATGGAAGAATTGACCGCGAAAGAGGCTCGATTTGTTGACGAGTATCTTGTTGATTTGAATGCAACAAATGCCGCTATCAGGGCCGGCTATAAGAAGCATACGGCACGTCAGGCAGGATCGCGCTTGCTGTCGAATGTTGACATTCAGGAGGCCATAGAGCGTGGCAAGCTTGAGCGCTCCGAAAGAACCAAGGTCGATGCCGATTGGGTGCTTACTCGCCTCGCTCATGAAGCTGACGCGGATATGGCCGATCTCTATGGCGACAATGGCGACCTGTTGCCGGTTGAGGAATGGCCGCTGATTTGGCGGCAGGGCCTCGTGGCCGGTGTGGAAATCGAGGCGCTGTATGAGGGCGAAGGCGAGGACCGGATACAGATCGGCCACGTGAAGAAGCTCAAGCTCGTGGACCGCACGCGCCGCCTGGAGCTCATCGGCAAGCATGTGAAGGTGAACGCCTTCCAGGAGACTGTTGAATTGAAGGGCTTGAACGCCCTCGCTGATCGTATGGAGCGAGCGCACAAGCGCGCCGCAAATCAGGAGATCGAAGAATGAAGATCTGGCATATGGGCAGCCTTCCCGCCAATCAACTCTATTCCGTGACCTGCCGCCATTGCCGAACGCTGTTTGAATTTGAGCGGCGAGAAGCCGAGTTCTTTTACGATAGGCGAGACGGCGACTTTCTCCGAATTAAGTGCCCGCTATGCAAGTTCGAGTGCGTAAAAGCAGTATGACGACCGATCTAATGATTGTCATGAGTTCCGCTATCGTCGCCTTGATCGTAGTTGCTGCCCTGTGGTCACTGGATGGTGACCCATATGGCTGAACGAGCCGATTTGAATGAGGCGATTATCGAACTCGCTGCCTCCTGCCGGTATAGTCCGAAGCGCTGGAGCCGTGTGGCGTGGGATTGGGGAGTGGGTGAGCTTGCCGACTATGACGGGCCTCGCCCCTGGCAGGACGATATCAACGATATCATCGGCAAGCACCTGGAGAACCCCGAGACGCGCTATCAGCCGCTGCAAATCTCGGTCGCCTCGGGCCATGGTATCGGCAAGTCTGCCGAAATGGGAATGCTCTCAAATTGGGCGATGTCCTGCTTTGCGGATTGCAAGATCGTAACGACGGCCAACACTGAGGGCCAGTTGCGGACTAAGACCGCGCCGGAAATCGGCAAGTGGTTCCGCATGTCCCTCACTGGGCATTGGTTCGATGTCCAAACGATGTCGATCAAGTCGCGCGATCCAGAACGCGGCGAAAGCTGGCGCCAGGACTTCATTCCCTGGAGCGAGCACAATACCGAGGCATTCGCCGGCCTTCACAACAAGGGCAAGATCATTCTCTTGCTGTTCGATGAAGCCTCGAAAATTCATGACAAGGTTTGGGAAGTCGCGGAAGGCGCACTTACCGACGAAAACACCATCATCATTTGGGTGGTCTTCGGCAACCCTACCAGGAACAGCGGGCGCTTTCGCGAGTGCTTCCGCCGCTTCCGTCATCGCTGGACCGGCCGGCAGATCGATAGCCGCACAGTCCCAGGCACCAATAAGCAGTTCCTTCAACGTCTCGTAGACGACCACGGCGAAGATAGCGATATCGTCAAGGTGCGCGTGCGCGGGCAATTCCCGAGTCAATCCGCTATGCAGTTCATATCAGCAGACGACGTAGACAAGGCGCGCACCGTCCACCTCCGCAAGGATCAATACAGCTTCGCACCGGTCATCATCGGTGTAGATCCATCTTGGACCGGCGACGATCCGACTGTTATCATGTTGCGGCAGGGGCTCTATTCGAAGCTCCTCGCCACCATCCCAAAGAACGACAACGATATTGAGGTTGCCAACCTCGTTGCCCGCTTCGAAGACGAGTATCAGGCCGATGCTGTCTTTGTGGATGCTGGCTATGGAACGGGCATCGTCAGCGCCGGAACGACAATGGGCCGGTCATGGCAACTCGTGTGGTTCGGCTCCACCAAGACGATTGACCCAGGCTATTACAACATCCGCTCGTACATTTGGGGGCAAATGAAGCGCTGGATTAAGGCCGGTGGCGCAATCGATCCTAAGAACGAAGTCCTCTACCAGGATCTCGTTGGGCCTGAGACGGTGGCTCGCATTGACGGCAAGATACTGCTCGAAAGCAAGCAGGACATGAAAGAGCGCGGCATTCCCTCGCCCAACGAAGGCGACGCGCTCGCCCTCACTTTCACCCAGCCCGTTGCCAAGAAGGTCCGCGCCGTCGCCGTCAACGGCATGCCAGCGGGCAACATGGCGCAGACCGAATACAATCCTCTCGGCTGACGTTCATCGCGACAACCATTCGTCCGTAACCCTCGCTCCTAACACGGCACAACTTAAGCCAGTAGGAGCGAACAGGAATGGACAAGAGCAGCGCAGCATTTCAACGAGCCATCGAGATCCGCGATGTCCAAGCTTATGAGATAGCACTTCGTCAGAACGTCGCCGCTAACGGCCGGCTGTTCTGCTTCATGCTATTCCTGCTTTGCCTCGTGCTCTGGCCGGCAACGCACTACGGCGACCGCTTCATAACGCTCGCTGCCATTGCCCCGCTCCCTGTGGGGCTTTCCACGATCATTGACCAGCTTCCGGCCGGCCGCGTTCGCTTGGCGCTGTCCTGCATCGCTTATGGCGTCCCGGCTGGCATTTCCCTCGCCCTCCTCCTCACCATCCTGGGATAATCGCCAATGTGCATGTTCTCTTCAAAGCCTGCTACCGCCGCGGCCGCGGAAGTCACTCCTCCTACCGAGTACGCGCAGCAGAAGACGCCAGACTATGCGGCAGCCGAAACCACGGCAGCCCGTCGCGCGTCTGACAAGACCAAGGGCGCGACCAGCACAATCCTGACCTCTCCAACCGGTACCGGCGCGCTTGCCGATACCGCATCTCCCACGCTGACCGGGACCGACAGCAAGAAGACGCTGCTCGGAGCGTAACACATGGACAATCTTCGCCGCTCAAACGAGACGCAAATTGCCTATCACCGTCGCCGGCTGGATGAGCTTAAGCAGGTTCGCCAGCCGTGGGAGCGCGAATGGCGTTCGCTGGCCGAGTATATCGAGCCGACGCGCCTTCGCCTGGACAGCGATAAGGAAGGGCCGCGCTCTAGGGCGAAGATCATCGACAGCACCGGCACGCATGCTTACGACACACTTAAATCGGGGATGCACTCGGGCCTTACCTCGCCCGCGCGTCCCTGGTTCCGACTGACGACGTTCGATCCGGATCTTAAGAAGCGGGATTCGGTCAAGATCTACCTCGCCGCGGTGCAGGATAAGATGCGCGAAGTCTTCGCTGCCTCGAACCTCTATCGCGCCTTCCATATCGGCTACGGAGATCTCGGGCAGTTCGGCCAGTCGGTCGCGATCCTGGTTGAGGATCAGAAAACCGTCATTCGCGTGCAGCAGCTTGTTCACGGCCGTTTCTGGATTGCCCGCGATCACAAGGGCAAGGCCACGACGCTATACCGCGTTTTCCGCTGGAGCGTGCAGCGTATCATTGAGCGGTTCGGCTACAACAAGGTGCCTCAAGCCGTAAAGACCAAATACGACACCTCAAAGTACGGCGATTGCTTCGATGTCTATCACGCTATCGAACCGCGCTTTGATCGCGATCCG
>Ga0123342_1009312_pt1 | contig 11830 bp, 6 predicted proteins | sample Turbeawhitnodule_FD_89960 | JGI IMG/M metagenome (GOLD analysis project Ga0123342, IMG submission 89960) | Root nodule microbial communities of legume samples collected from Mexico - Turtle bean Mexico white nodule | ecosystem: Host-associated > Plants > Roots > Nodule | place: Mexico: Nepantla... | reverse complement strand
TTGCAATTTCAATCGGTAGTTTCAAATGTTTTAGTGTTCTTCATCCTTTTCACCGTTTGAATTTGTGTTTCTTAGCTTGTTCTTCAATTTCTGTTCGGTTCTTGTTGTTTCTGTTTTCAATTAAGTTTATATCATGTTCCATGGTTGTGTAAAAGGAAATAGCACTCTTAATGAGTTTGGATCATCATTTTGGAAGGCTTGGTCTCCATTGGTGACTCCTTAAGCTTCTTTGCACCCATTCTGTTTTCAGCTTGTTTTTGTGTTTCTGATTTCGTTTCCTTTATTCTAAGCACTCTTTGATCCTTTAATTGTTGTTATTCTTTTCCTATAATTTTGTTTTCAAGAGTTCTAAGGTGTCTATGTTCAATGCAACTCATATCATCTTCCATCATGTACATCACTACTTGAAATACTGATGTGATTGTCATTAACATGTGGCATTTGTTCACCATGATCAATCCAAACATAATAATCAGACATGAAATTGTTTTCATAGAGGTGAACCTTGACCATTTCAATTGGAAAAATCTTTGTACGTTGATATTTATTGCATTGACATTTAAGCTTCCTTTCATTCAAATAAGATTGTTGTTGACAAGTTTTAACGAGGAACTCTTCAACCCCATTCACAAAACTTCCTTTTAAACCTCCTCTGCCAATATAGCATCTATCGTACATCCAAATACGATTTACATTAAACCATTCCATGTTCTAAAACAATGACAACTAAAAAAACCTTATGACCTGAAAAGGAAGCTAAAGTTCTAACACTTAACTGCAAGGGAAAGGGAAAGAAAAAGAGATAACTGATATCCCAACAATCAACAACCTAAGAGAATAGGTACCTAACTGCATTACACAAAATAAAGAAAAGGAAAATCTCCTTATGAATAAATTGTCAAATTCTAAAGGGTAGTAAATTAATTCTGACAACTTTCCCTGTTTTCTTTTAATCAGTTATCAAACACACTATTATTAATTCACTAGAAAGGGATTTATATAAATCATAAGGACTATTTCCTCTAATATAAATTTGAACAACCTATGTTGCATAAGTATCAAGTTTGAGGATAATTTAAATTAGAATTAAAAAACCTATGTTGCATAAGAATATTAATATGTATAATGAAAGGAAACCTATTCAGTTAAACATTGGTTAGGGAGATGATGTAGAATAGTTTTCCAAATAAATTATTTATTATTCTTCATCGTGCTTAGTACATATATGACCATCTTCTGTAAATCAAATCTCGATTACTAAAGGGGTTAGTCTACCTATTAGTTTGTCGTGTGCATGGGACACGAACTTAACCAAGTGGTTAAGTAAGTGTGAATGTTCACTTCACAAGAGCAAAAGGAAAAGACAATTATAAGGTGCAAATGATGCTAGAAGGTGTGGAATTAAAGAACAAGGAAAGGAAACCAAATAGAATTGCCGAATGGAAACAAGGAAAACCAAACAAGAACATGATACAAAGAATAAAACATGGAATGACAATGGAAGAATAGATGAAGGAAGAAGAAAGCTTATGTGATGGATTTGAGAAGTGGAACACGACACTTGGAGTGTGATTGGCCTCCAAGATAAATGATGATAGCCACCACTTAAGAGCTCTCAATACTCACAAGATAAGACCTAAATGCTAAGAGGAATTCAAACCTCACTAACACCTCACACAAATTGTATAGAGCAACTCTTCTTCTATTAATTTCAACTTGAAAAATACACTAGGTAGACCTCCTATTTATAGGTGAAGGAGCCTTGGAGAATAAGCTAAAGGGGTAGGATAGGAAAAGGGAAAAAATGGACAGTCTTAGGGTTTGACTCAAACCCGCACCTTAGGCTTGTCCTTCTAGAAACTAGGTCAAAATGTCTTCCAAAAGGGCTAGGAACAAGCTAAAATGCTACCCACACCCCCTATTATGCTAAAGGCACCTTATTCTAGCCTATCTTTGCTATTTGGACCCCTAAAGAGGGCCCAAATTATTTACAACATATTTGTATCTTGTAAGAAGACAAAAAGGAAGAATAGTTGGTGTGATGGTTTATGCTCAGCTCCTCTGGTGAGGTCCATGTGATCGATTGTGGGGTTATGAATTGGTCGTTAAGATGACTATTCACAATGTGTTTTGTCTTTTGCTTCTTTGGTCATCTTCGTAGCTACTTGGGTTGTATCAATGTGAGATACACTTACACTTGGAATAACAATTATAATAACTTTATGATAAGATGTACAAAATTTAATGATTAATTTTAAAATAAATAAATAAATAAAATAATAGCTATAAATATATTATAAATGTTTATTTTTTATATTTTTTAAATTCATATGTTATTAAAAAAATATAAAATTATTAAGATTGAAGTTATTTATTAGGATAATTTTATTAGATTTTTAATTAATGTAAGTGTTTCAATAAAATATTTGAATCTTTAAAAGTATAAAAAAAAAAAGTTTTATTAGAAGATACTTTATTTTCACCTAAGAGATTTGGATATTGAAATAGAAGTGGGAAATGCACTATTCTTGTATGAATATATCTATATTGGAGTATAATTATACAAGTTTGTGCAAGAAAGTTCAAGGTAAGGTTTTAAAAGTAAAAATATTATAAAGTTTTATTAAGCACTTCAAATGAAAATTTGGCATGCTTTAAACATAGTATATATGTTGAAGTACATATGTTGTAATTCTCTATTTTGAAATGTGATTTTATGGATTGATATCCACTACAAGAAAATAACAATTTAGTCACCGAATTCAGCGACCGAAAATAAGTAGTCGCAATTTGCAACCGAAATAGTTACCGAATATTCTTAGTGTCAAATTTGCGACCGAAATAGCAAATGAAGAATTGTTAATGATATTAGTTAGTTTTGCGACTGAATCAGCGACCGAACATGAAAGTGACAAAACCATCGATCGCTAAAGTGGCGGCTGTTTTGAATAAATTCTGAAAAATATATTTGCGACCGAATTAGCGACCGAATATGTTTATTTTTTAGCCACCGATTTTATTTCGGTTGTTAAATATAATTGTTTATTTTCTGTCACCGAATTAGTCAGCAAATATGTTTATTTTTTAGTCACCGATTTTCTTTTGGTCGTTAAATATAATTGTTTAATTTTGCCACCGAATCAGTCACCAAATACGTTTATTTTTAGCCACCGAATTTCTTTTGGTGGCTAAATGTAATTGTTTATTTTAATAATAATAATAGTAATAACATTTACTTTTTATAATTAAAATTAAAAGAAAAAAAATCCAATTTTTTCCCCTCTTTTGTTTTCTCCGGCTTCTCTCATTCTTCATTTTTCTACTTTTCTTCATTTTTCTTAAACAAAAATGTTATTGTGATAGAAAGAGAATGAGAATGCACAACTTGGCGCACGACACAACGATCTTCGACGGTGTTGTTTTGCATTGCCTTCAACTCTATCTTTGTCATTGTCTAGGTTAGTATGTGATTTATGTGTTTTGATACGATTTATGCATTTATATTGTAATTGAAGATTATATATAAAATAGATTTTTGTTTTTGTATTTTTTTTGTTTTGAAACCAAATAGATTTTTCTTGTTGTGTTGCATGTTTTAATGGGGAGGTTGAAGGTTGGAGAGGTGGTGGAAGCGAGTACGGTGTTGTTTCAATGCGTGTGACGAAGGAGAGGAATTTGTGCACATCTAATATTGTTTGTAACTTTGATAAAAAAAACAAAGAAAACAAAAACAAAAAGAAATTTAAAAAAGTTTTTGCATGTGAGAAACAAAGCTTTTTTATCATAAACACAGAACCAAAAATAAAAAAAAAAAAAGTGATAAAAAACATGAGAAAACATATTGACAAAACAAAAAAATGAAAGGATGGAAAAGAAGATCAAAGTTCGAAACTTTGATAAAAAGAACCGAGAACAATAAATTTAAGAAAACTTTTGCATGTTAGTAAGAAAGTTTTTTTTTATTTCAGAAAGAGAGAACCAAAGACCAAAAAACAATATTCTCCTATCTTTGATCCTACACATTGAAGATCAAATGCAGGCTACACATTAAGCAGCAACAACAACATGTTCTTCAAACTGATATTCAGACACTTCTTCAAATGCAGCATACACAATAAAGTCTAATAAAATTCAAAAACAATAACAATGGACAATTCAAATTCAAAAAGAAATTACCTTTGATCAGAAACAGAGAACCAAAGACCGATAAAATTGAGAAAAAGCATGAAAGGATGGCAGAGAAGATCAAAGTTTGCAACTTTGATAAAAAAAAACAGAGAACAAAAACAGTAATGAATACAACTTGAACAGTTGAGTTGCAACGCGTGTTTGAATGCATGGAGGAACTGTTTGCCATCTTTGAACTAACAGTAATGATGAAAAACAAACACATTGAATAAGTTGGATAAGATGAACAAAAAGCGAAAAATGAGAAATACGGTGAACAGATGAACAAATCAAAAGAACAAAATATCATAAAGGAAAAAATAAAGAGCAATGAAAAGGCTTACAACCCTAGAACACGAACTCAACCCTAGTGAAAAATACACGGTATATATAGTGAAAAATAGTGGTGTTTTGGGGAAAAAAGCTTTCAAATACGGCATCTCTGAAGTTACCGAATTGGTGAAAAGGAGTAAAGGATAGTAATTAGGTTTCAGAGATACAGAGAATGGGGAAAGCGACACTAAAAAGCAGAAATTGAAATTGAAATTCAAAACATTACCTGAAGGGTGCTCTGTCATTGTTCTGCACAACTGCTGGAATCGGTATTTGCAGAGCCGTACACACTTCTGGAAAAGCCATTGCTAGGCACACAAAAAACACATTCTCAGAAACCCTAATTTTTCCTCCACCTATAGATATTGGGCTTGTTCACTCATTTTGGCCCAGCAGAACCATGGGCTCGTGGCTCGTTTTCTTCCCAAGCCTCACAATCTGCCACGTGTAATGTTTTCTTCTTCTGGTAAATTTCATTTTTTGTTTTTTTTTTCAAAAAATCGTGAGAGTGACACGTGGAGAAACTTGCATGTTTGTGCTCCCTCAAATGTTATAAGTATAGATTAGTGCATTTGTATCTGAGTGTTGGTTCTCTGCATAATTGATTCAATCCTGGAGCTGTTGAAACAGAACACTAATTTCGGTGCAAATTTTAGTATTTGATTCGGTGAATTGGTTCATTCTTGAATGTTGTAGTTTTTAGAAACCTGCAGCAGCTGGTGTTTGTTGTTTTTTTTAAGCCTTTGATTATAGTGTGAAAATCATTAGTTATTTAGTGCAGTTTTCACTTTTAATTTTCTTATAATGCTGGCTGGAATTGACAATTCAATTGATTTATTGAATAGTATAGGAAGTTCAAAAACTTGATACAATTCTGTGTGGATCCGGCAGGTGATTTTAGCTGACAATTTGAAACTGACTCCTTGCATGCTTCAATGGTGGATTTTGTTTGCACTTGATGTTGAAAACTGAATAATATGAAACAGAAGACCTGAAGAAAAAAAAAACTACAGAGAGTTTCTCATTTTGGAACCTTTTGGGGATTAGATTAATACGCAGATGTAAGGGAGGAAAGTAGAAATAAAAGGATTTTAGATGACTACTATTTCTTCCAATCCATACTCAGAAGTGTAAATTAAGTGGAAGAAACTATTAGGTGAGGATTTGTGCATGTAAGCATTAATATATAGGTAATTTAGCAATAACCATTTTTTACATTCCATAATTAGTGATTTTTAATTATCATTTAAAAAACTATATTTAATATAACATTTAATTTACTCATAGTATAATTTTGTTGGGTTATAAGATTGTTGAGTTTGGGGAATTTATTTTATGTTTGGTAGATAGATAGGGAATAAGTTGAGCTAGTGTTGGTTTTCCTCTCATGATGTCTCTGTTTTCAAAGTTAAAATTCAATTTGACTAAACGTGAATGAATTCGGAAATAGGGATATATGCAGAACACAAGGTTAGGAAAACTGACGGGTGAGGTTACTTTCTTACTTATTTAATTAATTATTTATTTAGATGGAATCAAATGTATGCCAAAAAGTGGAAAAGGAGGATGAGTTATATAAATAAAATAATGAGGAAAGGTTAGTTTCATTCACTCATTAGGTGTGCAGCTACATGCACCTACATGCATCATTTTGAGAAACTTAAGAAGTAGATTGAAGAATATGCATAGTGTACGGTCTTAAGTTTTATTTATTTATTTTATGCTTTACTTAATATTTTTATTAAAGTTTTATATTTCTAAAGTGAAGTAAATCAATTATATTATGTTATAAGAGTAATCAATGACTTGATAATTAATGTATATAAAATACGTTGTTGTATTAAGTTTAATGGTTGAAAGTAAAATAACTGAATAAGTTTACTTAATGTATTTGTGCTTTATTTATACAAATGTAACATTCAAAATTGAAAATATTTCAGATTGTTAGTCTAATTAAGTTTTTTTTTACATATATGAATATTTATTTTCTTTTACACTAATATTTTTTTTAACTATAATAAATTTCACCGAAAACAAATTATTTGTATTTTGTTTCTAGCAAGATATATAAAATGGTTAGTTTAGTTTTTAAATATATGTTACAACTGAAGTATTTCAATGTGCCGAAATAAACTGTTTCAAATTTTTTTAAATTAACCAAGAACATAACAAAAAAAAAGTTAAAGAATCAAAAAAATAAGAGAGTTACAATGAAGGAATAAAAGGAATATTTTATTCATACAAAACATTAATCAAATCTGTTTACCAATTAATTAATAATTAATCATCATGTATATATTTAAATATTTTTGTCTATATTCTTCTACCTCAGTCTCTCTTCAAGAATAATCTATATCATTTCAGTTTAACCCTAGTTTTATGGATAATTGAAATTAATGTGGAGTAAAATCCATAGGTTTAAGTTGTAAATATAATTTTAAATTCAATAACCTAATGCATTTAAGAACTAAAAGTTAAAATTTAAAAGAAAGATAGTAATAATTTTAAATAGGTATTAATAATATATATAAAAATAGTCACCAAAATTGATTTGGTGGCTATATCTACAAAGCTGATATATAGCGACCGAAAGAGAATTGGTCGCTGTAATTAAAAAAAATATTTTAATTATTAGCGATCGAAAATGGTGATCGTTAACACCTTCTATTTCAACCACTGATTTAGTCACCGAAAATAGTGGTCGCTAATTTGGTTCTGAATTTGGTGACCAAATTTTCTGTGACTTATTTAGCCACCGAAAATGGTGGTCGCTTATTTGGTTCCTGAATTTTGGTAACCAAATTGTCTGCGACCGATTTAACCACCAAAATTTCAACCGCAAATTTGCGACCACTTTATAATTCGGTCACTAGATGCTTTGCGACTAGGGTTTTCGCTTCCATCTTTATTTGGTGGTCATTTCGGTCGCAGATATGTTTAGCGACCGATAATAGTGCTTTTAGCGACCGAATTTGATGGTCGCTAAAAGTGATTTTTTTTTGTAGTGATCATTCAAGCGATGGGAAAATGATGAATCATCATTGCATATATAGTTCAATGTCACTTAAAGTGTTATCATGGACGCAAATATATCACTCAAGTTATGGCTTGTCGCTTGAGTGAGGGAGATGCCAAGAGAATTGATGGAAAAGACCTAAGCACAAGCCCAAGTTGATGGAAGAGGGCCAAGGACCACCTTAAATGAAGGTCAACCACAAGGATGTCTAGGGCCAACCACAAGGGCAATGACCAAGAGACTTGATGAAGATTGGAACAAGGCCACGGATGGAAGGGAAAACTATCTTTACATGTTCCAAGAAAGCCCAACATCAAGTGTAGCATAGCCTTATTTTCTTGCCCAAATACTGTAGAATTTACTTTTGTTAATTTGTCTAATTTGCAATTAGGATTAAGCTAGGTTTACCTAAGTTAGTTTACGGTTTCTAGAACTTACTAAACTAACCTAGGCCGGCCATGTGAAAGCTAGGCGCACCATGTGCTCACATTTTCCATGTGCTCTCATGTGCTTCCATGTGCTCACAATTGCATGTAATTTGGCTAGCATTTTCCCTTCATTTACATGTGCATTTCCGGTCCTCATAGGCTATTTAAGGATGAGCCTACCTCATGTAAATCCAAGATTATTTTGAGTATTGAAATGCTGCCAAATTTGTGCCATTCATACTCCCTTGCCTCAAATCTCTTTAGATTTAGGTCGTTAATCTTCAATTCTTTCACCTCAAGGAGAGTTGGCTGAACCTCTCCCATCTTCATACTCTTCATGCACCTTTAAGGCTTACACAACTCCTAGGAGAGCCTTATTTCACCTCAATCCGTGAATGCTTCCGCCAAAACCACCACAAAAACCGCAAGATCAAGAGCTCAAAGTCATCACAAGTAAAAGCCCAACAAATAGAAGATTAGGGCCAACTACTAGAGCTATGGCAACGAAGATTCAAAAGGACTGGATACATCTACTGATGGTAGAGAAACCTCCCAATATATGTTCCAAGATGCCATAAATCTAGTGTAGAGTAGAATTTATTTTCTTGTGAAAATATAATAGGAATTTTACTTGTATTTTTCTTTAATTGTGATTAGGGTTGGATTAGGCAGCTAAAGACCAACCTAGGTTAAATTAGGGTTTCTAGAAAACTCCTAATTTACCTAGGTCGACCCATTAGATCTAAAAATGAGCACATGTTACACACCATGTCACATCTTCCATGTGAGCTCATTTTAGGCGCCAAATTCAAAACCATTTTATTTGAATTTTCCCACCTTTTCTACTTGTTCAAATCTGGCCCTCTAATCCTATATAAAGAGGTGTTTGGTTCATGTATTTGGAAGATTAATGAATGAGTGAAATTGCTGCCAAAATATTGAGTCAATTCTCACTCTTGTCTTGCCTTGTTAGGATAGACATTTTAGTCTTCTACTCTCCACCTAGCTCAAGTTATTAGGCCTCACCTATCACTCTCCATACTTAGCATGCACCTCCAAGGAAACCACAAGCTCTATGTGAGCCTCCTTGCACGCCTCCTTCATTGAAGCTTCCTCCAATCCTCTCCAAAATTCAATCAAAGAATTCGGTCATGTAGGCACAAATCCATCATTTGGTATCATGAGCCATGGTTCTTCAAGAGCTAAGTGTGCCTTCTCTTCATTTTAATTTTTGTGTTGTTCTGTATTTCGTGTTGTTCATCACTTCCTTATTATCTTGTTGTTTTTAATTATCGTTTTGAATTTGTATGTTGTTTGGAAATTTCAATCGGTGCATCTTGCTTAATTGAGCTTGAGCAATCCGTGTGCAAATTTGATTAGGATTCCATGGAGTTTTTGTGTTTGTTGTTCTTTTTTTTATTTAATTGAGTCTTTCATGCTGTTTTAATCGATGCAAATTAATTGTGTTTGAGTCATTTTGATTTTTGAATCCATACAAGTTTTGTCAAGTCATGTTTCTCCTAAAATGTCATCAATTCTCTGTAGTACTTTTTATTGATAGTTTTGGTTGTTTGATTTTAAAATCTAGTGCAGTTTTATAATTCTATTTTTGAGCCTTTGGTGCATTTTTTATTTTTAAATTTTGAGTTCATGCTTGTTTGCTAGATCCATACAAGTTCATATACATCCATTCCAATGTGTCTTTGAAGTTTCTCAATGTTGTTTTTAATTCCATAATAGGTTTCCTCTGTTTCACTGAATCAGTGCTGGCTGAAATTGTTTATGAAAATTAATTTCGTTGGAGACAAATTTTGAAACTCTGGATCTGAGTAGATTGAAGTGTTAGAAAAAAGATAAAAAAAAATGAATCAAAATTCAAAATACAAAAAAAATGATAAATCAAATACAATCAGTGTGCAATTCTGGCGCGAAAAAAAAAACGGTGAAGTGGCAATAGATTTGAAAAATTTATCACAATTAAGAGGCGCACTGTTTTGGTGTGATTCCAACGCCAAATTTGAGCTAAGACATTGAACTTTCTGTAGTTTAAATTTCAAATTCAAATTTGAATTATCCAGCTCAACATAATTTTTTTAAGTCACACATTTTTACACCTCAAATTTTCAGTACTATTGTTTTGGTTTTCTTAATCCAAATCTAGTACCATTCTTTAGGTTCAATTTGTGTGCCACCTTTTATTGAGTGCCTTATTTTGTTTGCTTGTCATTTTCATTCAATACTCTTTCAAGTTTTGTCACATATCTACTCTCTTTGTTGTAGTCCAATTTTAGATTGAAACTTTTGTTGCTTTAAAATTTTGTTGACCTCTTTCTTGGTAGAAGTATTTCGAAAGGGCCTTGTTGAGTTTGGAGCTAACAATTTTCTATGAGAATCCTTATCACTCAAAGAGGTGCAGATTTGAATACTCAAAGTTGAATATCCTTAAGAGGCTTAACAAGGGGACAACAACAAGTTTGTACCAAAATATACACAAAGAGGGAGTGCAAAAAAAAAGGAGTGCAAAAAGAAGGAATGCATAGACTGGGATTTAAAATTTTTGGTGCTTAAAAAAAACTGTTGTTTTAATTGTCATTGTATTTTCTTTGAGTTGTTTCTTGCATAACCATGATCAATTAGTGGATTAATTGCGCATTAGACGGTGCGTGTGTCTTTGAGGTTCTAAGTGCCAAGAAGCCTCACCTTTAGGATTTGCCTAGTTTAAAGCTTTCTAGTTAGCAATTATCAATTGTGTTTAATTGTTTTTGCATTCTTGTTTTCCTGCATAAACTTGTGTTTTCATTCTTGATTGTGCTCTAAGTGAATTACTTAGAAAAAGGTTTGTGAAAGTCTTGGAGGATAGAATCTGGCTAGGAAAGGCTTTGTACTTAAGTGATCCAAGTGATCCACCTCCCTTTCCTGGGAATCTACCTACATTACTCCACCTATCTTTCTTGTGGTAGCTTACTTTTAACACATAACTTTAAACATGTCTTCTCGTTCTTGTAGTTCACATGAAAGTGATAGAGAGTCTACAAAATTTCTTTTAAAACAATTAGCCAGAGACTTTCAATCACTATCATATAGACAATTGCGACATGAGGCCCAACTAAAAGAAAGGAATGCTCATTTTTCTAAATTAGAAGAAGAGTTGAAACTTGTTAAAGAAAAGAATGAATACACCAAAAAAATAAAATAAAAATCTTCACATACATCTAGCTCTAGGTAGAGTGATTCATATGATGAGAAAAACCTTAAAATGAATGAATATTATCAACCTCAAACTAGGAGAATTAGAAAGGAAGAAAAAGAAAATAATGAGAGAGCTTATCCATGTGAGGGGGAGTTAATGATGATTTGAAGAACCCTCAACAACCAATCTAGTGTGAACCAAGAGACACAAAGAGAGAACATTTTCCATACAAGATGTAAAGTTTTAGAAAATGTTTGTTCTTCCATTGTGCATAGTGGCTCTTCCTGCCATTGTTGTAGCACTAGTGATGGAAGAGGCCCTAGCACCAACCCTTTGAGAGGCCACCAAAATGCTACATTGAGGCAACCACTAGAGTCATAGTCAAAGAGGGGTCAAGAGGACACATTCTACATGTCATAAACTCTAGTGTATATTAGATTTTAATTTCTTGTCAAAATTAGATTAGGAATTTTATTTGTAATTTTTCCTTATATGAAATTTGGCACCTAAAAACCAACCTTGGTTAAATTAGGATTTCTAAAACACCTAATTTTAACTAAGGCCGGTTATGTTTTTAACCAAGGCACATTTTCCACATATTTCATATTTAACATGTGCTAAATGTTTTCCATCACATGTTAAATATGCTACATGTGCTCCATGTGCTAAGTCTAAAAATGGGCGCCACTTTCAAAG
>Ga0123342_1009311_pt1 | contig 11831 bp, 6 predicted proteins | sample Turbeawhitnodule_FD_89960 | JGI IMG/M metagenome (GOLD analysis project Ga0123342, IMG submission 89960) | Root nodule microbial communities of legume samples collected from Mexico - Turtle bean Mexico white nodule | ecosystem: Host-associated > Plants > Roots > Nodule | place: Mexico: Nepantla... | reverse complement strand
GCCTTATAGGGGCTACACTGGCAAGAACACTTTCATTCCCCTCTGTGAAGGCTTTGGGATCGATGATATTCCTCTCTTAGATGCTGCTGAAGCCTTCACTGACCTCGTGTGGCCTCAAGGAAACCCACCCTTCAGGTTTTTGTTTACGTTTACTTGGTTTCAAAGATTAATTTCTAAATCTCACTATACATACATCAAATTAAATATATCTAGAGTTATGCAGTTCTTATAATCAATTACAGTTTGATTTGAATGAATTTCAACAATCGTGGTAGAGAAAAATAGCTAACATGCATTGCTACTACGTGTTTTTCATGCAGTCAGACACTGAAGACCATGAGTTTAAAGATGTTGGAACTAAGTTTCCTGATCCTGAAAATGATAGTGGAGGATTATGACCTTCCGCAACATTACATTTTGGATGTCGAAAAACTGAATGCCTGCAGCAGTTCACGATTGATGAAATACGAAGTTCCTGAAAAGAATGAAGACTCAAAGAACTCCACGGTAGCTCACACTGACAAAAATGGCTTAACCATTTTATGCCAAAATGTCCAGGGGCTGCAGGTTTTATCCAGAACAGACAAATGGATTGAATTGGAGATACCCCAAAACGGGTTTGTGGTCATTGTTGGTGATATACTGAAGGTACATATGTCAAATAATTTTATTGTAATGAATTGAAATTCTTGCAGAATAGTGATGAACTAATTATGATTATGTTACATGAATGAATAGGCATGGAGCAATGGGAGGCTTCATCCAGTGACACACAGAGTGGTGTTGAATGGAGAAGAAGAGAGGTACTCATTTGTTTTGTATACAATGCCAAAGGAAGAGACGAACATTGAAGTGCCCCATGAGTTGGTGGATGAAAAATCTCACCCCCTTCGTTATCATTCATTCAACTTCGGAGAGTACATGTCTTACTTTCTCTCAGATTTCAAAGAGAAATCTATTGAGATGTTTGCAGGTCTTTGAAAGCTTCGTACAATGTTTACAACTATGTACTGGAACAAAGCAAAATATGCACTATCTATATTTATAAAACTCCTCTTATGTAATCATTAATAAAACTCTTCATATGGATTATACATGTTTACTTGAATACAAAACAATAACTAAACCGTAGTCTATATAAACTATTTCAATACCAATTTACTTTCATTAAGTGTTCAACATTAAAGAAGTTGCTTAAACATGTCTTTCATTATAATTTCATGACAATTATTCTTCAAATCAAAATTACACTTAGTTTCACCACAAAAGAAATTTTAGATATGATTAATCTTTATCGTTTTCTTGAAATAATTGGGAGGTTACTCACCGTTCACAATTAATTATTATCAAAGGGAGGTTACTTATCATTAATTGTTTTTATTATTATCGTTTTCTATAACCATTATATATAATGGTTTCCTTCAAGCAATGTAACATAACAAACAACAACATACACCTCTCCTTTCATATACTCTATATTCCTTCTCTCGGGTGTAAGTGTTTGACCCATATAGAGAAAATTTGTTTTGTGGCTATTTATCTTTTAGACTAAGAAGAATTCATTGTACTATCTCGTCGATGATTTTTTACCTCTATTTAAAGGGGTTTTTCACCTAAAAATTATGGTATCATTCTCATTTTTTTTTGTTACTTTAATTTCTCATAATCTTTGATTGCAATTATCACGCTTCCACACACGATATCCCTACAAGAAGTATATTTAAAGGAAAATGATGGTTTGACACCCATTGCTCCACTTTACACCCCCACTAAATATTAATATTTTAATCATTTTTAATTTTAAAAATTATTTTAACATTTTATATTTTGTCTAATATTTCATTAAAGACATTTTCTTATTTTTAATTTTTTTTTATTATAAATATTAATATTTTAGTGTAGGTGTAAACTGGAGCGGGATGTCAAAATATAATCACCCATATTTAAAACTACATTCAAGAACATGCCACATAACTCCCACACAATTGTTTAGAGTCGTGAACTTGTTTCTTGAACGTCAATGCTTGAATAAATCAATCCTAATCTTATCATTCTCATCATTATATTAGTCATTAATGAATAACTTCACTGCAATTAGATATAATAAACGAGATTTTGGTACTGATAAAAAAAGAATTTCTGGTTTCTTAATGAATCAATGAAAGAGTTTTTGGTCTCTTTATGGGTAGAAGTTACATAGCTTTAACTACACTACAACAAAATAATTAAATAACAAGTGACAAAAAATACTTAATTATTATATAGACTAAATTAAATATTATTTTATAGACTAAAAAATTATTGATATTTAAAGTAGTTCATATTATTAATAAAAATTTATAAAATGGTTTCTAAATTGATATCTAACTTACTACCAAGATTTTAACTGTTAATATTTTAGATTCTAAATTAGTCTATAAAAAACTAATAAAGACTAATTTAGAATATGAAGTAGTAAGTAACTAAAATATTGGTAGTTAATGGTTAGATATAAATTTAGAAACTATTTTATAAATTTTTATTAATAATAAAAATTACTTTAGATACCAATAATTTTTTTAGTTTATAAAATATTCTCTATTTTAGTTAAATAGTAATGAATTATTTTGATATAAAAAATTAGTTTCTATTTAATGATTTTCTTGTAATGATATTTTTGGTACTACTTGGCCTCAAATGGAGATAAACACACAAAGTCAAAGTATACTATAATATCTTATCACTACAAGAAAATCAGTAAATAGAAACCAATTTTTAGAGACCAAAATAATTAGTTGCAATAGTAACTAAATTAGATACCATTTTAGAAACTAAAAAGTTGATTTCTAAATTAGTTTCTATTATTGTTAAATAGTTTTTAAATTGGTATTTAAATAGTTACCAATATTTTAACTACTAATTATTTAGATTCTAAATTTGGTAGCAACAACTTTGGTTACTAATTAGATACCAATTTAGAAATTTTAACAATAATAGTAGGTGCTCTTCCTTCCCACTTTATCACCACACCAATCTGAATCACTCTAAGCCTCCAAACTATAATTTTATTTATTTAAGTTAGTGTCTTAAATAAATTTTAAAATAAAAATTATTAGTATTAGTGAAGCCAACAATAAATTAAATAAATTTTAAAATAAAAATATATTAAATTATTTTAATTAAATAACTAATTTGAAAATTAGAGACAAATTAGTGTTTACAAAACAAACATTACTTATAATTTATCTTAAACTAGCGTCAGCCATTTAAATTTAAACGCATGCAACACAATTCGGCACTATTAATTGACGTGAGTTCTTTTGTGTTAGCAATACCTTTTAGTCGACATAAATTTCTTATGGTGAAAATACGGGAACATATGTTTTGTATAGTGACGTTCAACAAAACTTTCTTGATGTAAATATTATCTAAATAGGTTAGAATATTTCAAATTTTTATTATAAAAGTATATTTCTTGATAAAAAAATATAATAAAACGAAAAAAGTAAATTTCTAAAACTGATAAAGAAAAAAAAACTAACCTTCAATGCAAATTCTTGAACTGATAAGAAAAATTAAGAAAAGAGAAAGATTAATATTTGGAAATTTATAAGATTAATAAAAACGCAAGCAACTTAATATGATAAAAATATTACTCTTAATATTAGTATTAATTATCTATTACAATTTAAGTTAAGGCATAGCTTACTTTTCTTTATAACGAATATATTCCTCTAAATCATTATTGATGAATACGTTACTAGCATTATATTCTATGCGTTTGAAATCACAATTTTTCTTGTAAACAAAATATTGAAGCATATACATAAAAAGAAGAATTTAAAGAAATGAAAATTAATTTTATCAAGGCAAACACTTACATATATAACTAAAAAAATTAAATTTTATAAGAATCAACACCTACCATTATTGCTTATACGCAACTACAAGATAAATAAAATCGGTGTATTTATATTAGTCAAAGTTGTATTATGATATTGATTTCATCCGCAATGTTCCCAATGTTCCCAATGAGTATAGATAATTCAATTTGTAGATGAAAACTTGGATATGATAATTAACGTTAAAGAGATACATAAGAATATATGATAAAACTAATTAATATATATATATACTATAAAAAAATCATCAAATATAAAACAATTTTTAAATACCAAAATAATTAGTTACAATAGTAATTAAATTAGAGATCATAATTGATAGTTAAAACCTTTGTAGCTAATTCAGAACCCATTTAACAATAATAGAAACTAATTTAGAAATCAAAAATTTGTTTAGTCCCTAAAATAGTATCTAATTTAATCAATATAGCAAGTAATTATTTTTTGTCTCTAAATTTGTTTTCTATTTGATGATTTTCTTGTATAGATATATATAACCAATAAAATTACATAAGGTGAGTTATAAAAAATTTGCACTATTTAATATCTTTTGATCAATTTTTTTTAAAAAATTTACATTAAAAGTTCATTTACATAAATATTATATATATATATATAATTTATATTTATTTCGACCAACCTCACCTGTCATTATATAGTGTAACTTTGGTTAACCATTATGATCAAGTTTAATAATTTTAATGAATAATATCTCAATATAATAATTAACTTTATCATTTTAAAAGCGAATTCTTCTACACCTCTTATACTTGACTGAGACCTTATTTCAATACATTTAATAGTTTTCTATCACTTAATTGGAGTTAAGATTAAATATAATTTATATATATATATATATATATATATATTTTAATCCTCCATTCATCTTTTCAAAATAAAAGCGTGAAGAATTATTAAGTTCCAAAATAAACACTAAGTTTTTATATTGAACTAAACCATCATATAAATTTTTAAAATATATTAAATATGGATTATTTAATTATCTTATTTTTATTCAATTTTAACAAACTTATGTAATTTGATTTTCCATATCCTTTTACGCGTTTATTCGTTTTAGAGGAATGAAGTTAACTTGATCATTCATGTGTTCACACGTTACTGACATGATGTTTTTTATTCCAAATGAAGGCCTGGTATTCAATGCAAGGATTTTGCAGTTTCCATTTATGATTTGAAACTTTACTATAATTTAGATACCAAATTTTACATCTTTTGACTAATAATGGAATCAGAGGGTTAACAACGTGCCCCATAAAACTTGAACTCCTATTCTAAGTGCTTGTCGGTTTCAAATCCATAATCAACAACTTGCAAAAACAACATTTTCAACCCACTGTGGACTTGGTTCTTGTTTCTTCCTAACAATGCTGACACAATGCTGACACGGACACAAAAATACATATAATCTCTAAAATGTAAAATACGGAATACAGATCTATATATTATACAATTATAAATTATATAAATTAACAATAAAGATTTATATGAATAAATATGTTTTAGTTTTTATTTTTAACAAAAAAATGTTTTTCATGATTGGTTTAAAAAAATTTATTCTTTATTTTTATAATCATAATAAAAATTTATACAATAAGTTTAAGTTGTTAGAAAAATGAATGTATTTTTTTTAAATTGTGTTAAAATCTTGTTAGAACTGTCAGAAATCCAACAAATATTTTTTGAATTGGACAATTCACCAATAAGTGTCCAGTACAAGAAAATCATAAAATAGAAACCAATTTTAAAGACAAAAAATAATTAGTTACTATAGTGACTAAACTAGAGACCATTTAGAGACTAAACAAATTTTGGTTTTTAAATTAGTTTTTATTATTGTTAAATGGTTTCTAAATTGGTGTTTAATTAGCAACCAAGGTTTTTACTAACAAATTTAGAATTTAAATAATTGGTAGCAAAAACTTTAGTCGCTAATTAGACACCAATTTAAAAATCATTTAACAGTAATAAAAACTAATTTAGAAATCAATTTTTTTTTTTAATTTCTAAAATGGTCTTTAATTTAGCCACTATAACAACTAATTATTTTTGTTTTTAAAACTTGATTTCTAAAATGTTACTAATGTTTAATATTCCATACGTGAATATGAGACATGAAGAACTCATTTAAGAAGATTATTTTACTATAGAAAATGTTAGCACACAAATCCATTATGCTGAACCATCCAACTTATTCTCTCTCCTCTCCAAATCAGTAACATGGAATTTTGGAATATATGATCCAACTCTTGTCTTTTATTTACTTTCTTTCTGCTATCACTTCAGAACCCTAAAGAGTAAGAGTTTGATGAACCTGCTATAGAGGAAGATAGTTAACATTTGTTAAGAACAAACCTTTTGAGTGTTAACAGGTAGTGACGACAGCTAAGGATAGATGATGTATAAACCTCTGGTCCCCATGTTAGAACTCTTCAACTTTGGTAGAATCTCTCCTGCATTTATCATTCACATCAAACAGGAAAAGCGACCAGGAAAGAGAAACAGACACATTCTCACAACAAAGAGCATATGGTTGTGTTTTTTTGGAACACCACAGAAGCATGTCCTTGTTGTGACCTCTTGATGACAAGGCAGATATTAATATCAGAAACAAATGCTTAAATTACGTGACCCGTGTGCAACCTATTGTCCTTTTTGCAACAGGCAAACCACTGCATCAATTTCTCTCTTCTCCTTCTCAATACTTATAATCTCTTGTGTGCCTTGGGCGAAAAGGAGACAGAGAAAGAACACAAAAACAAATCAGTTAAACGATTCTAACATATTTCCAAATGTGAAACAAATTAGCAGTTATGCACAATTATATTGTTCCCATGATGAACACGGATTCCAATCGGACTCTAAATGTTGAAGTTTTTAAGTGTTGACAACTAAACAAGGACAAATAATGCCTTGCTTGAATTGAATAAGAAACAGATGAAGAGAAACACTGCAACTTCTTCTCACTTCAGCTTTGCTCATATCTGGCATGAGCTGTATACTGACAGTATACTCATAGCTAGAGATGTGCAACTACTCTATCTTCTTTAATGCAACCTTCCCAAAGCAAGCACCATCATTTTCATCACTTAACACTCAAAAAAACTTTACTACCTTAAGGAACTCTCAAAAATATATACTTTCACACCATAAAAAATTTCAATTTATAACTAATTTTTACCTATATATAATTTTTTTTTACTTGCTCTAAATTATTTTTCTATTTTATTTTTGCTTAATATTTTGTTTTATTAATTTATTTTGGTTATTTCAACATTTTATAATTTTAGAAGTTAATAAAGTAACTTTTTAATTTTAAAATTTTATTTTATTTGTTCTCACTTAAATGTCAGAGAGAGTGAAATGTTAATTTTATTTTGTTGTCACCTAACTAGCTAGCAGGAGAGTGTAGATATTTTGTTTGTTCTTACTTAACTCACAGGAGAGTGGAGAGATTGATACGGTAATTTTATTTTATTTGTGATCTCTTACAGGAGAGTGAAGAGATTTATTTTCCTCTTTAAAATAGTTATCATAAACAGTTTTAAATGTATATTAGTTTTTTAATTTTTTTTCTCTTATTTTATCTCTCTCCTTCCTCAAATCTCTTAAAACCCAATAACATATCTCTCTTAAATGCAAATACACATGAATTTATATTTAAATATATATATATAATAATAATAAAAATAAACCAAAAAATGTGTATGCGTTTGCGCCTGTATTCCCCCGCTAGTTATAATATAATATGTATTAGTATTTTAAATTAGAAAAATATGATTAAATTATTAATATATTAATTGTGAATAAGTTAATTCTTATAAAGAAAAATAACAAAAGAAATTGTGCATAATGTTAAACTCTTTTAAGATTTGAAACAAAACTTGTCAATCAAATGTAAAATTGTTTCAATTAGGACTCTTAGCTTTTTCTTTCTATGATTCTAAGACAATTTTTTTTTTCTTTCTTCAAGAGTGATTGTGTGAAAGTTAATAGGCGTTTTAAAGTTCACCATAAGAAAATCATGAAATAAAATCAATTTTGGACACAAAAAATAATTAGTTGTTATAGTGATTAAATTAGAGACCATTTTAGAAAATAAAAAGTTTTTTGTTTCTAAATTAGTTTATATTATTATTAAATAGTTTCTAATTGGTATCTAATTAGCTACCAAGATTTTAACTACCAATTATTTATATTCTAAATTTGGTATAAAAAATCTTGGTAGCTAATTAGATTCCAATTTAGAAATCATTTAACAATAATAAAAACTAATATAGAAACCAAAAGTTCTTTTTTTGTTTTTAAAATGGTCTCTAATTTTAGGATTTAGGGTTTAGGTGTTTAGGGTAACTAAAACCCTAAAATGGTAACTAATTATTTTTTATGTCTAGAATCAGTTTTTGTTTCATAATTTTCTTGTAGTGGTTGTGTTTTGTGATTCCAATCATTGATTGGTTACCATTTTTCTTTGATTATATTGGAGTTTTTTAAGTTTAAGTAAGTAATTCAGTTATGTGTTTTATACCTTCATGATTATTCTTGGATGAAAATGTATAAACGTTTCCATTGATTTTGTGTTTCTAGTTTGGTGTTATTGTTTTGTTTTGTTATTTATATTTTTTTTTATATTCACTTTTCGTATCCTGACTTTGTTGTATCTGTTTTTGGTGTGTTTTTACTATTAAACTAATTTTGTAATAAAAATTAAAAATAACTTGAAATTGAGTTTTGACCCAATTTTTTTTAGCAAATTCTCTTAGTGTATATTTAATAATAGAGTCATTATTATATTAGATAGAGTAGCAGTAGATTTTGATATACAAAAATTTGGTGGAGAAGAATTTCAAATGTTATGAACATTTGACAAAAGAACTCAGATCGAGACGCAATGAAAATAAAAATTGCTCGAGATGAAAAAGAAACTCCTCATACTTCCATGTTAAAAATATTTCATTTTTTTATTCTATCTTTTTTGCATACTAATATCATTTGTTTTTTTATATGTTCATAACAAGGTCATTAAAATTAGTATTTTTCTGTACATTAATTTTCGATTTCATGGATAAGGTAAAAATTTGTCGATAATTGTATTTTTTCGTTGAAAAGGTGACTATTAACAATATGGTTATTAATATTAATAATAATATTAACAATGTTATTAATATTAATAGTATTAATAATAATGTTATTAATCTAATTATTTAATAAATAATTTCATTTTAATATATATTAATATAAAATAAAATTATTATTATTATCTTCATTGTTATATTTCATCATTAAATTAATATTTTAATTATTATACATACTATTATAAAATAAGATTATTAGTTTCCTATTATCATAAATTATTATTAATAATAAGAAAATTATTAATATTATTATTATCATAATTTTTATTATTATGACATAAAATTATTAAATTAATATTTTTATTTGAATATATATTAATATAAAATAAATGTTTATATTACTATTATCATAATTTCTTATTAATAAGATAATTATTAATATTATTATATTTATTATTTCAAGCTCAAATACAAGTCTATCACTTCACATCAATAATTTTTTTAGTTTATAAAATAATATCTAACTTAATCTGTATAATAAATAATTAATTTTAATTTCTAAATTAATTATTATTTAATAAAAAAAATTTAATGATTTGTGAAGTTTTAATTTCATTACTTTTCTCGTAGGTTGAAGTGACTTATATTACTTAAATAAGACTATGATACTTAAAAGATGACTTTATTTAGTTTTATTTTTTTATTTTTTTTCTTAGCTTTCTGAAAAAAAAATTATTTTAGAATTAAAATATAACAAAAATATATTCAATATGAACGTGTCATATTTGTTTTAGTTAATTTTACATAAAATTTAACATTTATTAGGGACGAATACATGTACTATGATATGCAAATCGTAAGTACTCGGTAGTATTTGTTAATCCTTTTCATTTCAATATTTCTTTTTAAATTAAGTAATCAAACTAAAGTTATTAATAAGAAAAATATTGACAATTAAAATAATTGTTTAAAAATTGATTTTATAAATTTATATTGTTTATAATTATAAATTTAAAGTTTTGTTTAATAGATTAATTTTATTTAAATTTATATATTTTGTGATACTAACTTGTTTAAATTTATTTGTTTTTAAAAGGATAAATTTATAATTGAAAAATAATGTTTTGACAACCCTCATTATACTTTACAAGAAAAAATATATTTAATTTTATTTTTAAATGTTAATTATAATCTAAATATTTTTATTATCTCTATTTATTATTTATTAATAATACTTATGTTTATTATTGAGATTATTTTTTATATTGACAATTATTATATATAATATTATAATTATAATTAATATTAATATTAATATTAATGTATAAGCTAAGAAGGTGCGACTCAAAACCAATTCATTGAATGACTAAACCAACTTTAATTATTACACAAATCAAGTTTTATTTTCATCAAATTATTATTATTATATTTATAATATAAAATTATTAATATTATTCATATATTTATTATCATTCGTATTTTTAATTTTATTATTATTATCATTCAAATTAATAATATTATTAATTATTATAATAATATTATTCACAATAATAATATTATTATTAAATATTATTAATATTATTAAATATAATTAATATTACTAAATACTATTGATATTTTTAAATATTATTATTAAATATTATTAAATATCAAATATTATTATTAAATATTATTATATATTATTAAATATTATTACTGTTATTAAATATATTTGGATATTATTAAATATTATTAAACATAATTGGATATTATTAAATATAATTGGATATTATTGAATATTATTAATTATTTAATAAATATTATTAAATATTATTAAATTTATATCTATATATAAATATATAAAGGGAATTTTCTTCTTACTCTATTGGTGTTTATGAATTTTAGCCTTATATTAATATTTATTTTATTGTTTTATCTTGGATATTTCAGTCATTCCATTTTTTTAAGTATTTAATAAATAACTACTTATTTTATAATTAATTGGAATTTTTTTTTATTTTTATTTTTAAAACTAACATTTTATTATTTTGTAAAAAGCTGTTATCAATTTTAAATTTTGAATGTGAAAGAATTTATTAAACGTTGTGAAACATTTGTTTTCCCCATTTTTGTTAATTTTTCTTATCATTTGGTTTCTTATTCTTTCTATGCAAAAAAATATGGATGAATATTGTGACCTCCGTGAACAGCATTTTGCGGACGATCATCTACGAATGCAAAACAACTTATTCTACTTCAGTCAATTACATCATTCTTCACGGATCAACTATTATTACGAAAGATTGAGTCTTTGTAACTTAGATTTGTAATGATAACCTCTTATTTGTCTTTCCTGTCGCAACCAAACCTTTAGGCTCTGTTTGGATTAGGGAGGGGATGTGTGAGGATTTGAGGGAGTGGATGTGTGAGGAAAGTGAGAAGAAAGTGAAGGTGTTTGTATTGGGGTATGTTAGGGTGAATGTGTGAGGAAAGTTTATGGGAGTTGGTGAGTGATGTGATGGTTATGAGGAAATTTTAATATTTTTTAAAGGTGTGAAATGTTACTTTACAGATTAACCTTGCCTATTAAAAAAATTAATAATAAAATGAGTTGTTTTTGTTTAAAAATGAAAAACTTTAACACATTTCGTAGATTTAAAAATTATAATTAAAAAAAAATATGTTAAATGTAAATATGTATAATATAAAAACTATAATTAAAAAAAATATATGTATTCAACAAATTAAATAAAATCAGAACTTCAAGTAATAAAATTGAAAAATAAATCAAATCTTATATAAATAAAAAGATATTATTTTTTAATATTAAAAACCCTCTAGAAATGAAAAATAAAAAATACCACAACAACAAAAATAT
>Ga0123342_1009310_pt1 | contig 11831 bp, 7 predicted proteins | sample Turbeawhitnodule_FD_89960 | JGI IMG/M metagenome (GOLD analysis project Ga0123342, IMG submission 89960) | Root nodule microbial communities of legume samples collected from Mexico - Turtle bean Mexico white nodule | ecosystem: Host-associated > Plants > Roots > Nodule | place: Mexico: Nepantla... | reverse complement strand
CTTTTAAATGCATGTATGGATTACATAATCCGGAAGTTATTTTATGGGGGTGGCACAAGAAGGTTAAAAAGGTATTTTCATGTTATGTATGGGGTGCCAGTAGAACCTATGGAGGTGCAGGAAGAAACAGTCTTTAAATTATTGAAAATGTTTACTAAAAAGTATAAAATGCTCCTAAATTATGCTTGGCAGTTTCTTCCTGCACCCCCACTTTTTTCTTCCTGCACCCCCACACTCTTATGCAAAGACAAAATTACCCTTATTAATTTTTAAAATTCCAAAATTACCCTTAACCTAATAAAACCCTAAAAACTGGAAATGGGTGCCGTTTGTGCGTGCAGGCAGCGTCTTCTTCCTTGGATTGTTGATAGCGGTGGCGCAACACTTTCAAAGGTCATTCTCCTTCCAAATCTCACATCTCTTGTGATTTAGAGTGTTGTTCATAAAGGTAAGCAAAGTTTCATGTGTTTCAGATTTTTTTATCATGTATTCTTGTTTCCATAAACCTTTTTTCACATTCCGAATCACAGAATTCGGTAGAATTTTGAATTTGTAGATCTGGTAGTGTCCCAGATTTGTGGATCCGGTAGTGTTCCGGATTTGTTGATTCGGTAGTATTCTGGATTTGTGGATCAGGTAGTGAACCTCTAAAAATAGTTAAGCATTTTCGGCAGTCAAGGAAAGGTTCATCAAATGTTCATATATACTCCATATAAGATTAGAGGTTATTACATGAACCACTCCCTTTAAATGTTTAGAGGTAAAGGAGAAGTTCCAAGCAACACTCTAGATAGCCAAATAACTCAATTCGGGAACTATGAAAATATAAGAGTAGAGAGGGAAAGCGTAACTTTCTGCCCATGCAATTTAAACGAAGCAAAAATAATAGAGGAATAGGAGACAGAGGTCTAATGGTTTTCCTACTTCAATAACCATCTACGAATTAAAGCTTTTGCTACATAAATAATAAAGTATAAACACTACCGGATCCACAAATCTGGAATACTACTGGATCAACAAATCCAGAACACTACCGGATCCACAAATCTGGGACACTACTAGATCCAGAAATTCGAAATTCTACCGAATTCTGTGATTTGAAATGTGAAAAAAGGTTTACGAAAACTAGAATCCAAGACAAAAAACGGATGTGAAAATCCGAAACACATGAAACTTTGCTTACCTTTATGAACAACACTCTAAATCACAAGAGAGATGTGTGAGATTTGGAAGGAGAATGACCTTTGAAAGTGTTGCGGTGCTGCTATCAACAATCCAAGGAAGATGACGCTGTCTGCACGTACAAACGACACTCATTTCCAGTTTTTAGGGTTTTATTAGGTTAAGGATAATTTTGGGATTTTAAAAATTAATAAGGGTAAATTTTGTCTTTGCATAAGAGGTGGGGGTGCAGGAAGAAAAAAGTGGGGATGCAGGACGCAATTGCCATTATGCTTTTGTGCACTGCTTCGTAAATTTATAAAAGCAATTAGTTATTCTTTTTGTAAGTCAGGAATATAGCAGTGTGGAAAGTTCAGAAAGGGCGGCTACCGGTTGGGCACTTAAATATGAGATTTTTAAGAAATAATAGATTTAGAAATAATGATTCCTTGATGTTTATATTCCAAAATGTTGAATTTAAATACGGAAACATAAATACAATATTAGAAAACTTGAGTAATTTATTCCAATGCAACCGTGAAAACAATCCAAAATGGGTGTTGAAGAGCATTAAAACCCACTTTTTTTTTTTCTAGATGGATCCAACCTAGTGTAACAAATAAATCAGATGTACCACCAAATTAATGATATAATATTACCCACTTTTTAGAATCCGATAAAATCCCCAGCAAATCTGAATAATTTAGATTGTACCAAATTAATTGGTGCAATATTTGGTAACTATCTTATTGGATATTGATCTAAGTCCAAAAGTTTATTAATATAGCTTTATTCACTAGGAATATTCACTCAATCTCATTCATTCACTTATACACTTTTATATTTCTTTAAGCTCTTATTAACTTGAGTGTCAGAGAATTTTCTACAAGTGGAACTCCACTTGATGTTTCATCAACAAAGGTTGGCAATCCCTGAATAGGAAAATCAACTCAACCCAAAGCTCACATATCCACCTTAGACAGTTTTAACTCAACTCCAGTAAAAACATATGGCGCTCATCATGGGATTTGTACCACAACTATTATGGTACTCACTAGTAGTTAGACTATTGTGTTAACATCATCATATTGTGAGATGGAACCATTTCTCCATTAAATCGCCAATTTCAACCGAATAATAAGCATGGAGCCAAGGAGATCTCCATCAAATGGTATTTAGAGCCACAATTCATCCAAGAGTTAAGTGTTCTTCAATCCAAAACTCTAAATTCTTGTGTTTAATTGTTTTTCCGTGTTGTTCATTGATCGTTTTACATGGCTAGATGTTTTGCACTGTTTGTTTGTGTTGTTTTCAATTTTAATTGGTTCAAAATCATTCAAAACTCCTTGAACTGTCTATAAAAACACAACACCATTTTTAACCTTAGACAACGCCTAAAAAACGTTGCCTTAACTTTAGGCAACACTTTTTCAGGCGTGGAATATGCAGCCGTGGGCTTAGGTTTAGACAACGCTTTTTTTGCAGCCGTTGCCTTATACTGGTAGAATATGCAATGTTTTTCAAAAAAATGTTTAGGCAACGCTTTTTCTCATAATGTTTAGGCAACACATTTTCAGTGTTGCCTATTGTTTAGGCAATGTTTAACGCTTATTTACATGTTGTCAGTGTTTTTATGCAACACTTATTTACATGTTGTTTGTCTCTTAGGAAACAGATTTTCAATGTTGCATATTGATAGAATATGCAACGCATTTTCAGTGTTGCATGTTGATAAAATAGGCAATGGTTTTTTTTTTCCATAATGTTTAGGCAACGCTTATTTACTTGTGTCTTTTTAGACAATATTTGTGTACATGTTGTAAGTATTTTTGGACAACACTTTTTTTAACGTGAAAAATTATGAAATATATCTTAATTTATAAAATTACGTAATATGCAACATTTTCAAACTGCTTTAAAATATAATTCCATTGTATACCAAATTTTTCAAATGTGCAAGTTTCATTTTCCACTCTATACAAAAAATAGAAGTTGTAATCATTACAACTAATTAGAGTTAGGAAGTCTCTCAAAATATCTACATTTCTTCAATCGATCAAAAATCTTGACATCCATCCTGAAATAATTAAACAAAATGTACAAAATTTTTAAAATATTATCAAGTTTATAAATAAAATAAGATAAATACAAATTGAATGCAAATTATATGTCTATACCTAGTCCAAATAAGGATCATGAGTGGAAGTAGATGAACCTGAAGCAACTACACTATTTTCTTTCCTTAAAACTCATGACATCATATGTTATATATCCCTCATTCAAATTTGGGTTTTGTTGCTTAAGCACGAATTTCACAATTGCTTCTAAACCCTCAACCTTTTGAGTCAGAGAGTTCACTTCAATAGCATACCCTTTATGGATAGCGTCAATTTCTTGATTCTTTTTTAAAACTGATGGTTTCACAATCATTCCATAGCAATGAACTCGTACAGGCCTTTCTTTTCCAAACATTGATTCAAATGTTTTTTCATAGTTTCACTTGATGCGTTTTGCATAGAACCTTTAACCATAAACTGAAATATATGTACATATATTGTAGTTAATGATTAAAAAAAGAAGCATATAGACACGTTTTGTAAATTTAAATAAACTTACAATGACATCTAGTGTTTCTTCATCCACTGGTAGAATAGGCAACGTTTTTCAAAAAAAATGTTTAGGCAACACTTTTTCTCATAATGTTTAGGCAACACATTTTCAGTGTTGCCTATTGTTTAGGCAATGTTTTTTTAAATATTGTCAATTGTAAAGGCAACGCTTATTTACATGTTGTCAGTGTTTTTAGGAAACACTTATTTAATGTTGTCTGTCTCTTAGGAAAAAAAAATTCAATGTTGCATATTGATAGAATATGTAATGCATTTTCAGGGTTGCATGTTGATAAAATAGGCAATGGTTTGTTTTTCCATAATGTTTAGGCAACGCTTATTTACTTGTGTCTTTTTAGACAATATTTGTGTACATGTTGTAAGTATTTTTGGACAACAAATATCTAGTGTTTCTTCATCCACTGCTTTTCCTTTCCAAGTAGGACGACCTTGACGTGTTTTTACAAACATTTCAGCTCTAGTGACTTCTTCACCATTCTCTTTTGCAGCACTCTATAAGAAATGAAAGTTAATAGTGAGGATTTGCAATTTTAAGTTACAAGAAATAATGATATAACTAGATTTATACTATGAGAGAGAAACAATTAAAATAATACCAATTGAGCTCAAACTTTATAAAGTTTATTGGTCCCATTCGGTGCATATACTTTTGTGTTTGCCTATTCCTTGCATTTTTTTCACTAATGCTCTATATTTTGAGACAAGAAAAATTATCAGTATACTAAACAAGAGTTCTAAACAAAAACAAAAACAAAAATTGAAAAAATAAAATAGAAATAGAAACAGAAACAACAACAACAACAACAAAATCAGAAACAACAACAATAACAACAAAATCAGAAACAACAACAACAACAAAAATGATTTATGGCCCTTCTAACATGTGTGGTGTAGATCCAATTTTTTTTTTCCATTAAAAGACTTCTTATTAGATCTCCAAGGATGGCTCATTGGTAAAAAGACACGATGGTTCATATAGCACATTTTATGGCTATGTTTCAAGTAGGATGAATCAGTGTCATAATTACAATATGCACAAGATAACCTGACAACATCGCATACCCAGGGTAGTCACTAATAGTCCATAGAAGAGCGACATACATTAAAAATGTTTCATTTTTTTGAAGCATGATATGTTTCTACTCCAAACTCCCATAAATCTTTTAGCTTCTGAATCAACGGTTGAAGGTACACATCAATATCATTTACTGGTGATTGTGGTCCAGGAATCAACAATGATAACATTGTATATTCAGGTTTCATGCACAACCAAGGTGGAAAGTTGTACACCACCATCATCACAGGCCACGTGCTATGTGATATGCTCATGGTCCTAAATGGATTAAATCCATCACTTGCTAGACCAAGTCTTACATTGCGTGAATCAGTAGAAAAATCTTCATGAAGACTATCAAAATTCTTCCAAGCTTCACCATCAGCGAGATGTCTCATTTTCCCATCCTTCGATCGTTCTTCTTCATGCCATCTCATTGACTCAACAGTCTTTTAACACATAAATAGTCTTTGAAGTCTAAGAATCATTGGAAAGTGTCGCAATACTTTGGAAAGAACTTTATGCTAATATTTTTCTTCTACCACATTTCTATGTGTGTTATACAATAAGCCATAAATATCATCTTGTGAATCTTCATTATCTATCATATCATCATTACTCTTGGTAGTCTAAGGTATTTCTTCTCCATGGTGAATCCAAACATTATATCCTTTTAGGAAGCCCTTGGCTATTAAATGATCATAGACCACATGTCTTCTCGCCCAAACACAGTTTCTACAATCAGCGCATGAACATAAAATCTCACGGTTGAGGTCTTCCTCTAGTGTAAGAAAAATCTTAAAAAAAAAATGACTTAAGACCATCTATATACTCTTTGCTAAACCTTGGGAATTTTGCCCACTCTTTCTCCATCACCTTTAATGTAAAATATAAACAATTTATTTTTATTAAAATAACATTAAAATTATCTTTAATTGGAAATTGTTTGTATATTAGACATACTTTCATGTAGTTCAAGGAAAAGTAAGTCAAGGAAATCAAATACTTCCTTTGCAGTGTAAAATTTCAATCTTTAACTACCTTTTGCACCCTGCAACAATATAAGTTTCTGCATAGGTTCTTCATTGTTCGTTGTTATACCGTATGAAATTTAGTTAGTTCTTGAGTTTTTCTTGATTTTAATCGACTAAAAGTTGTTGTTATATGTTTTTTTATATTTATAATCATTGCATGTCATTTTCAACATCATGTGAATCCAAATCTGTCCATAATTCATGAGTTTTGCTTAGTTTACAAACTGTTTGTGTAAATGCTTAGCTGAATGCATAATGTTGTTTGATAAAATGATTTAGTAAACGTTTAATGTGTAGCCTTTGGTGTCTTTTTCATTTTCTGTTTTTGAGTTAATAAATTACTAATAGACCAATAGTAAGTTTCTCTTATGTCTTAAAGTTATGTTCAAAATCATTGGATTCCTTAGGTTTCTTCTCGCTACCAAACTTTTGCAAGTTTGTGCGTGACTACAAAATTTATTAAAGAGTTGAATAAACGTCACATTGCATGAAGTTGTAGATTTGAGAACTTCAAATACATTAATGTTCATGTGTTAAAAACGTGCATCCAAAAAAATGATAAATCTTAAAAGCTTGGATGTTGAGTTCTGAACAAAAATTATGAGCGAGACTCTGTATTTGCTACCAATTTTTTTTATTTGTTTCAATTAATTCATTGTGTGATTTGATATGAAATTCTTGCGATTCTATTAACTATAATGTTAGCAAGTTGTGGTAAAAATTTGGGAACATAACTCGGTCTAGATAAATTTGTATAAACATTGCCAAAACCATTCTTAGTGATTCCTTTTGGTTTTAATCATCTACTCTAGTGCCATTGATAGGATTATTTTGAAGTGCCTAATAATTTTTGTGTACCTTAATTTCTTGCTTGTCCAATTTTTATAAATTCATTTCAGTTTTTCATATATCAATTCACTTTGGTTTTAGCTATTTCAAATGAGTTTTTCTTGATTTTGATTCTTGGACTCTTATAAGTGAGTGTGGTGCGCTAAAAGCTTGAAGAGACATAATCAATTCTCTTACTAAAATCTTGAGGCTAAATTCAAACTAACAAGTGCTATCAAGGGGGAAAGACACTTTAAACTAATTTGAATGACAAGCATTGAATTAAGAGTGGCACAAAGAGAGAAGTATTGCTTTAACTTACACTTGGACTAATTCTTGTATTTTAAAGTTTAAATGTGTCACTAAAACTTTAAGTTCTTAATTTCTTTTGCTGCATTTATTTTAAGTAGCCTACTTATAGGTACAATTATCTCCAGAAGGGGAGGGGTGAATGGAGCTTAAACTCAATTCACTTTTATAAAAAACATGACTAATCACAAATTATAAAAGATAAGGGATAGAGAAAAGTATGCAGAGTTTTATAATGGTTCACCCCTACCACTAGGGGCGTAGCCAGTCCCCTTAAGCAACCCACTTAAGAACCTTTACTAACACAAGTATTAAACACCTCTCCATGCAAGTATTTTCCACCTCTCCATGAAAAGTATTCTCCACCTCTCCAGGCAATGTATTTTCCACCTCTCTAGGCAACCAGACTTAATCTCCTCCTGAGATCAAGATCTCTCAACAAGTTAGAAAGACTCTCAAGCAAAGAGGAATAATGAAAGCTGACAGGATTATCTCCACACAGTATAGGATTTACAGTACAATGCTAACTCCCCAAAATATGAATGCTCTAAACAACAACTAAGAAATATTCTCTCAAAAAGACTATAAACACTCAGAATGTAAATTCACTTTGTAAGATTTTTCTTGCATAGTTGTTGTGTAGTCTTCTCTACCCCCAAGTTCTTTATATAGGCTTCAAATTATGACTGTTGAGGCTTTGATTCTTCTCTTTGTTCACATAGTCGTTAGACAATGAATATAGAAATTGTTTGCTCTAATGAATTCTTCTGCATTTTGGACTTTAATTGTAGTTTGAATTGTTTCTTCTTTAGTTCTGAATGTGAACGTTGATACTTTAATATTGTGATATTGAGTATCTGATATCATATCCTTCATCATTGGGTATTGTTCATAATCTTTTTCACGCCAAACACTGAATATGACACTTTCTGCTTTGATTATATTCTACGCGTCTTTGAGCATATGAAACAATTTGAATTATTTTTTTCAGATCATTGATGTGAATGTTAACCCTTTAATGCGTACAATTGATTCTTCAATCATGTCTCTTGTCACGTTGTTTCTTTCTGTCATCTTCATTTGATATTTGCACCAATGCACTCTAAATGTTGATATATATATATATATATATATATATATATATATATATATATATGAAAAAACTTGAATTACATTCTTCTCTTCTTCATATTGATTTTGTTTTAGTTTAATTAGGAATGTTCTGATATAAGTCTCTAAATACGTCTTTCACACATGATTGCTTTCAGAATAAATATGTTGTGTGTTCTTCTTCTAAGCAAACACTGAATGATACTTTAATGCTTGATTGCACCAATCTCATTTATCAGCTTCATTGATTTCTTAATCAGACGTTGAGTGTGGAAACTCTAGATATTAACTTGTATGCGTCTTTATATTGCTAAAATGAATTTATAAACTCTTTATAGATATCAGTAATTAGTATAATATTTATATCTTCTAATATCTTTGAATTATTAATACTTTCTATTCTCATATTTTAGCCAGAAATACATTAGTAAGACTTTTCAAATTAACTTAAATTAAACATTTAAGTGCATATAAATTTAATCTAGTTTATATATTATTCGAAAAACTCTTTAATACATTATCAATCATATACACTATTTTTCAAAATCTTTATTATATAAATTTTGAATGAGATCAATAAAGCATAGTTGCACTACAAGAAAATAATTAAATAGAAACTAATTTTAGAGACCAACAATAATTAGTCACTATATTGACTAAATTAGATACTATTTTAGAGACTAAAAAATTATCGGTATCAAAAGTAGTTTCTATTATTAATAAAATTTATAAATTAAATAACCGCACTCGTAAATCAAAGCGCATCATTTACGAGTGCGGCTATTACAAATAACCGCATTTGTAAATGAACTTAATTTAAAAAATACCACTGCGTTTTTTACGAGTGTGTCTGTTCGTAAAGCCGCACTTAGTAAGCATTACTTGTTTCTACATTTTGCACTAGTGAATGATTTAAATTCACGTACCCTAACAACTAAAGAGTTTTTAAATAAATAAAAATTAATTATTTGCGTGGACTTAACCTTCACAATTTTATTATTTATTAAAATTTAATTTTAAAATCTGTAGTGTGGACTTAACCTTCAAAACTTTAAATTTTTATTATTTTTATATTTTTAGTGGTGACCGTTTCACCAACGCAATCCTTTTGTTTAGTTTGCGTGAGTATAACTCATGTTTTTCTCACACTTTATTTAAATTTTTATAATAATGAAGGCTTAGTTGATACTATTTAGTGTCCAAATGCCACCGTTACTATTTTTTTTTGGATACGATCCATTGGTAATTAAGCACGAACATAATTCGTCAATAAATTTTGCAAATAATTGAATGCGAACACAATCCCTCGATAAATTTAATAATAATAATAATAATATTAATATTAATAAAATTAATAATAATTACAATAATATTAATAACAATAATAATAATTACAATAAAAATAGTGATAATAATAATAATATTATTATTGGTAATAATATTAATAATAAAAAATAAATAAAACTAATAATATTAAAAATAATGTTAATATTATTAATAATAATAACATTAATAATATTTATAATTAAAATAATAATAATAAGGTTAATATTACTAAAATTAATAATAATTATAAATAAAATAATACTAATAATAATTAAAATAAATAATACTATTAATATGATTAAGAATATTATTATTTTTAGTATTAATAATAATAAATTTATTAATACTTTAAAAAATTTATCATCTAGTTAATAAGAGAGTTTTCTTTATATTTATTTGCATAAATTTATCTAGTGCTGATGGCTTTATGTTACTTTTCATGCTATATTTAGTATGAAATTATATATTAAGTAAGTTGAGAAGACTATTACTAAATTGGAAAGAACATTTATATACATTTATGTTCTTTATTGGTTATTGATGAAGACGTAAATTTGTCAAACTGTTCGTTCGACCTAACTTTTTCATCGTACAAAATTATATTTATTAAAATTGAAAATAATATCTTGATGTTTGTGGTGATTGATGAGCAGAGATAGGGAGTGCTCCTTTACAAGTTCTTGCTCCTTTACGTGGTTCGAAGAAGTGGCTGCCCTATATAAAGCAACTTCTGCTATAACATAAGTGCCAACATTTTATCTTATTCTGGAAATGTTCGTTAACTCTTAAATATGTCATGAGTCTCAGCAGTTTTATTGTGTAGTTCCTTCATAATTCAAACTCTTTAATCTATTATATTCTCTTTAGTATATCAAGAGTTCATTGGTCAGTTTAAAAAGGGAAAAAATGTGGGTTCTATGTCTTGCAACATTGTTTTTTATAGGAATAACTCATTGGGTTTATAGATGGCGAAACCCTAGTTGCAATGGAAAACTCCCACCTGGTTCAATGGGTTTGCCCCTTCTTGGTGAATCCCTTAAGTTTTTCACCCCCTACTCTTCTTCTGATATTCATCCATTCATAAAGCAGAAAGTGGAGAGGTATAATATATGCAAGCTTCTAGTTTTTCATGAGAATGTATTACTTATAATATTTGTGCTCCTTGGTTTCTTTTCTTTACAGGTATGGACCAATCTTCAAGACAGGCTTTGCTGGACGACCAACTGTGGTGTCCACTGACCAGAAATTTAGTAACTTAATATTCCAACAAGAAGGAGAAATGTTCCAGAGCTGGTACCCAGATACACTAAACAAGATTTTTGGGAGACAAAATTTATCTTCCCTGCATGGTTCTGTGTTCAAGTACGTTAAGAACATGGTGCTTCATATGTTTGGTCCTGAAGGCCTCAAAAGGATGCTCTCAGAGGTGGAACAGAAAGCGTGCACAACATTGTAGCAGTGGTCACGTCAGGATACTCTTGAGTTATGCGATGCAACAAAAAGGGTCAAATTATAGAACTCATAATTAACTTTCTTTATTTTCATTTAGAAGCCTTTTCCTTTGATTTCCTGATTCGTCCTTCATTTCCAGATGATATTTGAGTTGACTGCAAAAAAACTTCTCAGTTGTGATTCGAAAGAGACTTTAGAGAGTTTAATGGACAACTTTAATTCATTTATGGAAGGACTCATCTCGCTCCCTTTCAACATTCCAGGAACAGCTTATCACAAATGCTTGCAGGCAACTCCATTATCCACTCCAACACTAGTCATTTATGACTATTCTAACTTGCTTCACGCAATTATGTTATCCTATATACACTGATTTTCTTTGATGTATAGCTTATATTTAGGTAGTATATGATATTGATATGTGTCCGTCCACGTGGGTTTTTTTATCATGATGGGTTATTTTTTATTTTTTACTAAAATGGGATCCGTTTAAAAAAAATTACAAATTTAGGCAAGTCGTGTCTAATTGGGATGACTTCATATGCAGAAGTCGTCCCAATTAGGCACGACTTTTGTCATGTCATACTAAAGTCCTGCCAACTTGGTACGACTTCTGCCCATTCATATTGAAGTCGTGCCAACATGTCATACTTGGCACGACTTCTGACACGTCATAATTTTATTTTTATTTTTTTTAATTTTATTGTTTATATATTGGGTAGTAAGTTATGTAATGTTAAAAATTAATTTCTTCTCATCATTACGTGTTCTGTAAAATCATTACTTCTCAAGCTATTTATTTTACAAATTCACAACAATAATTCTCTATTTATTTTCCAAATATAATAATTTTTCATTTATCTATTTATTTCCAAATTCAATAACAATTTTCTTCATTTTTTTAATTAATCAAATAATCAAGTTATT
>Ga0123342_1009309_pt1 | contig 11831 bp, 8 predicted proteins | sample Turbeawhitnodule_FD_89960 | JGI IMG/M metagenome (GOLD analysis project Ga0123342, IMG submission 89960) | Root nodule microbial communities of legume samples collected from Mexico - Turtle bean Mexico white nodule | ecosystem: Host-associated > Plants > Roots > Nodule | place: Mexico: Nepantla... | reverse complement strand
TATAATAATAATAATATGAATATAATAATAATAATATGAATATAATAATAATAATATGAATATAATAATAATAATATGAATATAATAATAATAATATGAATATAATAATAATAATATGAATATTGAATATAATATTAATAATAATAAGTATAATAAAAATGGTAATATGACCAAAGAACTTGTTTGGTCTGGTGGTTAATGCTTCCTTGGTCACCCAAAGGGTTTGAGTTCTGCCTGCTGCAGTTTACGTCCAATATTAATTAGGGACTTGGGTTTGAGTCCTATCTGGTGCAAAGAGATTTGAAAAATGTGTTTTATAGTTTAGATTATACAATTTAAAATAAAAAAATGAAAATTTATAATTATTAAAAAGAAATATTTACGAAATATTAAGATTTGATTTAATAATTAATCTTATTCGTATTTATCATTTTGCAACTTTGAGGTAGTTCAACATCTAATTTTACCAAACATTTTTAGTCTAAGATTTTCACTTTCTGCCAACATTTCAACTAATTTTACTAAATATAACATTAGTATGACGGTGGGTTTTGACACTATTTCTTTGTAGTTTTTTTTTTTACCTTTTATATAAAATGTAAATATTTATAAAATATCAGGGATATGTTTCTAACGTAAAATATTGTTGGTCAAAACTCTAGACTTGAAATTTGTTAGAATAAAGTATGTTTTAATTATGTATCTATGAATAATTATGCTTTTGTTTCCATGTTTGAATGTGTGAATCATGCATTAATTAATTTAAGTTATTTAGAGTGTATACATGCTATATGCATTCCATTACCTTTGATAAAACTAACTTAACTTAAAATTGCTTTGAAAATATTTTAGAATGTAATAATAATTTATGTTAAAACATAATCAATTATTTATGTTTGTACAAGTGATACATAGACAATATTTAGTATAATAATTGATTGTAATAAGTGAGATAATTGATTATACACAATTTAATTCAAATATAAGTTTAATAAATAATTATCAATAACTCAAAATAACTCGAAATAATTGATTAGATGAATTTCAAGTTATTTCATATAAAATGCTTTTTTGTTGTAAAATTTAAAAAAATGATGTTTGATTCTCCTTTACAAATCGTAAAGGATTTTGTTAATACAAAAATAATTATAAGTATTTTCAATGTCAATATTAACTTATAATGACAATCTTACAATGACAATGAGTACGTAAAGTTAGTTCTAACTTTCACAGAATAACAATACGTCCTTTGAGATAAAGAATAATAAGTTTTTATTTTTTAAAAGCCATTTTTATATTTCCCAAATTTTATTTAACAGCACATCTGTCTACAAAAAAACATTTGTTTGAAAAAACAATGATGACTCACAATGTTTTCTCTATATCATGACTAAAACATTATATGATCTATCACTTTATGATCCTTAGGTAAGGGCGCATACAAAGATGTTGGTATTCTACATATAATTGTTAGTTGGTTATGCATGAAGATAATTTTATATTGAAAACAATTCCAAAGAATTTGGAAAATTGGAAACAAAATCTGAGTTGGTGAATAAAATTCACAAAATGTCAAACAAAATTTACAAAATCTAAGAACAAGTATATTAGAAACAATATACTTGTTCTAACCTCTGACATTACACACATTGGAGATGTTCTAACCTAGTTGCATTGTTTTTCTTAGTTTTTTATTTTCTTATTTTATGAAATTATGGAAGACTAAATTTTTTGGGTTGATTCTCTTATGTTTTCACATGAATTCTAAGATTTTAGGTAATTCCATTTTTATTCTCCAAATTTTGTAACAAATTGTTTTGGATAGTCTAATCTTTTTGAATTTTAATTTTCGATATTGGAATATTTTTGAATACTTGTTAGTAATTCAATTATGTTATTTAATTCAAATTCTTGTTTAGTTTGCTTTAATGTGAATAATTTATTGTTTGCTAGGTAAAAGACAAAAATCAATGAGTAGACAATTGAAGGCGAGTAATGTATTGAATAAATTAGTAAACACTTGTTTCATTAATTATATTGTGTTGAATTTTCCGATTGTAAAAGAAAAAAGATTTTACTAAAATTTCTTTAATAATATTTTTAAAAATCGAAATTTTATCGAACACAAATAACATTATTTTTTCATGATAGAATGTGATGTTTACTTAAAAAGTTTATAATTTATGGTGGATGATATTGTAGGTAATAATATCATCAATGAAATTATCCCTTATATTCCATAATTTTGAAAAATGATTATATTAATGGTTGAGATAATGATCAATATCACCTTTATATATCAAATGTTATTATTCAACACGAATTAATTTAAGAAGGGGAGTAAGGCAAGAGGTTGATGACTATTTTACGACAAATGTACCATGTTAGAAGTAATAGTTTATCCCTAAGGATGAATACCAAACTCACCCGAAACAGTTAAATTCTCAAGTATAATATTCACTAAATATAAAACAATATGTAAAAGCTTGTTGGAAAAGTTGTTTGTATGGTGAATTTGCAAAAAAATTAAGTAAATCAAAGTAAAGAATTTGTATGAGTCAATTTAATTAGGAAAATTAGGATTGAGGTTTAACCTTCTCACTCGTCTGTATATTTTAAAAGATTATAATATTCAATCTTAATTGATATGCACATATAAAAATCATTCATATTGATTCCTCGCATACAAAATTATTAGAGAGTCACATAAATATCGATTCCTCGCATATTTGTAAAAAATCCTTATTTTTACAAACAAATGTTATAAAGCAATAACATTTCAAATCTATTCCTTTTTTTATCAACAATAATTCAAATCTATTTCTAACATTCAAATATGTTAAGAATTATCATTTAGGTTAGATGCTTAGAAGTACTTTTGAGTCAAATCTAAGGATAAAAATCATGAATAATTCAAGCTTTGAGAATAAAATGTCAATACCAATCATCAATCAAGAACTGAATATTATAGATAAATATCACCTCAATACATAAGAAAAAATGATAATATGACTAAAGAACTTGTTTGGTCTAGTGGTTGATACTTTCTTAGTCACTGAAAGGACTTGGGTTCGAGTCTTGGCTGACTTGGGTTGTATACTATTGAAGAACAAAAAAGACGATTCTCTAAAAAATCATTGTCTATTTTTAATATATGGACTACAACTCTTTAATGAAATTGGTATGCTATGTTTATATAGATTTTTTTAAGTGTAGTTTTATTTGAATTTATATTTTTTTAGTTTACAATTAAATTTTGAGTAAATATATTATAAAAATCATAATTAGTCTAAAACATATTAATATATAAGTCTTATTTAATGAATATTTATATTTGATAAATATAAAAATATATATGAGAAATTATTAATACATCATTTATTTCACACATAATTTTTTGTGAAAAAATTATTATTATTATTATTTCGAAATAGAATCACATCACTAAAAATAATTTGACATATATCGTATATATAGAAAATTGTATATTTTGTATTTGCATTTATAGAAAACATTGTAGCGATTTAATTGTGTGGATTATAACTATAGAGAAAGTCAAAACAACAGCTGAAAATAGTATGAAGAAACAAACTCGTGCACGTGTTGATTAAATAGGCATATTAGATTACAACTAATGATTCACTATTGTTTAAGAACCATAATAGTTATAGCCATACCAAAATAGAAATGATAAATCTATGACAAAAAAACTAGTGGTTGGTTCAACAGTATGTATATATATATAACACAAAATTCCAATCTCTGAATACACATAATTACATATATTACATATATCCTTATCCAGGCTGATAAAAAAAATAAAAAAAAAATCCAGGCTTAAAACAACATTATGAAGAGTTTGATTCTCTTTAGTTTGATTTTTGCTTGCAGTTTTCTTATTAGAAATGTTGATTCATACAACAATCTCTTTCCATATCAAGCTTTTATAAATTTTGGTGATTCTATAAGTGATACAGGAAATGCTGTAACTCACAAACCATTTCCAGCTAATAGTCCTTATGGTTCAACATATTTTAAACGTCCTTCAGGAAGAATGTCAAATGGAAGATTGATAATAGATTTTCTAGGTACTTTTACTCTCTTTTCTCTTTCTTTAAAACATTACCTAAACACAAGAAACAATATCACAGACTCTATATGTTAGCAATCACACATTCTTAATTGTACTAACCCATGATTATTTTCATTTTTAGCTAAGGCATATGGGTTACCCCTGTTGCCACCATATCTGACTCTAACTAAAGGACAGGACGTGAAGAAAGGAGTAAATTTTGCATATTCTGGTTCAACTGCACTTCCTAAAAGCTTTTTTGATCTAAGAGGAATTGATGTACCAGAAGCTGCTTATTCATTAGGCACTCAACTAGAATGGTTTCATAAGCTAAAGCCCTCCCTTTGTAGAACCAAAATAGGTTTCATCAAACCTCCTTTTAACAATGTTTCTACAAATTATTTGTTTGTTTCCATATAACTAACAATGTTATTCCTTTTTTCATGACAGAATGTGATAATTACTTTAAAAACACATTGGTTCTAGTTGGTGAGATTGGTGGGAATGACATTAATGCAATTATCCCACATAAAAATATTACAGAAATTCGAGAATTTGTTCCACATATTGTTCAAATGATTTCCCATGTCACTTCTGTATGTTGTATCAATTTTATCTTAACTTAAATTTCAATAGTTGAATTAAATTGAAATATGATTGATTAGACTAAATTGAATTTGATTTTTGTTTGTATTGAACAGGAACTAATTAAAGAAGGAGCAGTTCAACTAGTGGTTCCAGGGAACTTTCCAATTGGGTGCAATTCTTATCTTTTGCATACGGTGAATAGTGATAAGAAAGAAGATTATGACAGTTTTGGGTGTTTAAAACCTTACAATGCTGCCATAAAGTACTTTCATGAACACCTTAGAAAGGCTGTAGATACATTGAGACAACAAAACCCACATGTTAACATAACATATTTTGATTATTATGATGCTGCCCTACGTTTATTTCAAGCACCAGAAAAATACGGTGGGTTATTATTTTATTTTCTTTTATTATATGACTAGTAGATGTGGATGTTAAAATTTGGTAGAATTAATTCTTATTGTGTTATTTAATTTATGTAATGCAGACTTTATTTTTGGTAAAATCAAGACCTTTGAAGTATGTTGTGGAAAGGGTGATCAATATAATCTTGGTGGAGTTTGTGGAACTGGTGACGAAACTGTTTGTCCAGATCCTTCAAAACATATAAATTGGGATGGATTTCATTTAACCGAAGCATCATACAGGCTAGTAGCAAAAGGTTTAATTGAGGGTCCTTTTGCTAATCCTCCTCTTAAACCTCCTCCTTTCAAGATTCCTCAGGAATGAACCACAAACTTCAAATTAATGAAGATAAAATTTTACTCTATTTTTTAGTATGCAAGCCACACATGTATAGAATGGGTAGAGCATTACTAATTGTATTATGCAATAAAACTCCATCAGTAATTATGGGTAGTGGAAGTGCTTTCTCTGCGCAGCAAAGAGTAGTGGAAGTGTTTTGTATATGCAGGGAAAGATTTTATATGTATATTATCACAGGGTTTTTTTTTTATTGAATATAATTTAACTATTTCTTTTATAAAGTTAGAGTATTTCTTAAGTGTTTTATGTATTTTAATTTATTAATTTTTTGTGATAAAAAAAAAATCTACGTTGTATGCTTTCCTTTCCTACTTTATAAAAAGCTTGGAAAACATATTTTATCTAAAGCATATACAATGAGAGAAACTTTTGCTAAGGGAAAACAAAGCTATACAAGTATTATATCCCACGAGTTTAATATGTTTTCAATTTCATACTAGAAGTTTTTAATTTCTCAAATACATAGTTATATAGGTATTTGAGTTAGTTTATTAGGAATTTAAACGAAATAATTTAAATAATTGAAAAAAGAATACTTTTTAGAATAAATTAAACTAATATAAAACATGCTTACACTTTTTGTTATATGGTAGTTTTCTAAGTGATTAGTTATAGTGAATAGTTTTGTTTGCATGAGTTGTGGTCACATTTGATATTTGAAAAGAATAACGGGATATAATCTTCATTTGTATAGCAATTATCATTATTGAAACAATTATATAGTTATAAAAATTACCATTATTACAATAATTATTTATTTGTGATTGTTACTATAATTTGGATATAATCATAAATATTTCCTTTACATAATATATACATTGTATATTGCGCGTTTAAAATAATTCAGAAGTAATATACTTGAAGGGGGTGTTTTTTTTAGATGATGGACTTTTAATTTTATCTTCCTCATGGGCTTGAATCTCTGCCGAATGAGCTAAGATATCTTGGTTGGACACAAAGAAATATGGGTACCATAAACGGCTATGGCAAGGGCTGGTCGACCTCAAGAGCCTTCACTACCTTTTTCTTCTCTAATTTCCCTGGTAACTATGGGAATATGACATGCCAAGGTTTTTTAGTGTGAGCTAGGGTAAATTCATTTCTTGGAGGCTTAAAGGGTGGGGAAGAAGGTTTGGCTTTGTGAAGTTTTTTGAAGTGGGTAATGTAAGCCCGTTGGAGAAGGAGTTGGATCAAATTTATGTAGGGAACATGAAACTCTTTGTCAATATTTTGAAGTATAGAAGAGCGGAAGCTGATCAACCGGTGAGGTACTCACAAGCTATTATGGAACCGTTGGAACACTCATACAGAGGTTTGAAGAATCTTATAGCCTTTGATCGTCGGGAGAAGAAGAGTAAGGAGGTATGGAGAGTAAAGAAAGGGAAGGAGAGGAAGGAATAGAGGGTTAAAAAAGGGAAACAATCCTATGTGGATATTGTGAAAATTTCTTCACAATAGCCAACTTTTATCTTATTAGAATTTCAATTTTTTTTATATATATCCCCTTTAAGCCAAAAATTTATTTTTGTTATTATTGCACCCTAACCTTTGATGATATATTTTCCGACCCTTTAGCATGTTTAAGGAAGAAGAACATAGATGCAACAAATATAGAAAAGGGAATGGTTGTTTCCAAATTTTTGAAAGCTCAAAAATTTGAAAATAGGAAGAATTTATTCCTATTGACGAGAAAAAGAAAAAAAAAAGAGAAAACAAATTCATGTTGAAAATCATGAAAAGATAGAAAGAAAAATGATGAAAAGGGTGAAGTCAAAAGAAAATGGTGATTAGATAATACATATGTGCTATAATTGGATTGTAGGTATGTTCTTCTTCTTTAAGATGTGCATTTTGTTATCTGAAAAAACCAATATATTTTTTGAAGCCCATCCTCATTATAACCATGTAAAAGACCTTATGATTCATGTTTTTAATATGTTTGTGATTTGAAGATGAAATTAAAAGCGACTGTGATTTCTTATGATTCCGTGAAAATACAGAGAAACACTTACCTGTGAGCATATGAGAAGATATTCTTAGATGAATTGTCATTTATTTGTTTTGATTTGATGCTAGAAGTTGATTGTGTCTATATTTTTCTATATTTGAATTTGGAAGCATCATAAGTTTCTAATTTGATTTGTTGTTTAGTGAATTAAGTTGTTTGCTATTTAAATTCAAATATATTCATTTACTTTTCTTGAGTACAAGCAAGATTCTAAGTTGGGGAGAGTCATAAGTACCTAATTTCCGTAATATTTCATATTTCGTGAAAGCTTCTCCAATCTTCATTCCTTATCTGAATTGCATAAGAAGAGTTGATCAAATCAAATTCTTCTTCTAAGAAAAAAGTTTGTTCTTGTTTTCTCTCAGTAACCTTTTCTTTTCTCCCCCCTTCCTCTGTTTTAACTTTGTTCAAAAATTTATTTAATGAAATCTAGCTCAAGCGAGCCAATCTAGCTTAGGCTAGATCTTTAGGTGTTGTTTTATCTTGGGCGAGCCATTCGAGCTTGATCAAGTTTAGTAATGCACCATTAACTTAATCTGGATAATTTTCCCTAAGTGAAATCTTCTAGCTTGAGCAAGATGCTTCCTTTAAATTTCCCTTCTTTACTTCTTCTTGTGATCCAATCTATAAGTCTTTGCTTTCTTCTTTTTTTTTCTAATGCTTCACATTCATCTGAATTTTACACAAAAATTGGAATTAAAATGGAATTAAATTTCTTCATTTATTTCTTGGTTCAAAATATATAATCGGATTCAATAATTCTCAGATCAGGATAATTTTCTGACATTAAGCAACAATTAAGTTCCACAGTATTAAATTTTCTCAATTAAATACTACACATTGACAAAACATACTTTTGTAAGTTATTCCAATCAAATCTTCTTTTCAAAAAATCATGATGATAAACTTTTAGTAGATACTCACTTTTCTTCACATGATAAAGGAATTTCTTATCTCAAAAATTGGTTTGCTCAATTTTTGGAAAATAATATAAAAATAAGAGCAAACATAAGGAGGAGTCTAGTAGAATGAAACACCATTATCAGGACACCAACCCTTAGAATAAAAGGTCACATGAAAAAAATAAGAAACTCGTAGAAGATACAAGGGAATTTCTTAAAATAGGTCAAAAATTTCTCTTTAATATAAAGAACAATCTCCAACTAAAGAAAATCCACAGGAGGAAGTTCAAAATATATACAAACAACCACTAGATTCTCCTCAAGAAAAACTAAACACAAAAGAACAAGATAAGTCTCTTTCCTCAATAGAAACACAACTACACTTTGAAAAATCTCTTTCTGAAGCTAAACCAAACTTTGGTATAGTGGTTTCTAAAGTAAAACCTAGGGAAGATGAAGTTTTCGATTCTGAAGAAGAAAAAGAATTAAAAAAAATTTGGTTTGGAGTTGAACCAAACATTTCTTCCTTTAAACACTTTTGTGAGGAATTATTTGAATAAAATCTTTTGTCTTGAGCTTAACCAAATCTAGTTAAAAACCCTTATGAAGATTTCCTTGTAATAACTCAAGAAGATCAAAAGTTTTGACAACTTCATGAGGTAAAACACAAAACATTAAAAATAAAAATAATTGTACTCCATTTTGTTTTCCTATCGGGTAAAGTACATAGACCTTGGAATGTCCTTTCTTATATTCTTATTTTTAATTTTTCTAAACAAATATATGTCTTTTAAGTTTTTATTGTTTCTACAGGTTCATCTTTAATCTTGGTGGAGGATAATCACAAAGTACAATGAAAAGGTGACATCTCTAACCCTATTATGGAGTTGAGGACAAATCCTTTTGAAGAGGCACGTGATAGAGGACCATCCTCACTACCCAAGCCATTATACACACAGCTAAGAGCATGGGCCACTTTTAATATCTACACAAAAAAATCCATGTCTTAGACTGTATAAAATTGTAAAAAGTAGAATATGAGTTTTCTTAGGCCTTGTATTTCTGGTCCATTTCTAGCAAAGCATAGAAATAATCTAGAGAGGTTTTAAACCTTCACTTGAAACTCAAGCAAATGTTCATAGAAAGCTCTCTAGAAAGAGCCTAGGGTTTCCTAAACCCCAACCCTAACTTACCATGCAATTTGGGGTTTGATAGCTTGCTCCACAAGCTATCCTAGCCTATAAATAGGCATTTCTACTCATTTGTAATTAGATTTCGACATTGTATGAATGAAGCTTCTAAAAGTTCAGATTCATTCTCTCCTCTTAGTAGTGTTGGCTCAACCCCACTCTAGAAACTAAGTGTTGTCCTAACCTCACTTAGATTCACCATCATAATTCCCATCTCTTTCAAAATTTCTATAATTCTTCATGCTTCCGCAATATCATTCATCATTAGTAAAAGATATTCAAATCAAAATGATGAAGAAGAAGATCTACAAATGAATATGCAAGCTAGGATTGCATTAAAATGCTTCAACAATAGGATTTTTATTGGAAGATTGAAACTCAATGAGAGATTGTTGGATTTTATTATTACCCAGTAGATTACACCATGACGAAGCAATCATGTCATGTTAAATGACGAAGAATTGGTGTTAATGTATTTCATTCACAAGAAGGTCATAGTGAACTTGATTTATGTTATGAAGGACCACATGTTGAAGTAGCATGAAAATGTCTATTTATATTTTGAATTACTAAACTAATATAAATTATTAATTATTTAAAATTTAAAATTTAATAATAATTTTAGAAAGTTTAAATATTAAAATTTTAATTTTTAAGTGTATATTTAAAATAAACTTAACATTTAAGAAAATGAATTGATTTATGAAAACAAAATTTAAATAATAAAGGACTTGCAATACTTAATCTCTCAAATAATTTGTTTGAATAATTAAATTAAAAAAATAATGTCTTCATCAATAAACTTGAAGATGTACTTAAAAGCTTATCGTCAAAAAATTTATATTTTCTAAAGTCTTCATCAACAATTATAAATTTAGTTATTGCAATTTTGCATATAAGTTTTTTCTTCTATTAAATTATTTGTTTTTGTCTTTTTTTTCAACTAGTTGGTTGATTAATAGTCATGGTTTGGAGTGTAATACACTCCTAAATTCCATAACCTTTTATTTATTTATATATATATATATATATATTTAATATAATGTTTTTTTTTTCGCAATACCTCTTTCAATTTTATAAGTGTATAATATTTAAAAGATGTGAGTAGATAAACCAAAGGAACATTCTAACAACCTATTATGCTTGTGGAACCCAAGTCATGTATTTTTGTACTATATTATTGACATGACTTTGTAGGACAAGTCTATGTTTATCCACAAGGAAGGAACACGCATCATTCCAATTTTTAAATTTAGACGTGTTCTCAATAATTCAGAATTGAGGTGTTTGACATGGTCAATTCTTTTCTTTTATTTTATTTATATTAAAACGAATGTATCAACCAAAATTCAAAGTCAATTGTAATTAAATGCAAAGAATCACTTTTCCAAAAATTTCTTGTTTATTCTGATCGTGATCACTTACTTTCGCACCATATTTATCTACTCCAACACCGTCATTAACCCGTTTCTAAACATTTCTCTCTATCCTCTTATCTTCACAAACAACATATGGAATGTCTGTTTTACCCACTTTGCAAACAAAAATGTTAAATCATGTTATTCATTTTTTCCCCTTTTGAATATTCTGTATCTCTTCATTAAGAATTATAAGGTAATCAAAATTATTCAGAATTCTATATTTTATGAGTCCAGTTTGTATAAATTAAGGGTGATTTTTTTTAAAGTAATGCAAGAATTATTATATTGTTTCTACAATAGTTTTTATAATACTATTTTTTTCTTGTTAGATATCTCATATATTAAAAATTAGAAAATTCATAATATATAAATTAATTTAAAATTCACTTTTTAACATTAAAGTCATCATATAACATCTGAGTTGTCCTTTTTTAATCAATACAAAAAAAATTAAAGTTTAATCCTTACAAAACTTTCCTTATTACAATATTACATCATTTAGACTTAAAAAATATATTACATACTTTAAATATAAGATTCATGTGCAATATGTGTTGAAGATCTCACATCGACTAGAGATTAGAGTCTTTCATTATATATAAGTGGGTGCAAACCTCAACCTTATGAGCCGGTTTTATGGGGTTGAGTTAGGCTTAAAGTCGACTCTTTCTTAATATGGTATCAGAGCCATTTCGAGCCTATCCTAGCGAGTATTTGTTGGGCCTATCGTGTCACCCGCTATCGGGCCGCTATCGGACCACCCATAATATATAGTCCCACGCACGAGTTGGCAGTCTCGGCGTGAGGGGTGTGTTGGAGATCCCACATCGACTAGAGATTAGAGTCTTTCATTATATATAAGTGGGTGCAAACCTCAACCTT
>Ga0123342_1009308_pt1 | contig 11833 bp, 4 predicted proteins | sample Turbeawhitnodule_FD_89960 | JGI IMG/M metagenome (GOLD analysis project Ga0123342, IMG submission 89960) | Root nodule microbial communities of legume samples collected from Mexico - Turtle bean Mexico white nodule | ecosystem: Host-associated > Plants > Roots > Nodule | place: Mexico: Nepantla... | reverse complement strand
TGCCAATCTTGTGGGACGAATCTGGGGCTCAAACTTCAGCCAAAACTCAAAAGACACAGTGACGAACGTCTGGTAAAATTTTCAGACCAGAATACCCAAGGAGTAAGGCGTATTAAGTCCCAGTCCGAGAGTGAACAAAACTGGTTTTTCGAAAACTAAGCGTTCTGCCTTTTCTCCCCCGTATCTTCTTTTTGTGATTTGTTTATGGACGTGCCTCCTTACCTGGGTGCAAACAACATATCAAAGTACTCGTGTGAATATTTTCAGCGCAATATGGACCCAGAATATAATTTCGGAAAGTAGGGCGAAATTTCATAAGTTTTGGTATCGCCTTGGTTTGCACAAAATTTCTGAAAAATTCTCCCGAAATAGTTTTTCCTGAAATTCCATGTAAGAATCTCCATTGAATCTGGAAAAAACGCGACAAATTTCAAGTCAAACGGATGAGTATTCGCCCACGAAAAAATCAAACAGTTTCACACACAAACGAACCTTCCTTTCAGCCCTGGCAGTGATGAATAAAAAATTTATTGCCAATCTTGTGGGACGAATCTGAGGCTCAAATCTCAGCCAAAACTCAGTAGAAACAGTGACGAACGTCTGGTAAAAATTTCAGACCAGAATACCCAAGGAGTAAGGCGTAGTAAGTCCCAAACCGAGAGTGAACAAAATTTGTTTATCGAAAACAAAACGTCCTGGCTTTTCTCCCCCTTATATTCTTTTTGTGATTTGTTTATGGTCGTGCCTCCTTACCTTGGTGCAAACAACATATCAAAGTATTCGTGTGAATTTTTTCAGCGCAATACGCACCCAGAATACAATTTTGGAAAGTATGGCGAAATTTCACAAGTTTTGGTAGAGGAGCCTTGGTTTGCACAAAGTTTCCGAAAAAATTCTCCCGAAATAGTTTTATCTTTAAATTCCACGTATGAATCTCCACTGAATTTGGGAAAAAACGCGACAAATTTCAGGTCAAACGGATGAGTATTCACCCACGAAAAAAATCAAACAGTTTCACACACAAACGAACCTTCCTTTCAACCCTCGCAGTGTTGAATAAAAAATTTATTGCCAATCTTGTGGGACGAATCTGGGGCTCAAATCTCAGCCAAAACTCAGTAGACACAGTGACAAACGTCTGGTAAAAATTTCAAACCAGAATACCCAAGGAGTAAGGCGTAGTAAGTTCCAGACCGAGAGTGAACAAAACTGGGTTTTCGAAAACAAAACGTCCTGGCTTTTCTCCCCGTATCTTCTTTTTGTGATTTTTTTATGTTCGTGCCTCCTTACCTGGGTGTAAACAACATATTAAAGTACTTGTGTGAATTTTTTCAGCGCAATACGGACCCAGAATACAATTTCGGAAATTAGGGCGAAATATCTCAAGTTTTGGTAGAGGATAGCCTTGGTTTGGACAAAACTTCTGAAAAATTCTCTCGAAATAGTTTTTTTCCTGAAATTCCACATAAGAATCTTCACTGAATTTGGGACAAAACGCGACAAATTTCAGGTTAAATGGATGAGTATTCACCCACCAAAAAAATCAAACAATTTCACACACAAACGAACCTTCCTTTCAGTCCTGGCAGTGATGAATAAAAAATGTATTGTCAATCTTGTGAGACGAATTTGGGGCTCAAATCTCACCAAAAACTCAGTAGACACAGTGACGAACGTCTGATAAAAATATCAGACCAGAATACCCAACGAGTAAGGCGTAGTAAGTCCCATATCGAGAGTGAACAAAACTGGTTTTCCGAAAACAAAACGTCCTGGCTTTTCTCCCCTGTATCTTCTTTTAGTGATTTGTTTATGGACGTGCCTCCTTACCTGGGTACAAACAACATATGAAAGTACTCGTGTTAATTTTTTCAGCGCAATACGGACCCAGAATATAATTTCAGAAAGTATGACGAAATCTCACAAGTTTTGGTAGATGAGTCACTGTAAATTAAAAAATAGAGGTGTGTGAAATTTAAAAATAAATCACATAAAATATCACTATACTTGTAATTTAATTTATTTAATAAATTATATAAATCAATTAAATAAATAAAAAAACATAGGACTAGTTTTCTCACAGTTTTTTCTTACCTCCCAAAAACAAAATTAAAGTTTATTTGTCTCCTCCACAATGGATAATATTTTCCTTTTTATTGCTTTTGGGCTGATTGTTTACAAACCCACTTGAGCTGTGGCCTAGCAATAGTTACCTATTATGTGTATTTTCTCTTATATTTCCATATGGCTTTTGCTTCCTGTAACACATCATTTTGCAACCTACATGCATCACATATGTAAAATGATATAAATACCCTCATCAGTTTTTTAAACTTTTTTTTTATAAATTCAAATTCATAAGCCAAATTTTCATTCCCGAAATTTGTATTCCAGAATTTATATCTATCATTTTGGATTTCGCTTTCCAGAATACGTTTTTCCTTTTAAAATCACTTATGAATTTCCATTTTTGAAAAGTTAAATACGTACATTTTTTTTTTAATTGCTTATTCTGGAATATCTTTCTGAAACCTGATTTTCTGAACCAAGCTTCACATTCATCTGTTTAAAATCAAAATACCAAGTATGTTTTGGGCATTTAAAAAATTTGTATAGTGCAGGTCACAAATTATATGGGGCAGGAAGCAAAATCCTTTCCATATAAGGGTGATGTTATTCAGACTTTTCGGTTTACTCTTTGCACCCAGTTTTCTTTACGAAATTCTTTGGATAAAAGTATCCATTGAAATTAGGACTGTTTCTTCTTGCACCTCCATATATTCTTCTCTCAGCTCTAAAAGTTTTCGTATTTCCAAAAATACCCCTATGTAATATTCTGGAATACGTAATTTGGAAGTCTTTTTTCAAACTCGTAATTAGCTTCCAGATTACATAATTCGAAAGCCTTTTTTCGGATCCATGATTAGTTTTTGGATTATGTAATTTAGAAGTCTTTTTTAGCTTCCTGATTATGTAATCCATAAGTTTTTTTTTTAAATAGGTGTCCGGATTACATAATTCAGAAGCTACTCTATGGGGGTGGTTCAAGAAAAATAAAAATGTATTTTCACGTTTTGTATAGGGATGACAGAAGAACCTATGGAGTTACAGGAAGAAATAGGCAAAATTAGGTTTTCTCATAAAAAGGTAGTCATTTCTTTCCGCCCTATATTAAAAGAAGCCACAACACCAAATCAACAATACCCCTCCTTTTCCCTTTAATACCACAACGGTGAATTTGGAATTTTAATATGGAGTTACATATGAACACCATGGGGTGCAATAACAAAAAAGTGAGGACATGAATACATGGGCCTTGAAATAACTTCGGAAGATGTTTTGAAGGTTCATTACATTATGCACCTCATGATTTTATAAATTGAAATTCCAATTTTACTCTTTTGAAATTTGTATTCAGGAATGCACAATATGCATGTATTCCAAAATACATTTTCTTGCTTTTTTATTTTTTCTAAGGCACTTAATACAAAATTAATTTTTCTAATGGTAACAATATTCACATAAAGAAAATACATAATAAAAAGTTATGGAATGATATGTTTTTTAATTTAAAAATGCAAAATTTAATTACATAATAAAATTATCTAAGAACTATGGTCATGTTGCCTTCAACATACAATACATGGATGCTTGGTGTAAATGATTCCTTCATACATCACAGGCTAACTATAGTGAATATACTCTTTATTCATTGAAATGACATTAGACACTTAAAATGTGAAAACAAATAACCATGGTAAAATAACAATAGATACAAAACAAGATAAATTTCTCACTAAACAAACATGTTCCTACTATGAGGTCAATCGTGTCTCGCCATCATCTAGATTATACAATTAACAACATGACAATATTGGGTGTGATACTAATTTGAACTTGTACATATATCCAACCGCACATGCTAATAGTTGTGAAGTATGTATTACATCGTAATAAAGTAGTTAAAAAAGTACAATCATCGATTATTAATAGCAACCATTATTTCAAATGAAGGAAGAGGTTAAAGAATCGTCTACATATTCTCAAATTACCACAAAATAATTTTGAAATAGTGATATGAACACGTTCCAAACCAGATGAATCCCAAAATTATAAATATCGCTTCAACGACCTATTAATTAACATAAAGAGTAGAGTACATAATGCAACGACCTTCTTGAAGTTGTATTTGGGCAAAATTTTGTTCACTTTTGGGTTTAAACTTTCTATGAACTAAAAAACTATATAAAAAAGTCGTATCCCTAAATTTTCAAAAAAAAAAAAAGTTTTCTTACCTAAAATGGTTAAAGAATCATGAGTTCCAAAATACTTTAGTATAATAATAAGAAGGAAAAAAAATGAGAACTCGATATTTTACAACACCACTCGTATAAATGTTAGTGGTCTTATACACGCATATACGTGTACATATCACAATGTTATTCGTCCTATACATACGTATCCATAAATTTCTTTATATATGGCTCAAAACCTTTAGATGATAATTTTATCTCATTATCTATAAAAACATTTAATAAAACGGATTATTTTATTTTCTTATTTTTTTAACCATTAATAATAATAATAATAAATTTCACACCTTTATATATATATATATATATATATATATATATATATATATAGATATATATATATTAACAGTTTATGTTTTTTTATTGACTTTCTTTATTGCATATATTAGTTTTTTTAAGTGTTGATGTTGATTTGATTTTAGTTTCTTTTATGTTTGAACCTCAACAAAATCACTACTAGTTATCAACTTTACTTAAATACTAATAATTATGAATAAAATTAGTCTATGAACTCAAGAAAAGGTGTGATAGGTAAAAAGTAAAAATAATAAAGTGAAAAATAATAAAAAACTAATTAAGTTGAGAACCTAGTGTATATTTGTCTCTTATGAACCCTATCACGTGTGTAGACTGGTTGCAAAATCCTAGCCTAGTGTTTTAGTTTGAAAATGACATTGTCTTCTTCATCTCTTTGTAATATCATTTTCTCATAACTTTCTTTGTTTTATTCATTTTTGGACTTTACCATCTTTAAAAAACTGTAACTCATAACCTCTTTTCTGCTATACTAATGATAAATATTGACTTCAGATGTTGTATATGCAATACATTTTCTTAAAATTGTTTTCACATTCAACTTAGTTTATGTTTAAATTTAAAGGTTGCACCACTTTGATATATTATTCCACATGATACTCTTGAAAAAAAGTTAAAAAAAAACTCCTGAAATTTCCTCATTCATCACTATTAGTGCATGTGATGCCTGCATTTTTGGATTGTTCATGTTCATTGAGCATGACCTTCCATCACACTTTCCTCCTACTTGTTTCTTTCTATCTGTCAATTTTTTTTACAATAAACATGATCCAACAACTACAAAATATCTCTATATCATAAATTAAGATTGGTTTATATGAACTAATCTAAACATTCATAGTAATTTTTTTAATTCCCACTGTTGAAAGTTGTTAATTTGGGTTCACTTTTTTAGAAAAAGAATTAATAAAGTTTATTCAGTCAAATTTGTGATGACATTATGAATTGTTTGTTAGTTGTTGTTCTCATCAATAAATATTTGTTCATATGATATTTTATTAACTGATTTAAAATTAGAACAAAATCAAATTGGGGTCGTGTTTAAAACAATAAAATAAAATTTAAAATTATTGTGATAAATAAATAAGTAAAGTTATTAAACCCAAAGTGATTAATAGTGACGTCTTTTTTTCAGATAAACACGTTTTAAAAAAATATCCAAATAAATTTATCTTCATTTTAACTCCCAAACCACATTTGTTTGCTATTTCATGTTGAGAATTCAACACACGCATCAAAAAATCGTTCGAAATTCAATTTTTGAGAAGCCAATTGTTCTATCTTAAATATATAAATAAATGCAAGTTTTATTATTTATAAAATTAAATTAAACTTAAAATATATTTCTTAATATGTTATTAGAGTTATTTATAATTTAAGTTTATTAATTTTATCATTCTAGAAATCAAATTACCTATGAATAAAGTTAAATTAATTTAAAGTGACTTCTAAAATTGAAGAAACAAAATGAATGAAAGTTTTGATGGGTTATTATTTTTAGAAGAAAAAATTTGAATGGTGACACGTATGGTGTTCTTGGACCTTTTATATGTATGGTGTATCTATGGAGAAGTGGGGTCCACTTAGTACCACTCATTGTGGAAGTGTGTTGGATTGATTCATCCCTATCTAGGGCTAAAGCCACGTCAGCCCTCGATTACATCAACACGCTAACGTTATTTGGGACACGGACTCTGACATCTTTGGATTTCGGCTTTGGTTTCTCAAATCTTATTTTTCCAACTTTTCTTCATGCTTCTTCCTCACTTTTATACACTCGAGATGTTCATTGTTTATATTTCGGACATAAAAAGTAATAGGTCACTTAAACATAGAATTTATAGGAAATTTATATTAGGATGTATCAACTAATACGATTAATTGTGTTAATTTAGACTTATCATTATGAAGTCTAAAAGTTCTATAAATAGATTGACCAAATTAACTATAAATTAAATAATATTTATTATTTTTAATAATTTTATATTGATTATTTAATTGAGTGTTGAATTATTCAAATTTTACCAAAAAATTAATAGTCTAGAATTATTAGGAGCCAAATACCAAAAAATACACACTACAACAAACACATAACCTTCCCGACCTATAAAAGACATTTTGAAAAAAAATTACAAACATTACCTTCTATTTCCAAGTATAAATAATTTACCATGACTACTGAAACAAACTATATGTCAGTTTTACTAATTTTATAGAAAAAAAAATAATTAGTTGTTATATTAACTAAATTATAAATTATTTTAGAAACTAAAAAAATTAGTGATTTTTAAATTAGTTTTTATTATTAATAAGTAATTTTTAAATTGGTATCTAATTAGCTACCAAAATTTTAACTATTAATTATTTATATTATAAATTTGGTAGCAAAAACTTTGCTAGTTAATTAAATATTAATTCATAAACTATTTATCAATAATAGAAATTAATTTAAAAATCAATAATTTTTTTTAGTTTTTAAAATGACTTCTAATTTGATCAATATAACAACTAATTATTTTTTTTTATCTAAAATTGGTTTTTATTCAATTATTTTCTTGGTATTTTGGTTTTGTTTACACGATATATCTTGATTTATATTTAATATAATTTTCAAAAATTTAATTTGAAGTGCTCCATAAAAAAATACTTCTTAAATTGTATCATTATGTAATAATATCAATATGCTAAAGTGAGTACATAATATATTCTAACTACATGAATATCTTGTTGAAAAATAATTTGAATTTAAGATCACTTATTAAACTGGATAATTTTGTATTAATACATAAGAATTTTTTAAACAATTGGAAAATTGTGTTTGATTATTTTGGATAAGCACCAAGTACGTAATGTATTATTGACAATTTCATAGAGTGTTTTTCAGAAGGAGAAAAATAGAAGACAGGGCATGAATTTGGTAAGATAATGTCTTAGACTTTTCGTTCATCTCAACATTAGCTATTAACAAATTTGCTACAACTATAGAGGCTCAATATACTAAGTTATTTAATTTTCATATGTGAGACAAAGATTATCAACATAGGCCATTCAATATATATGATTTAATGATAATTTCAAATTAATAGTTAATTTTTTAAAGGAAGAATTTCAATTTTGATGTGTTAAGTGATTTTGCTACATGGAACAACTATTTCCAATAGTCGTAACAATTTTATCTCTTTTTTTATCAATAGCTTATTTTTCCATATTATTCCTACAGAAGAGTTCGTATATAATATTTTTTTAATATAATATTAGAGCTTAAGTTTAACGAAAAATTGTTAATCCGAATAAATAAAAGAGACAAGTAAAAACAAATATGGAAAGTTCTAATAAATACAATATAAGAACAAGGCAATTAAGGATTCATTAAATCAGGAATAAGAAAATATAAATGTGAGAGTGTTTGAATAATCAAGTGTAACATTGGCATACTAGAAAAAAATAAAAATTGTTGTAATAAAGGCTTAATAGTCATTGTAATTAAGCCTGAATAGTTGATATAGTGGTTTATAAAAAATTATTTTGGTCTTCATATTTGTTAAAATTATGTAATTTAATCCTTTATGTTAATTTCACATGAACATTAATTGATGATGATGTGTCAAATGTGAATGACATTGATTTGTACACATGTATTTATGTTTGAGTTTCGTTATCACTCTCAATCTTAAACTCTTTTTTTGCTTCTCTCTCTTGCTGGAGCATCGAACAGAGGAAGGTGGTTAAGATTGGGAGAGAGAGGAGATAGAAAATGATTTAGGGTTAAAGATGATGACAAAACTCTGATGTTGAGACATTTATTCACATTCACATTTGTTATATAATCACCTTTAAAGTTGTTCATGCAAATTTAACAAAAAAAAAACGAAATACATACTTTTTAACAAACATAGGGACAAAATTGATTTTTTTAAAAAAACACTAAATCAAATTGAATATTTATCCTTAATGTAGTAGAAACTAAGAAGATAATTATACCAAATTTAAAATACTTAATTATTTTTAAATTAATAGATCGTATAAAGATTATTGTCTTTTATTTCAAAGTTATTAATAGATCGCCCTAATTAATTTTTTTTATAAATTATATGTTTCATGCATTGGGCTAATTTGTTTTTTTTTTCCAATTTTTTTATAAAATCTTGAAAAACAATGAATAATAATATCAAGGTTAAAACAAAGAGGACATGGTGGTTCACTAGTCAAAGAAGGCTGTTACAAAATATGCCAAAAGTTACGTTACTCATAACTTCTCTATATCATATGCAGCAAAATGAATAAATAGACAAATTATTTCTCTCAACATTTACAAATTTTCAAACCAAAAACTGCGACCAATAGGAACCAAATCAAGACCTTTCACCTATCATTTAGGGTTTAATTTACATGAAGAAAAAAAACACAATCATTTCTAGAAAACCTCTGTAGTTTCGAAGACTTCACATGTATTTTCTAGAAACTAGTGTAGTTAATTTCAAAGATTCACACACCAGAACACAAAATCTAAACGATTACGACATTTTGGTTTTCGTTTTACGGCGATGTTCTTCACTCTAGAATAGTTCTTATTTCCATTAACATTTTCTCTGAAAACAAATTGTAATAACTTTTTTCTTCTTCTTCTAGAAAAACATTGATGATGAAGACCATTAAATATAAGATGTTTTGTGCCTAAAAAATGTTGTGGATAAGATGTGTCCAAGAGAAATGTTTCAAGAGACTTGGTCGAACCATAAAAGAATAGTGTTTTTGCAATGTCTTCACGTAAAATTTTGACTTTTGATCATTTCTTTAATATGATTTCAGTTTTCTTCTTTTGTTTACATTGAACTAGGATTTTTGTTATAGAATTTTAGTTCACACTCTTGGTTTTGCTTCGTTTTGAATTAAGATTATTATAAAAAAATATGATAGGAAAAAAAGTTTAACAAATCTTTTCACATTCAACATTCAGAGCATTATTACTCTTTAAATCATCTTAGAATGATTTTCAAGAAATCACAAGCATGTTATAGGTTTTTTACTAAAATTGTGTAATTTTTGTGTAAATTTATTAAAAACAAATAATTTTTTAAAAAAACTAAAAAAGTTTATAGATCGTGTTTTAGAAGAATGACTAAAAGGTTAAGTCCTTAAAACACGACTTCTAAAATACAACTTTTACGTTTAAATATACGATTTCTATTTTTTATTTTATTTTTAAAGTTACATGTAATAGGTTTGACTTCACTTATTTCAATTTTTATATAAAAAAATATTAATTTTATTTTAAAATTGTTTTTAAGTATTTGATTAATAAATTAAAATTTAAATGTAAAAATATTATCATTTTTTCTTCTTCAAAATATTCACATATATATATAATAAGAAATAAGAATCACATAAATTTTAATAATCAAATTATTTAAAAACATTTAAAATAAAAATATTTACATAAAAAGTTAAAAAAGAAAAAAAATTTGTCGATTAAGTGAATGAAAAAAGTAAAAATATAATAAATAATAAATTATATACATTTTTAATATAATTAAAAAACTGTATTTTATTTATTATTTAAAAGATATTATTATTAAAAAATTATTAAATAAAACTAATTTTAAAATAAAATTAATTAGTTTTTATATTAATTAAATTAAATATTAGAGATTAAAAAATTATTTATATTTAAATTAATTTATATTATTGATAAATAATTTTAAATTAATATTTACTAAAGTTTACTTATCAATTATTATATTTTAAAATTAATAACTAAAATTTTGATAACTAATTAAATACTAATTTAAAATTTATTTATTAATAATAAAAATTAGTTTAAATATTAATAATTTTTATAATTTTTAAACTAGTATTTAATTTAGTTAATATAGTAATTAATTTTTATTTAATATTTTTTAATGCATTATTTATTTTTAGTGTTTTTTCTAAAATATACTGAAGAAATATTTAATTTTAAAGCAACCCCCATGCATATTTTTCATCCAAAATCATTCTTAAACTAGGGAAAATCAAATATAACATGATAGAACCTACAAAAAAAGTTAATATTTCTCTCAAATACCTTCCTCTCAAATAACCCAAAACAAAAACAGCATAATCCAAAAATTTCAGCTTGAGATACATGTTTAATGGACTTAAAAAAAATCCACAAAACTGTGAAAGTTCATAAGTCCTTCCACTTATAAACCTTTGCCTTTTGTCCATTCTTAATGCTGTTTTATACTCATGTCTGTAGTTAGAAATCACACAGTACAGAAGTAAATAAACTAATTAATAATCATAATTTGTTATATATATATATATATACATATGTATGATTGGTAGAAGATGATGATTAAGGAATCAAAATCCCATAAAAAAGCAGAAAATCTTTTCAGTGTCCCAAGTGAAAGTGGTAGGGATGGGACCATGTTACCTCCCAAGAACACCACACACATGCATGGAGAACCCTACAAAGCCATACACTTCTCCTTTTTCCTAATTAAAGTTTTACTTTCTTCCCAAAGAACCATTATTGCCACTAGGACATGAACCCTTTATAAAGAACAAATATCTTGTGATCATCATTTAATTTTAAAAGTTTTTGTCAATTTTCATATCAATTATTTTAGTTGGATGGTGATCCTGTAATCAACAATGCATCCAAACCCATGGATTAATAAATTGTTGTGATGGGAATTTTTGCATTTCTTCTAATTCTCACAATATTATAACAATCATACATCTTTTTCTTGATAAGTGACAAGGAGTACAAAAGTCAAATAAACTAGTATTACACAATTCGGCTCATACTATGTCTCTTTCAAGTTTTAAAGTCTTGTTTAGGGTGGTTGTGAATTTTTTATTTTTAGAGTTTCATTTCAAAATAGAATACGTCTAAACTTGGGATAGTTTAAATGCTTCTTAACTTATCTCACTTTTAGAAAGAAAAAATATTCTAATTTTAAGCTTTTAGAAATTGTATGTTTTTTTTTTCAAAATATATATATATATATATATATATATATATATATATATATATATAAATATAATTATTTTTATATATTTATATTTTTTTTTTTTATTTTTATCTTTGTTTGTTTTTGTATGTTCTATAAAAAAAAAAAAAAAACAAAATAAATATATATATATATATATATATATATATATATATATATATATATATATATATATATATATATATATATATATGGGTAAGGGTG
>Ga0123342_1009307_pt1 | contig 11836 bp, 9 predicted proteins | sample Turbeawhitnodule_FD_89960 | JGI IMG/M metagenome (GOLD analysis project Ga0123342, IMG submission 89960) | Root nodule microbial communities of legume samples collected from Mexico - Turtle bean Mexico white nodule | ecosystem: Host-associated > Plants > Roots > Nodule | place: Mexico: Nepantla... | reverse complement strand
TTTCTTTTTTTGTATTGTTTATTATGATTTTTCTGTAGTTCAAGGGCACTCTTCCTAATCCGAGTTTAAGATGGAATAAGACCCAGACAGTCCCGTCGGCCGGTAAGGGATTTTTTCTATTGAATGGTTTACCCCATATTCATCACCCTGATGAATTGCGTGAGGCTTGCATTTTTTGAAAGAATCACAAGATACCATTTGTTAAGGAGCCTTGGTGTGAAATTTACTTTGAAGCTTGTTCATACAGATGTTTGTGTCCCGATGAATATATCATCAATTGGAGGTAATAAGTATTTTTTAACCTTTATTGATGATTTTTCAAGGAAAACTTGGATTTATCTATTGAAAAGCTAGGATGAGGTATTCCTTGCTTTAAAATATTTAAAGCATTTGTTGAAAGACATAGTGGTAGATTAATTAAAATGGTGCGTAGTGATGGAGGGGGTGAGTCCAAGTCTAATGAGTTCAAGAGGCACTGTGAAGAACTTGGGTTGCAGCATAACATAACCTGTCCCTACACACCTCAACACAACGAAGTTGCCGAGAGAAAGAATAGAACAATCATAGACAGGACGAAGAGCATGCTTAAAGCGAAAGGTATGCCAAATTATTTTTGGGTTGAGGCCATAACATGTGCGGTATATTTGAGAAACATATCACCCACTCGGAGTGTTCCTAACACAACTTTGATTGAGGTATGGAGCGGATTCAAATCCAATGTGCAACACTTGAAAGTATTTGAGTCAATTACTTATGCTCATGTCCCCAAGGCAGCAAGATCGAAGTTGGATGATAAGGCAGTGAAGACCATTTTCATTGGATATAAGCATGGGGATACAAACTATACAATCCAATGACAAAGAAGGTGATTGTCAGTCGTGATGTTACATTTGTCGAAGATGAGGAATGCCAATGGAATGCAGCAACTGAAATGAATTCAAAAAAATGATACATTTACGTTTTGAACGATGATGTGGAAGATGGAGTCACTCTTGAAGCACCTGCAGTTCAACCTGAAGCTGTAATTCAACCTGAAGTTGCAGCTCCAATTGCAATTATGATGGAACGACCAAGAAGGCAGCAACGACAACCTGTACACCTTTAAGATTACGAATTAAATCTTGATGATGAAGTTGATGACAATGGAGAATTGGTTCACTTTGCTTTTCTTGCAGATTCAGAACCCGTGAGACTTGCAGATGCAATTAAACACCCCAAATGGCGAGAGACTATGAATGAAGAATTGATGGTGATTGAGAAAAACAATACATGGAAGCTCACTAATCTTCCAAAAGGACACAAAGCAATTGATGTGAAGTGGGTGTACAAGATTAAAATGAAAGCAAATGGTGAGATTGATATATACAAGGCAAGGTTGGTGGCAAAGGGATTCAAGCAAAGAGAAGACTATGATTACGAAGAAATATTTTCTCCTATAGCTCGAATGAAAACGGTGAGATATGCAGATAATGAAGAACCGTAAGACTGAATTACCTGGGATGCTTGCGCCCATAAGAAATCACGGAGCCACCCATTAATGGTAATGGAACTCGTCATTGCTTTAACTGCACAAAGGCAATGAAAAATTCACCAAATGGATGTCAAGTTTGCGTTTCTAAACGACCCACTTGATGAAGAAGTTTATGTAAAGCAACTGTCGGGTTTTATACAATCTGGCAAAGAGGAGAAGGTGTACAAACTAACTAAGGCTTTATATGGTCTTAAATAGGCACCAAGAGCTTGGAACATAAGGATTGATTCATTTTTTCATGCCACTGGATTCAAAAAGTGTGCATCAGATCATGATCTTTATGTAAAGACTAATGATTATGTAGATTTGCTAATTTTATGTCTTTATGTTGATGATGTGATTTTTACAAGAAGTAATCTTAAAATGATTGGTGACTTCAAGCATATCATGATGAAGGAATTTGAGATGACTGATCTCGGTCTTATGTCCTACTTTTTGGCCATTGAAGTCATCCAAGGAGACGATGGAATCTTCATTCATTAGAGGAAATTTGTTGTTGAGTTTTTAAAGAAGTTTAAGATGGAGGATTCAAACTCAGTTAAGACTCCAATTGAAACTGGAATTAAGCTTACGAAGGAAGGTGATGAGCGAACTGTAGATGCAACATACTTTAAGTATTGTTGGGAGCCTTAGATATCTCACGTGTACTAGACCCGACATATGTTATGTTATAGGATTGGTCTGTCGATACATGGAGTCACCTCGACAAGTTCATTTACAAGCTGTAAAGAGAGTTATGCACTACATCAAAGGTACTACAACCTTTGGTCTATTTTACTCTTCATCTAAGAAGATTGAGATCTTTAGATACTCAAACAGTGATTGAGGTGGAGATTCAAATGAGAGGAAGAGCACAAGTGGTTATTGTTTTATGATCGGAAAGACTGTTTGCTTGTGGTCATCAAAGAAACAATCAATTGTTGCATTATCTATTTGTGAAGCTGAGTATGTAGCAGCAACAAGTGCTTGTCAATCAGTTTGTCTCAACAATATCATGACTCAAATTGGTTTTAATCTAGATGTTCCAATCAAGATCTATGTTGACAATGTCTCTACAATTAATCTTGCAAATAATCTGGTTTTTCATCAAAGAAGTAAATACATTGATATTCGATATCACTTCCTGCAAGACCAAGTTGGGAAGAACATGATCAAATTGGAATACTGCAGATTAGAAGATCAGATTGCAAATATTCTCACTAAGCCATTGAAGATTTATGCTTTCACCAAGTTAAGAGATGTGTTGGGCATGAAAGTTATTCCAAATCAGAATTAACGGAGGATATTGGTTATTAATTCAGATTTTATTAGTCTTAAATTATTTATCATTAGTATTGCATTAGTTGTCAGTTTACAAGACTATTAGACATTACAACTTGAGATCTCAGCTAGGCTGACACCTCAAGTAACAACAATAATTTGCCATCACATGAAAAAAGTATTATTAAAAAAAAGGAAAAAAAGAAAGAAAATACAAAAATAGGGAGGGACTAGACCAAAATCCATATGTTAACAAAAACGATACATAGGTAGACTATACCTATTCATAAAGAATTCTAAGAACAAACTAGACGAACATGTATTATACCAATGAAAATATTCTCTATAAATAAATCCTAAATTAGCCAATTTATCAACATACACATTCCCTTCACGAAAAATATGAGTAACCCTAAACCTAATTTTCCCACAGTAATTAAGACAAATATTTCATCGATTACGAAGCATCCAAAGAACATTTGTCCTAGCAGTAAACGCATTATAAACCAAAGCAAAATCACATCCCAGCCAGACATTAGTAAGCCCCATCTTTTGAGCTTCCTCCATAGCTTGTATAACCCCATAAAACTCTGCAATCAAAGCAGTTTGAACTTCAAGAAACGCATTAAAAGGTCCAATAAATTCCTCCACACTCCCACGAAAAATACCTCCACAAGTAGCAAGACCAGGATATCCCCTAGTAGCCCCATCAGTGTTAATTATACCCCAGCCTGGTGAAGGAAACTCTCATCTAACAGGAAGAGAGGACGGAGAACTTTACCAATATAAGTGCTAATACCAAAAAACTTAAGCATATTGAAATCGAACATATCATTCTTCATTGAAGCTTTAGACGAATTACCCAATAGACAAGTTAAATCTTTAATAACCAAAATAGCCCTAACAACCTCAATCTTATCTCGAAAACGAGCATAATTCCTCATACGTCATATCATCCAAATAGAAAAAGTTATCACATCAACCTTAATCAATTTAACTAAAGGACTACCATCACTCTTAATAAAAGAAAAAAGATCATCATTATTAGAGAGAAATGATAAGTAGGAAAAATGTGCCCAAAAAATTCTAGTAATTATAATTTTATTATATGTATTATTGAAGTAAATCAAAATGGATGTATCAGTTCAACAGTTTTGCAATTTCGTGCAATTACGTTCAATCCGTTTCAACAACTTTTTGTCTTTTGTTATTTGCTTAAAAAGTAAATTCTCATGTAAGTAATTTGTAATTATTAATTATATAAATTTGATTTTTAATAATATTTATTACAGAGATACTAAAACAAACATTTTTCAAAATATAGAATTAAAAGACCAATTATAAATTTACAAAATATAGAATTAAAAGACTAATTATAAATTTAGAGAAAAAATAGACTTATCTTAAACTGGAGTAACATATTTAAACTTCATCCCCTGAAATGATGAAGTAAGTAATCCACATAACATATGTTGATCATATAAACCTTACTACCTCTAATTTCACCTGATTTTGAAATTTTAATTTATCACACCAATACATATCTATTAGTCAAAATTGGTGTGAGAAAGTAGGTCAATTTTTATTTATATAAACCAATAGATGGTACTGTACCGAATACTTAAAAATTTGTTAAACTTATAAATATTATTTTAGTTTGAATAATGGTTACTTCATGGAATATTATTTTATTAGTAAATATGCATTTAATAACTGTTTATATAATAAACATGTTAATTTTCGGTGTAAAAAAATATTTTCAAACTTTGAATTAAAACAAACTATCAATATTCAAATCTTAGACATTTTTGTTATTCTTTATGGTTTAAATGTTGGTCGTTGTTTCAAAGTTTATATATATTGTATAAATTTCTTGTTATATAGTATCTTTAGTTTATCAAAACTAATTAAAAAATAAAATTGACCATACACAATAGTTTGACTTTGTATAATTACTTATTCATTTTTATACTTTAATCATTAGACTAAAATAAATTTCAAATTTTAATTAATAATCAGTCTTTTTTTAGTTTATATGTAATATCTATAATAATATATAACGAGATTCTTATTGTAACCATTTTTTTGTGTGTATATATATTTTTTTTTAATTTTATCCTGAAGAAATACAATTAGTTTAGTACATGAGTTTAATATTTTTCTTTTTCTAATTTTATCCTGAAAAAATAAAAAATATTAATTTAATAATTTTTCTTATTATTTTAATAATTTTTCTTTCTCTTAAAATTACCAGTTACAATATCTTTTAAATAACTTATTCAAATTTTTACTTTCTTTTCTTCCTTCATTTTTTGAATGCACATTCTCATTTTCACTTTTTTTTTTCAAATACACATTCTTATTCTTATTTCATTTTCTATATTTTGATTAATTTTTGCAAAAACTATTCTTTTACTGGGTTTAAATTCAATTTTTATCTAATTTTGTTCTAATTCTTTCATCTTCTTCACATATAATGTATTTTATACATATATTAAAATATTATAATATTTTAAAATATAAATAAATATTTATAATAAAATTAAAAATACATATACACATATTTATAATAAAATAAAAAAAATACGAATACCATGTATAAAATAAATAATATAGTTCTTATAACACAAAGGGTTGAAGTTGAACCTTTTTCTTCTTCCCTGAATTTGGATGATTGTAAGATGAGTACACTGAGATTTTGTCGCAGATGGTTGTTACCATTTTTCCCTGTTCCCACTAGATGTGAATTTTGTTATACATATGTTTTTTGGTTATTAATGCTTCTTCGTCTTTTCTTCTCCATTTCGCAGCAACAATGTTCTGTACCCTACAGAGGACAAGGAGAACAAGGTTCTTCTCCACGCTTGCCGCTACTGCAATCATGAGGTTCTTCTATCTCTCTTTCTTTACATTCCTAATTTCTTCGTCAATCTTTCCAAGCGAGTCCATGTTGCGATTCGTTTTTCTTAAACCCTAACTAGTTCTACTAGTGAATGATAATCCCGTAGTTTGGGAATGAAATCAGTATCATATTGTTGCTTTAGAAGATGTCCTCAAACCTTAAAATTTTTTATGCTCTTAGGAGTCCCACATTGAGAAAGATAAGCTAATTGCCTTGATAATTAAGCCTTGAAGTTCTCTAGCCTAATGAACTAGTCTCTTGGGTTGGACTCTCTTTTCTGTACTTAAGTCCTAATAATTGGTACTTTTGTTAAGAGATAATATACTACGAGAATTGCTTCCTATAAATTGGATTAAGGTGCAAACTAAATACTGGAGAGAGTGAAGCTATCTAAGAGAAAAGGACTACACCGAGTTAGTTTTCACAAAGGTGGAAAAGTTTCTGTGGACCTTTGCCCTTAAAGGGGTGACAGTTATTGGAATCCACATCTTAAGTTTCAAATTCTTCCAACTAATAGACTAGTTTTTTTGGTATAGATCTCCTATTGAGCTTAAGTCTTAACATAATGCCTTCAAACTGGAAATTGAATTTAGGAATCACTAATAGGATTGACATTTCTTCTATTTTTCTGTTAGGTCCTAAGGAAAGCTTCCCATACCGATTTAATGTGTCAACGAGTTTTTCTTGTTTTCACTGACAATTGACTTGTATTTCTTTATGTTGAAGTGCTCATTTATGAATTTTAGTCATTGAATATGAATGTGTGCTTTTATAAGTATTTGTTAGTTTTATATTTTAAGTTTTATTGTTGATGGTGAATTCTGTAATTCACAGTAAGGTTCAATTCACAATTTGAAAAATAGATCTTTTGCATCTCGATTCAACTACTATGTAAATACTTATTTTGAGGGACCACATACAGTTATGATGTTATCAGTTAAGTATGGATATGCCTGTGTGATCAGTTTTTCTCTTTTGAGCAGGAGATTGCAGATAATAATGTTGTCTATAGAAATAAGATACATCATTCTGTTCAAAGGCGCACTCGAGAGCTGGAAAATGTAGCTGCAGATCCAACACTCCCTCGCACCAAGTCTGTTCGCTGCTCTCAATGCAACCATGGAGAGGCTGTTTTTTTCAAGGTTAAGTCTTACTGACTGTGGAAGAGAAGATCTATTTTCATGCTTATGAGTAGAATGTTAATTCCACATGATTAGGATTTCCACTGTGCATATTTTCAAAGGCCACTGTTCATCCTAGCAGTGATGTCTCTTCCTCCTTGGTCATGCAACTTTATGGGTAGTTCTTTGGGACATCCATTGTTCCATCTATCTGTGTTACGTTTTTTACCCCGTGTGGCCATCCTGTGTATTTGCCTCTCCTCGGGTCGTCTTTCTAACTTTGGTACAAGGAGATAATTATTGTTAGGATTTTTTCCGGTTGCATTTTTAGGAGTTTTTAAAACTTTTGTATCATGTTTATTTGTAACAAGGTTGGATTTACTTTTTTTTGTGTTCAAATAAATTTATATTTTGAATCTTACCAAGAGAGCATTTGTTCAAAGGGAATAAAATCATCAAATCCATAACATTATTTAAAGGTCTGTAAATAAACTTAAGTTTGAGAGATGGTTAGAATATATCCAGTATTTTACAATAGCTTAGCACGTCTTTAAGAGATGTTTAAAACATTGTTGAATCAATTATTCATCTGATTGAGAAAGCTTATATAAGTCATATTACACTAATACTTAGTTGTCAGTACAAGTAAATAGGACTGCTGGATTAGTATTTGTATCACATGTGCAGCATCATTATATATTATATCAATGTAATAGAATATTATCGAGAGCCTCCTTGTTTCTTCCTTCACTGTCCAATCTCTGTAATTTCTTTAGTTTTGGGAAGCTTGACTCGTTGTCAGCATAGCTTGTTAGTGATCTATGATTCATAATATAGGTCCATTGCTGAAATGCGTATCGCAGGTTTTGCCATTTATAGTTTTTAAAAGTTTCATTGCTGAAATCAGAAGATGCAATATCATGACCAAATTTCTCAGAATAATTTTTACCCAATAATGAAATTAGTTATCTTAACTGAACACTGGACAGAGAACCCCAATGAGGCGACTCCTATTATTTGTAAATATTCATAAATTACTTAAGCCATTTAATTCTAACATGCCATCTACTCACAAATATTAATACATATATGATGTGTAGGCGAAAGAAGTTCATTGAAATGTTTTGATCTTTTGATGTAACATTGAAGATAATACACTTTTCATTGCAATTTAAAATTTCAGTCTGCATGTTCAAGAATAATGAATGTCTGATCACATGTTAGGATAAACCTTTTGTTTCCAATATTCGTAACCAAAAAAATCATCTGCTTATCTTAATCTGTGATTTGAAATTCATCAAGAAACCATGTTTAGTTAATTGGGGGTGTTCTGAAATTTCTGAATGTATGTAGGCAACGGCCAAAGGGGAAGAAGGCTCGGCACTCAATTTTGTTTGCTGCAACCCAACTTGTGGCAACCGTTGGAGAGACTAGAACTCTTCATATTCAACATTGGGGAGTTTAGCATATCAAATTCATCGTTCTTGGATAGGTGAGAAACTTTTTTGTATATAAAACTTGACTTATGTGAAAACGTTCACAATTAGTAGTTCTTCTCACACTTAAATTCCTTAATCAACTCTGGGTTATGAATGAAATTTGCATTTAGTTTATTCGAGCTCCAAAACATTTATGCAAGGGTAATCCAATGATAAAAAAACAAAGTCTAACAAAAAGTTGTCATGAACTTCATGTTTGGATTGATTGAAAGGAATATGAAATAGGTTGAAACAAAATGATAATGTTTTATGATTTGGATGATTTAAAATTAGGAGTGACCAAAATTGATACATTTTTATCTCATTTACAGATTATATTGAACTTTAACTTTTGTTTTAATTAATTCTTATGCTTTACTCTATAAAGACACCTAAAATTTTAATTTTATTGTACTTAATTCTTAATTTTTGCCATTTTTTATTTCTAAATTCATTTTGTTATATGTTAATGCATAAACAATGAATTATAATAAATAGAAAAAATATTAATGAATGAATGAACTTAAATGAAAATTATTTAGTTCGAAGCTGTCTGAAAAATATATTTATAAAAAAATAGTAAGTTTACAAAATAATTAACTAGATAAACCAAATACAGAATCCATTTTGATCAATAAGATACATTTAAGAAGACTTTATTATGAAAAAAACACAGCCGGATCTGCTAAGTATTAATAAAAAAGTACATTAGATTTTAAGAAATAATAGATGAGTCATTAACTATTTATTATAAAATAATTAGATGAATTTCCACTATTTTTTTTATATTTTTGTAATAAATAAATTAGATGAGCTTAATCGAATGAAAAATATGAAGGGTGGATAAATAAGTTGTTCTCACTCCTATTTAGAAAATAATGTTATAGAATGGAGGCAAAATAAAAATAAAAATAAAAATATTTCATTATATTGTACAGGAGACATTAGATTTTTTTTTTCGGGACTTCTTGAAAGGGCGTATAACTTTTTAAGTTCTTTATTTTATTTCTGTAAAATTTATAATTTATTAAAAAAGGTTTTCTAGTTGATCTAAGTAAGGCTAATTTTTGAATTTATGAATATGTTTTAGTTTTTCAAGAGTTTTTTTAATAAATGTTTAATTTTCTTTTATTCTAATGTATTTATTCTAATGATTCCTATTTTTTCCTCCTTTTTTCCATTAAATATACGAATTTAAATGGAATGCATAACATATTAAACAAGTAACATAACCACCCAATAAATAATGTAAGTTAAATTAGAAGTTTCCTGCATTTTCTATACCTAAAATTATTTTGGGTTAAATATATTTTATCTTATATTATAACACAAAATTGATTTTTCTCATGGTTTAAATGTTAGATTATTCAAATCTTGTAGTATAATATGTGAAATATGATTATTAGTTTTTTTTCAAAGATTGTTACTTCTTTTCAAAATTTATTGTTTTGACAGTAAACTAATGCATATTATAACTTATTTTAATGAGTTAGTGAAATAGAACTTCAAATTGAACAAATTTCATAAATAGAAAAATTTATTGCAATTATTTTTATAATACAAACAACTGGATAATGTAAATTTAAACCAGGAAAAAAAAATCAGTTCGTGCTATAATACATAGAAAAAAAACATATTTAATCCAATTATTTGTTCAATCGTTTTACTTTTACTTATGTAGAGGAAACTAATATTTATTCTTTTTTAACTTTAATTTAGGTTTCATTTAGCTTTTTTATTAAAAAAATTATTTTCTAATTTTATATTTCTTTGTTCAATTGCTCTCCCATCAAGTGGGAGGATTATAATTGTTTTCTCTATCACACTTTCTCAAGAGTGTGGCCTAATTAGAAGTTAATGCAGCTAAACTCACATGGATGGAAGGAGGGATGACAAAAATTGACAACTTCAAATTTCAAGGGTTAAATTAGCATTATTTATATACGTGAGATCTAATTTATATGAGAGGTTTAATAACTTGGTAAGTCGAACTATGTAAAAATTTCTAAATAGGTATGAAAATATAAAACATGTGGCAAGTGATTTCTTATAATGTTATAGTAACTTGGGTTAACTTGTTATAAGCCGTTGACAATATTATTAAGCAACCTGAAATTTTATTACATGAACATGCCCTTGTTATATTATACTTTATTAATAGAGTTAAATAAGTTTTTATATTGAAACTAGACATATTAAAATCAATATCTCTAATTTTTTTTCAGTATTTTTATATTCAACTAATTTTTTTTGAGATATTAATTTTAATATGAACTAATTTTAAAAATATAAAAAACTTGTTTAACACTTAATAGAAGGACTTATTGTTGGGTAAACAGTGGTGTTTTCATTTGAAGTTTCCAAGGGTGAATGCACCATTACCATCACCCTTCACTTTTACGTTGGTGTTGTTGGTAACCCCAAATAGCTTTTGATTGTCTCCATTGAGAAGGCCAGATGCAGGAGGAACTGGAGCACTGTTCATGTTGGGATTCCATTGAGGATAAGAAGCCCTACCTCTGTTGCTGTCACCTCCATCCATCATGTCTGCAAACCCTCTTACAAAACCTGCCATTATGAAGTATAGATGAAACTTTGTTTTGGGTTTTCCTCAATTGCTATGCATGGTGTTGAGGGATCTCACCATTTTATAGATGCATGAAGAGAATATGATGATAAGTAGCACTACTCTTGTTTTCCTTCTCTAATTGGCCACATGATAGTGATAAGTATAGCTTCAATGCAAAGCTAGTAAGTATCTTGTGGGGTTACAATATTCTCATATATCTAAGTTTGTGATCACCACCAGAGTGGTATATGTTCTAAAGGATTAAACTTATCAAAGAGACAAAAACTTTTATAACAAAACGTGGAATTAAAAGTGGTGTTAATAGACTTAGAATATGTTATAAATGAGTATACGATACCATCTTAATAATACATGATATGATATAATAAATACAAAAATAAAAAATGAAAATTTGAAATGTATGAATGTCCATGAACCATATCACATAATTGTACTAATATAATAGTTATTTGAGTATCATGAATATTGTGTTTGGACATTTTACATATATTGTTTTTAGTTTCATGTATGACAGTTTACAGATAGCTTTGTGTCAACATATTGACACAGTGTTTTACCTTTTGCATATTTGTTAGGTTTTTGGTAGTTAATCGCTGTTATGAGTTAATTCTTTTTATTTCCCTCAAAACTTCTCTAATCAAAATATACATTTACAACCAACCAACTTTCTTATAAACAATATGTCAACCTTATTTTAATAATAAAAGTTTATACTAAAGTGAATTAGAAAATAAAATAATAATAAAATATTATTATGAAATTTAAATGGGTTATACATATAACACTTAAAATGTAGTTTTTTAGAACTTACATGTATTACGAAGTAGACTTTAAGCTTAACTCAACCCCATAAAACCGGCTCATAGGGTTGAGGTTTGCACCCACTTATATACAATGAAAGGCTCTAATCTCTAGTCGATGTGGGATCTCCAACACACCCCCCTCACGCCGAGA
>Ga0123342_1009306_pt1 | contig 11838 bp, 7 predicted proteins | sample Turbeawhitnodule_FD_89960 | JGI IMG/M metagenome (GOLD analysis project Ga0123342, IMG submission 89960) | Root nodule microbial communities of legume samples collected from Mexico - Turtle bean Mexico white nodule | ecosystem: Host-associated > Plants > Roots > Nodule | place: Mexico: Nepantla... | reverse complement strand
TTTTTTTTTTTTTTTTTTTTTTTTTTTTTTTTTTTTTTTTTTTTTTTTTTTTTTTTTTTTTTTTTTTTTTTTTTTTTTTTTTTTTTTTTTTTTTTTTCTTTTCTTTTCAATATCCTTATTAGTTGGCTTTTGGAAATTGGGATTGCTTGGCAGAAGGAAATGCTGTGACCCATCACAGAATTTTTTCATATATGGTGAAATGAGTTAGTATTTTATTTTGAAATCATACTGTGATATTAATCTCTTTGTTTTATAACCAAATCCTTAACCATTTAAGATGTTGAGAATGGACATACATTGCATTTAGTTGAAAGACAACCAAATCAGCCGCAGGCTTCTGGTACAAGTGCTGATGAGCCCACTGGTACGAGTAGTAACCGAGGTATAACTTCAGGCTGCAAGGACGGTCCTTTTTATTTTTCTTTTCTTTTCAGCTTTTTAGACATTATCCGACATCTGTTGTATTGTACTATGCTATTGATAAATTCATCGTTTGGAAGGAAATGATGTGGGCTCAGGTCCTCCTCGTAACCGTGTTGGGCAAATTTCACACAGTGTTGTTCTTGGGACATTTAACGTGGGGGAACAGGGCGAAGGAATTGTTCATGACCTCACTCGGGTTCGTTATCATATTCTTTACATCTATCTTATGTAGTTCGTGTTCATGCATTCTATTCAGTTTTCAGGTAGGTATTGGCAATAATGATTTGCTTTGATATTGCCTGAGAGACATTACATACCGCTTTATTTTTTTTTTTCAGGTTATTGGGCATGTTTTAAATTCTATTGGAAACGGTGGCCAGAGTACAGTTAATGGTCCTAATGCTGCGCAAACTTCTTCAGTTAGTACTGCTTTCGCTTGAATAGATGATCATGCATTGTTTTGTTTTCTATCATTTGTATGATTTCCTGGGGTATTGTATTGATATGATTAATTTTCTTAACCATGAGTGACTGAGTTAGTTTACATCCATTTTATTGTCTGATTTCTCCTTCATATTTGAGTTCTCCTTGCAACCTTGCATATTTAATTTTGCTTGCCTTTTTCAATTTCATCTACTTAAATCATGAAGCAATATCATGTTGTGGTATTTATTTCAGGTGGCTTGTGTTTCATAGCATAAAAATATTTACCTATTGTCCTTACAGTGTCAAATCTCAAGTACCTCATGAATGCCTGATAAAAAAAGTACCCTGTGAATGATTATTTATCTTAATTTTGTAATCTTTTTTTTTCTGGTTCAATGAATATATATGTACTTTTCCTTGCAATACTAACACAGACTTGTACTGATACACATTGAAGGAATTCTGTTTCACTTTGTTAAGCCCTCTTATTTGTTATTATCAGTTTAATTTGTGAATAAAATCGATACAGAACACAGACTTGTACTGGTACACTTTGAAGTCAGTAAATGTTGTTTTTCCTACATGCATTATGCAATATATATCCTTTTGAACTAGGTTGGTGTTTATATCAGGCTCATCCAGGCAATGAAACTGAAGGAATGCATGCTGGAAATCAAAACCCAGCAGGAAACCAGGCGCCATCTGGACAAACATTTCATGGTCCGACATTCCAATCTGTGTCTCATGTTGTTCAGATTCCTGCAGCAGCTGGATCCATACCCCTCCCATCTCTCAATGCAGTAGGAACATGACCTCTCTTTTGGCACTCAATTTGTTGTGGAAATTTAACACATTCTTCATGATGTTTAACTTTCTTTCTTTCCCCTTCATTTCAGCCAATTCCTGATTCATTGAACACACTGATTGAGTTTATGAATCAAATGGAACACACACTGACACAAAATGGTGATGATTTTGTGATTGCTGCTCCTTTATTTTTAATTTAAAAGGAAATTAAATGTTTATAGTTGCTTAATGCTTATGCAGGTTATCAGTCAAATTTTTCACTAGCTAACCCTGGAGATCAGCGAGTGGAATTGCCTTCTAATTCGCAAGGGTTGCCAAATCTAGAAGCATTAAGTATTGTCTTACGTCATGCAGAACGGTTACTTGGTGGTCAAACTGTTGCTGCACTATCTGTAATTAACACATCCTATTTACAAATATTATTTTTCCCCTAATAATAAATACACTTTTCTATAATCTGCAAGTATTAGATGTTTACTGAAAGTGCCAGACTTGTACGTTATAGATTTGCTACATAAGTTTAAATTTTGGGTAAAATAAAATGGCATAATTCTTTTATTAATACCCTGAAAGCATGAATGCACCATGTATTTGTCTTTGGAGAGATTATTAAGTGTTCTTAAAATGACTGGCATGTTGAGTATGCTCATTTTAGAGGCCGATGGAGATTTTTTATTTATTTATGTGGACTGAAAATAATTGGGGACTCTTCCTAGTCTAGGGTCTAGTGTAATAAACTTCTTGAATTTAAATAAACCTTTACTTTGATGTTGGGGTATTTACTAATCTTAGCAGGGTTGGTATTGGTGAACTGTGACAAGACATGCAATTTTATCTATCTTGTCAGTTAACCAGTTCAGGGATGTGCACACAGATCTCATTCTGCAATGTCATTTAAACCTGGTTAATATATCTGGGATACTTAGTCAAACTCAAATCCATTTGAGATTTAATTTTAAGACAAGTCGAGCTGTGTTTGGGTTATTGTTGGTCAAAGAAGGATATCCTTGGTATCTTTTAGTCTGAACATACTTTTAGAAGGTTTGCTCTTTACAACAGTTAGCGAATCATGCACTCATATTTTGAGACATGTATTTATTGCATACTCTTGTTATAAAACCTCAATTCCACTGGTATATTGCTGTCCATCTTTGACCATAACCATATAACAAGATGTAATGATACGTAGATCTTACTTCTGTTAACCCTGAAATGTTGTTATTATGAAGTGCATATTTCATTGTAGGATTTGTTTGTGAACCAATCTTACTATCTTCAGCATTTATCTTATCTGATTATGTTTTACTTGTAATGTGCGACTCTAGCATATTGCAGGACGCTTGGAAAGAGAAAGAGCTTCTGCTGATCCTCGTATAAGAGGTCAAATACAGTCAGAGTCAGTGCAAATAGGACTTGCTATGCAGCATTTGGGTGCACTTTTACTTGAACTTGGCCGGACAATGTTGACATTGCGAATGGGACAATCTTCTGTATGTTTTGGTTATTTTCTAAAGTGATTTGGTTTACTTTATTGTGTGAAAATATCGTTCATTCATGACTACTTTCAAATTTCAGGCAGAATCGGTTGTTAACGCTGGACCAGCTGTTTACATTTCTTCATCAGGGCCAAATCCTATAATGGCGCAGGTTTGTCAGCTATTTTTGATATATTTGAAGTTCATTTATGGTGATGCCTCATGCCAAGTTTAATTATTTAAGTACTGGCTGATGTTTTGGTTAAGTTGATTGTTCCTTAATAAACTATACCTTGTTGATACTTAATTGTAGTTGCCTTAATTTTAGTCCAAAAACCAGAAGCCCTATCAGTGATGATCCTGTTCTGGCTGTATATGAGGATGATTTTAATTGAAAGTTTTTTTTATATTACATCCTTAGCAAATGGTTCCTCCAAGTTTGACAAACATAATTAAAAGGCACTACTTTAGCTACCAAGTTTGATTAATCAGATACCAACACAACCATGTGGGTTCAGACTGCTAGACACAACTACAGAGCATTTTGTGTCTCCGTAACTTGTTGATGTTGGAATTTCAGTTATCTGAATTTAAACCATGTGCAATCCAGTTGTGGTTCACTAGGGGTGGGTAATTATGTGTACTCAGCAGTTCAAATTACCAAAACTCACCTCTTATTTGGTGATCACGTTTCTATCTGTGTGGGTTTTGATTGTTTAAATTTGCTATTTGGTCCTAATTATCTTCTGTTATTTTCAGCCTTTTCCACTTCAGACAAGCTCCCTCTTTGGTGGTCCAGTTCCCTCCTCAACTCCTGCTACTTTGGGTACCATTGGTATTGGAAGTGCTCCTAGGAACGTAAACATTCATATACATGCTGGTAAATAAAAACTAATTGTACTTCAACCCGTGAAATATTCAACTCTTATTAATTTTTCTTCATATCAGGTACCTCTCTTGCACCAATTGTTTCAGCAATTGGTTCTAGGACAAATAATGGAGAAGGGACAAGAAGTGAACTGCATAATGAGCCTGGTTCTGGTGGTTCAGGTTCATCACGGGTACTACCTGTTAGAAATGTCATAGCCACAGCTATCCCATCACACCCTTCTGGTGTTGGAGTCTGTAGTAGCTCACAAACTGGGTTTGGTGTTTCTACTTCACAGCCACCTGATTCAGCCTCATTGTCATCTGTTTTAGCTGAAATTGATTCTCGCCTTAGGAATGTTGTTGGTAGTATGCAAGGGGATAACACAGTTCGATCAGGTGATTACCATTTATGGTTTCGTTATATGTAGTCTTTTGATAGATTAGCATTTAATTTCAAAACACTTATTTGCATCCTTTCAGGGGAAATGGAATCAATCAGCAGGGACTTGTCTTCTGGATCTGAATCAAGACCTTCTGCACTAAATGCACAGCAAGATACAACGGAAATGAATGGTGTTGGGGCTGCCAGTGCTTCCTTAGTTGGCTGTACTTCTGAAAGTGAGGCACAGAAGGTAATACTTTTCACATCCCTGATTATTCGTCTCCTACATGCATAGCTTTTTGTTGACTGATATTTACCTCTCAATCACCTCCAGCTCCAAACTGAGGCAGGCCAAACCTCTAGTAATGATGAGAGAGATGTTTTGGTTGACAAATTTGTTTCTTCTTCAAAACAAGATTTACAAAGTTGTTCTAGTGGAGAAGCAATAGTAAAACCAGAAAATGACATCGATGTTCCAGCTGTTAGTGACAGACAAGATGTAACTGAACCTGCCAAAGCTGCTCCACTAGGATTGGGTGTGGGTGGCTTAGAGCGTAAGGTAAGATTATTGGTTATGGTTTCGTGCGTAAGAAGCCTGAATTTCCCAATTGTTGTGCTATGCTACGCAAATTGACTTGTTTTCTATAATGTTAGAACTTGGAATAGTATTTTCATAATATTTGACAGGCTGCTGAATGAGTCTTTTTATTGTCTTAAAAGTCATATATTTGCCTTTTGAAGTTATATTCTCTTAATGATTTTTCAGCATACACCATTCCTCTATATTTTTTCAATGTGAACACATTATCCAGTATGTATTGCTCCAAAGTAATCTATTTGAAAATCTTTTTAAAATTAGCATAGGTGGTGTATAGGGCTTTGGATATTGTGTCTAAGCAATTGGAGAATTTTTTTATGTTATGTACTAGTTAGAAACTGAAAATAATTTAGATTTAGGTTTTGGTTGTTTTGTGTTGCTTGTTCATAAGATGCCTCATTTAATGTTAGTATATATCTATGGTGCACGTGGGATATGATACGAATCTAATAGAGTCTGGTTATTCTTGAAATAACATGATATGATACATGCAAGATATATATTTAAAAATGTATAAAATTTCATAAAACACTATTTATATATATCACTGCAATTGTACAAATACCAATTAAAATCACATTTCTTAGACATTGTCAAAATAAAAATTTATAAATTATTGCCATCATACATTACTTTCTATTATTTACATGTAGGAATAACATTATCTATCTCATTACTTTCTTAAAATAATTCATAGAGAACAATTTCCCTCTTTGGTCTATGAAGAAACAATGTTTATATGGTTCTATGTTACACATGTATGTTTCTTGTAGTTTTATTGGATATAAATGCTTTAACTTCTCCAATGCGTATCTGTGAAGTATCCAAAAGTATTGGTATCTGATATGTGAAACAAATAGAAGTACTTGTACTTCATAGGTTTGGATACTTTATTCACACACACATATAGGTGAAGTATCCTAGAATATTGGTGTATCCAACATGGACACGAGGCAAATTGAAGAATAAGCGTTTCTAGGTATATATATATATATTCACTTTAATGTGTCACTGACATTTTGCTATGAATCCCATTTTTGAGGCAAACAGTAGGTGTTGATGTAGCATGATAGCTTCTTAAAAGTGATTTTTTTTCATTGGATTTCGTAATTGGCTGTTAAGATGAAGCAATTTTAGAACATTCTTTTCAGAAGCTAATTTTGATATAGATGCAAGGATGTAATTAATGTGATGTTTGGGGATGTTATATAAAACTTTGTAGAAATTATTGGAGCCATTGGTTTGAGAAATTATTTTCTATTTTCGTTTTCTTTTAAAAAAAAAAAATGTCAACTTGTTCTCCTTTGTTTTGTTTTCAAAGATTTCTATTAGGAAACAATGATAGCAAAGTTGTTTCACGTTTCTTCTAAATTTTTTGAAATTAGGAAACAGTGAAAAAAATTGCATATTCTTTCAAACCAAAAGTTTACCATGATAGGAGCAGGTTTGCCATTCTACTCTTCCAACAAAGTTGAAGCATCCCTTTCCTGGCACCATCCACATGATGGTAGTGAAAGTATACCCATTCCTTTCCTTCTCCAATGTTTGTGTAGGGCTTTCATGTGTTGTTCTGGAAACATTTATATTTAACTAATTTACTTCCAGGGGTGTGGAATGAGAATATTAGTATACTTATAAATTGTAATACGGGAACATGTATTTCAATGGATGAAAACTCAAAAACAAGTCATTCGGTGGCAGCAAAATATTGTAAAGAATTTGAACTGTGGAGTATTACGTAAAATGGCACATTATTACCTCGTAAAAGACCAGTTTAGTCCCTGAAAGATTTAAGGACAGTCACATTAGTCCCTGAAATGAAAATGTTGGCCAGTTTTGACAATTTCAGTGATCATATTGGTGTTAGTAAAAGACTTATTCGGTCAACCTTTTGATGAAAAGGTTATTTTCATCCTTTAATGACTATTGTTACTGATCCCAAATCTTTCAGCGACCAAAATAGCACTTCAATCCATTGTTAGCAATGTATTTTTCACAATAACACATTTGTGCATTAGCACAGATCCTTGGTTGTGATGATTTTGGAATTCTATATATCTCTGGTCTTCCTGATGATTATTGCATTGTATAACTACATTCTTGACTTAACTGTTGGAAATTTGCATGCCAAAACAGAAAAGAACCAGACCTCAACCTCCTGTGAGTAAAGTTGCTGATGATGGATCATCCAGTTCTTCTGTCAATCAAAATCAGCAAACCAGAACAGATGGTCAACATATATTGCAAAGTCTTGCAAGTCATGGATCTGCTTTGAATTCAAGAAATGCTAATGGGCCACCCCAGCGGCCCTTGCCCTCCAGTAATCCCTCAATTGATGTGGCTGGTTTAATGTCTCAGGCCTTACAAAGTCCTGCTTTGAATGGTTTGTTAGAAGGGGTTTCGCAGCAAACCGGAGTTGACTCACCTGATGGTTTGAGGAATATGTTGCAGCAGTTCACACAGAGTCCACAGCTGATGAATACAGTCAACCAAATTGTCCAACAGGTTGGCAGTCAGGATGTGGGGAATATGTTTGCTGGAGCAGAAAGAGGGCAGGGTGGCGGTATTGACATTTCAAGGATGTTTCAACAGATGATGCCCATTGTATCTCAAGCTCTTGGTGGGGCAAATCCTTCTTCACTGTTCTCTGTTGAAGAAGCTGAACCTGGTGCATCCTACCAAGATGGAACAGTTAACAGAGATGAATATTCTGATAATCAAACTTCACAGGTTTGTATCCATTTGGTAACAGAATTTGTCTGGCTGTATTACTGGAAGTCAATGTTTAGTAATTTCTGTGAATTTTTTAGAACCATAAATTTTCTTACATATTTTGGCAGTAGATGGAAGTCCTCTTCTACTATTATTGGTTTAGTGGAGGGTGTAATATTACTTTTTTTCTCCATTTATGAGGCGAGTTTCTTCTTTTGGAGAATTTTAAAATGAGAATACATGGAGTATCATCAACATGTCCGTCTTTGTGACTAGTTGATGCTGTATTTTTTAATTTGTTCTCTTATGATTTGTGCTCTCAGCATTATTTAGTAGTTTACTTTTTCTTATAGTGGGACTTGCTTGTCTTCATGAATGGTAGTTCCAGGTCCTACTAGGACTGTTGGACCTTACTCATCCCTTCGGACATCCCCAAAAGAGACTTTTGGCTGCAGTGTCTTAAAATGTAGTTATTAACAATGAAGCTGCTAAATAAGGGAATTATGGGGATGTTGTACCTTACTCATCCCTTTCAACATCCGCAAAAGAGATTTTTGTCTAAAGTCTTTTAAAAAAGTAGCTATTATTTCATGAAAATTTCACTGTAACTGCTGTTTATAGCCTTCCTTATAAAACTTAGTTATATATTTGTGAGATATGGTGTTTTATGTTCTAATGAACTGGTTCTAAGCCTACCCCAGCCCCCGGGCAAAGAACCTTAACAATCCATGAGTAAAAGGTATCATCTTTGTTTTATTAAACCTGTAGTGTTTGCTCCTGTTGAAAAGATGGAACAAAAGGACTCTGGCAGCCGGGCCAGCCGGGATGACCCAATAATCTATATGAGAGGGTGATAAACTTAGGCTAGTCCGTGTTGCCTGTAAATCAAGCCCTTTTATGTTTTTAATAACTTTCTTTATTATTAAGTAGTTAAATGGGCTGTGCCACCTACCCCTTAACTTTGTGAGTGAGCATAGATTGCTTCTTAGAATAAACACTTTTGGCAATGCCTAGCAATATTGCTAATTTGTTTTCTAAGCTGTAATAGTAGTCCTATTGTGACATTTTCCTTGTGTTCTCCAGCTCGACCTTCAACCACTGGCTGAGAGGATTGGACATTTGAGTCCTTCTGTAGATATTTTCCGTGCAGTAGCTGAAAATGCTGTCCAGCTATCAGGCTCTGGAATTGCTTCTAATGATCTTCTGGATGAGTTATGCCACAATGAGAGTCTTGCCAGGGTAAGTAGTCCTTTATGTTATTTGTTCCTTGCTAGCTGAAAGTTGTTTGGTGCACTGCCTTAATATACAAGCAACTTCTAAATTCTCGATGATTTATGCCCAGCCTTGTAAAAAAAAATATTTTCTTGGTTGTGCAGGAATATGTAGATATGTTGCGATGTGATGTAAGTAAGCTGCTCGAGGGACATTCTGAGCCGGACAAATTCTAGTTGTAGTGTATTAGTACACATTTTCTGCTCCATTGCTTCTATTGTCACAACTCTTGACCTTCCCGAAACTTCTAGAAAATGGGTTATGGCGTGTAGTGTTCTAAATAATTGATTGATCATTAATTGATCTGGAACATTTTGACGTACTTCCAGATCAAGTGTGAAAATTAACTTACACCACATGCCAGACGGATGTTTCAAATGTAGCATTGAGGCGATGACTATTTTTTCGTAGACCTCACTATTTTCTTCTCCCGCCTCTTGTTCATTCACAATCCGGAATGTAAGAATTCGAAAAGCTTGTTTTATATGAATGGGAATGAGAAAAAAAGATTAGGGAGATGGAGGAAGTTGGAACCTGTTTAATGGCCTTCCACTGCCGCATTGTCTGCTCTGACTTACCCTCTTTTGGGCTTAATTCTGACAGTGGATGTTTCATCAAATAGTCTTGTACTTCTTCCATAAATGACTGAATCTGGTTGCATTGCTACTGTGTTTACCCAGGATTGAAGTATATTTTAAAGACCGAGGACTATTTTTGAAAAAAATTCAGCACCTCTGTACCATGTACTTCTCATTAATCTCGTGAGTTTTGGTATGTAAGATTATTTATTATCATTTTAAAAAAATTATATATCAATGTTAAACACATTTACTCTCCTTACGCGTCAAATATGATATATTTTTCTTTGGTCAATTCATCTTGAACTAGTTTTTTCTCTCACTTTTCATTTCACTTCATTCTAAACTTCCTTCATTCTAAAATGTAGCCTTTATTGTTCATTTATTTGATCAAGTTAAATAGTGAAGGGAAATAAGTTAGATAAATCAATAAAGAAATGTTTATCTTTGCATACTATTACATTTTCTATTGAAGTTTATACTTTTATAATAGTGCAGTCTTGTATTTCGTGTGTTGCAATTTCCTTGACCCCAAATGGCATACTTCGAATTTACTTGTTTCAGAGTCGATACTAAAAATATTTGCACTGTGGAGTATGAACGAAGAATTTTAAACTACGAATGCATATTATATTAGATAAACTTTCTCTCGTTCCTAATCTCCTTCCACTTGCTTTATTTTCAAACTTATTTAATATTTTTTATATAAACTTTTATGTTAGACACCACTAGGCAACTTAACATTTTGCATTTTAGTAAAACTGACACTTCAAGTAATAATAATCATCTACCATATATAAAAAATTTAATAATAAAAAAATAAATATAAAAAGAAAATATAGAAAGATTAGGCTAAAACACTATTGTTAATTAGACGTCGTTTTCATTCTTTTTGACTCGTAGAATAATTAGGTGTTACAATTTTTAATAATATCTTTTGAATATTATGGAGAGTGTGGTGTCTTCTTTTTCAAGTGAAGATGGTTGCTTGTGGTGATTAAAAAACGTTGTTGGGTTATAATATGTTTTAATGTGTTTTTAGCAGTGGTGGTGTTTATGTCTGTGTTTCTTTTTTCATTTTTTTGGTGTATATCAGATTTTACAATATGTAACACTCCCTTAATTAAAATTTTATTTTGGATTGTACAAATTAAAATATATTTTAAAATTATATTATGGATTGTACAAAATTCTGTTGAGTCTCACAAAATTTTAACAAAAAGTCCTTTTAGAAAATCTTTTCAGAAATTTTGGCCAATCCAAGTTTATTCTATTTTCGGATTTTTGAAATTTGGTCATAGTTTTTGCAATTTTTTCCAGAGTTTATATTACGTTGAAAAATAAATAAAAAATAAAAAAGTTCTTTCATACTTTGAATCAAATTAAGGAGGCATGTTCAAAAATAAAATACCAAAAAGGTACCAAAGTTCTATTTTCAAATGATAAAGTAATTCACAAACTGATCGATTTTTTGAAAATAAAACGTTCTGACTTTTCTTCCTAATATCTCCTTTTTGTGATTTGTTTATCGACCTCCCTCCTTACCTGGGTGAAAACAACATATGAAAGTATTTGTGAATTTCTTCAACACAATACGGACCCAGAATAAAATTGCAGAAAGTAGGGCGAAATTTCACAAGTTTCGGTAGAGGATAGCCTTGGTTTTTACAAAATTTCTGAAAAATTCACCCGAAATAGTTTTTTCCCGAAATTTCAGGTAAAAATATCAGACCAAAATACCCAAGGAGTAAGGTGCAGTAAGTCCCAGACCGAGGGTGAACAAAACTGGTTTTTCGAAAACAAAACGTCCTGGCTTTTCCTCCCCGTATCTTCTTTTTGTGATTTGTCTATGGACCTGCCTCCTTACCTGGGTGCAAACAACATATCAAAGTACTTGTGTGAATTTTTTAAACGCAATACGGACCCATAATAAAATTGCAGAAAGTAGGGCGAAATTTCTCAAGTTTCGGTAGAGGATAGCCTTGGTTTTTACAAAATTTCTGAAAAATTCACCCGAAATAGTTTTTTCCCGAAATTCCAGGTAAGAATCTCCACTGAATTTGGGACCAAACGCGACAAATTTCAGGTCAAACGGATGAGTATTCACCTAGGAAAGAAATCAAACAGTTTCACACACAAACGAACCTTCCATTAAGCCCTGGCAGTGATGACTAAAAAATTTATTGCGAATCTTGTGGGACGAATTTGGGGATCAAATCTCAGCCAAAACTCAGTAGACACAATGACGAATGTTCGGTAAAAATTTCACACCAAAACACCCTAAGAGTAAGGCGC
>Ga0123342_1009305_pt1 | contig 11838 bp, 8 predicted proteins | sample Turbeawhitnodule_FD_89960 | JGI IMG/M metagenome (GOLD analysis project Ga0123342, IMG submission 89960) | Root nodule microbial communities of legume samples collected from Mexico - Turtle bean Mexico white nodule | ecosystem: Host-associated > Plants > Roots > Nodule | place: Mexico: Nepantla... | reverse complement strand
TAATGTAATAAATAATTTATAAATAATATAAAAACTAATGTTTTAAAAAGATAATATAAAACAAATGATTGTTTTTTTTAAGAGTTATTTTGTTTTTTTTTGTTTTTTTTTTTTTACTTTGGATATGTTGTATTTATAGATAAAAAAAATAGAAAATAGTAATAAGTGTGATTAAAAGAAAATAAATGCGTTAATATTAACTCATTAACTCATAAAAGTAGTATTATTTGTGAGATATAACGCGTTTATCCATACAAGTGACAATAATAATATGATTATTTTTTTTAAAAAAAATTACACTAGTATTTCCAACAAACTCCCATATAGTTTAAAGAAAATAAAAATTTGGTAGAATATATTATTTTAAAAAACAAAAAATATCGTATTTCAATATAATTAACAAACCTTTTGAATTTGTGTCTTATAACTTGTACATATAAACTTACACTTCTGATAATATAGAAACTTAATTGTCTTGAACTTTTTTTTAATCAAATTTTAGTAAATAACACATACAATATCGATATTTATTTTAAGTTTTAAATTATATTTGTACATCATGAATCACATAAGGAGTTATTGTCACAATTTATAATACACTTCGTCTCAAGAATTTGACATGACATTTATTCATATTGAATTAATGTACTTTAATCAATAACTTTGGTATTATCCAATGAGTTATATTTCAAGAATTTGCCATTCATGTGGATATGAATGTCCATTTTGCAACGAACTTATGAGTTATAGTTCCATTTCTCTGGACAACTTAAGTAGTTATTAACGTGTCAATCCTTTAATAAGTTGATTTATATATTTTTTTCTTCTAAGAATAATGTCTTGCATATATTTTATCTATCAATTTTTAAATATACTTATAGGTTTGCATTTCTTTTTATCTATAATTTTTTATTATTATATAAAATAAACAATTAAATATATTATTTATCAAATATTCTATTGAAGTTATGTTGTATCTAAAATATAAAATACTATTTTTTTAAAATCTATAAAGTGTCTCTCCCCAATCCATGTTAGTTTATTTCCCTTTCTACTTTTGGTTTTAATATTTTTGTTTTGTTTTTTATACTGATGTTGTTGTAAATTTTATATAATAATTTAAAAAAATTAAAAGCAAAATAGTGAAAAAAATTGTATACATTAAACAGGAACTCCCATTATATTAAATTAATATTTATTATAAATTAAGAGAAGAAAACACTTTTGACGGCTGCTATGTAAGTCCAAAGTTGAAAACAAGAAACTGCATAGTATTGCGGCTAGAAGACAAATGTGTGGTGCAATCATAACTCCATTAAAAAATATACTTCCACTTCATAATTGACTATATTTTTTTTATATATTTTAATATAAATTATTATATTATTAAAATAGGTTGTATAGTAAGATTGTGTTTGATTTCGTGTAGTATTATCCACCGATTGAGCAATTGAGTATCCTTCTTTAGTCGTTCTCGTTTGATGGTGTAGTATTTATTCCAATTTGATTTTTTTGGATTTTTGAGACAGTGTGCGAAAGCTCAGTGGAAGTGGCGGATAAGGATGACTCCAATGGAGCCATGATTTTCTTGAAGGTATATGAGAGGTAGAGAGAGTGATTGATTGTATTTGAAGATGTGAAGAAAAAGATCAAGGTTTCTATCCTAGAGATTTAGACAAAGGAGTGAGAAAACATGCAAACTTGACAGCAATTCATTCATATATTGATCTTAGAATTTCATAAGTCAAACACTTCTTTATATAGGTTAGAGAGGTCCGACCATTGTACAAAGAAATAAGTGGGAAAATTAAAAAATATTAGGTTTGAAAGTGATGCCTATTTTGGAGTCACAAGGCAAACATGACTAAGGTGTGCTTCATGTGACTTTCTATAAGTTAATGACCGACTTAGGTTAATTTATGAGTTTTCTAGAAACCCTAATTCAACTTAGGTTGTTTTTTAGGTGTCTAATTCAACCTTATTTACAATCAAGCAAAATTAAAAGTAAAATTCATATTTTACTTTTGACAATAAAATAAATTATACTCTAAATATTTACACTAGGTTATGACATATAGATGAGGGTGTCTCTGCCACCACCAGTAATAGAGTCACAGTCTTCTTGTATTTTCCTTATCATGGACCTAATGATTGGGTCTGAGCTTGACCTTCTTCCATCATCATCTTTCTTCCTTTAATCATTTGAATTTAAGTGATTGGTCGGGAGGACACCTGAAAAATATATTTTGATATTTAAGTAAGTGTTCAGTATTCAAATACAATTAATTTTATAATAATAAAATATTTTTTTTTTAATTGTTACCCTTATTTATAATATTTTATGAGTTTTTTTTAGAGTTAAATATTGATTAAAATGTGTATTGTAATTAACACTCATATTATTTAATACATATTTTTAGTAAATATGTTTAACCTTGTGTTGTTTGGTTAGTATCTAATACCGACATGCACGAGACGTTCGGTACAATTTTGTTTTATATGATGTCAAGGAATTATTTTTTATTCTTAAATTTAGTAACTTTCTCAGTTTATCTATTTATATCATTCATCAATTTGTGTATTTGCCTTATTTACATTTTCCTCACATATCCCATAATGTCTTCTTTTGTGAATGGATATAATGTTTAATAGAAAGAAATAAGTTACGAATCCAATAAGTAGAGAGAAACAAATAAAATATTAAAAGATATTAAGTATAGAAATAAATTAAATTTTGAGAAGTTTAATAAAAAAGTAAACACTGATTTGATGATAAAAAATAATATAATCCAAGTTACATTTTCAATAATTATATCTTATTATTGATATCAAAATTTAGGTAATAAAAAATAGTTAAAACTAAGATTGATATAACTAAACAATACGAATTAGTTAGTATAATTAAATTCCAAGAAAATGCATAATCACCAGCCATTTTGCATTTAACTGATATATCTTTGGAAAATTTTACATGCACACAATATATTACTAAAGAGAGATGATAGACAAAATAAAATTCTTTTAAATTTTAATTTTTTGATTCAAAATTTAAGAGAAAATGATTGAAAAAAATAAAGAAGAACTGGAAGAAAAGAAAGGATTTAAGATATGCATGAGAACTATTTCTTTATTCTATTTATCTCTCTTTAAAGATATTATTGAAGATGAAAAGATGAGAAAGTTAATTGGAGTAGAAAATATAATTTACAAATAAAAATATTATTTTAATGTCTATCATAAATATAAGTGTTTTATAATCTTCTTTATCGAAAAATTAGAAAATATTGATTTGTATTTTTTTTTTCATTTTCTAATTATAAATATGTTACCTTCTTTTCCATCTATTATGGAAAATGTAAACAGAAAAAAAGAAAAAAATATAAAAAAAAGGATTTTTAGATATATAACATTTAAAAAAAAAGAATCAGTAATATAATTAAAAAATAAAAACGAAAAAAAAAAATGAAGTTTCTTTCTTCCATTTTCCCAGCCACTGAATTATTTTCTACACTCACATTTTTTTCGTTTTCCCACTAAATTATCCATTTCATTCTTCGCATCTCCACTGCATCAACACAATCCAAACCCTTAATTCCCAAATTTGCATTGTTCCGCACGAACACAATCACTCCACCGATGAACAGAAGCTTCTCTCTCCGGTAAGGTAACCCCTTTTGAATTTAATCCATTTCTAATAACTGTTTTTCAGTTACTCCTTTTCTTTACCAATTATTCTTACTGAAATTATAGTATCATTGGTAGTTGAAAATGTGGATGCAATAACTAGTCGTTGGAATTGTAACAATTTCCCATGGGTTGTTCAAGAGTTTTGAACTCTTTACCAGCTTGAAGTTATTCGCTTTTGCAACAGAGACATAGAACTTGTCATTGTTTAAGCTGCAACTTTACGATGAGTGGTAGAATGTAGGAAGAAGAAAATGGGTCTCAAAGACCGTAGCAAGAAACAAATAGAAAAACAAAATGAGTTCTATCTAGAGACCAATTGAAGGTTTGTGTTAATTTTCTCTGGACAAACTGGTATTCAACTTGGATTTTATGATTTCCAGTTTGGTCGTTGTTTCCCCTTTCTGTTGTTGGTTCAACAAACAGCGATGGCGAGACTCCCTCACCCTCTCAGTATCTTCACACAATTCCATTACTGGCGCCCATTCCTGTGTTGCCACTATGCCAAACGTGCCCTAACTGCCGGTACTAACTTCTCCTCCCTCACTACATTAGCCCGAACGGACAAATCACGAGAGGGAGGAACAACCACGGTTAAGCATTCAAGCAAAGCGAGAAGAAAAGCTTTCTATGAATCTCCGGAAGGGGTCTTATTGCGTAAGCTAAACCAGTGCTCATATGATGGAGATGTTGTTCAAGCCCTTTGCCACTATGATGAGGCTAGAAAATTGGGGGTTCTACTCAACCTTGATCACTATAACAAATTGCTATACTTGTGTTCTGTTGAAAATGCTGAGGTTCCTCATTTGGGTCTCAAAAGGGGGTTTGAGATATTTCAGCAAATGTTGAATGACCGAGTTCAGCCCAATGAAGCCACCTTTACCAGTGCTGCTAGGCTTGCTGCTGCCAAGGAAGATCCTGACATGGCTTTCGAATTGCTAAAGCAAATGAAGAATGTTGCTATTGCTCCCAAGCTAAGATCGTATGAACCAGCTTTGTTTGGATTTTGCAAGAGGGGTGATGCTGAGAAAGCTTATCTAGTTGATGCTGACATGATTGAGTCTGGTATTGCGGCTGAGGAGCGTGAGCTTTCTGCTCTTTTGGAAGTCAGTGTCAAAACAAAGAAGGAAGACAAGGTGTATGAGATTTTGCACCGTTTGCGCGCAACAGTGAGACAGGTGTCTGAATCAACTTCACGGATAGTTCAGGACTGGTTTAACTCAGAATATGCTGCAAAAATTGGAAAGGAGAAGTGGGATGTTAACAAGGTGAGGGAAGGGATTCTTCAAGGAGGTGGAGGATGGCACGGTCAAGGGTGGCTTGGGAGTGGGCGATGGAAGATGGTGGACACTCAGGTGAATGAGGATGGTGTGTGTCTCTCGTGCGGTGAGAAGCTTGTAAGCATTGATGTTGATCCAAAAGAGACCGAAACTTTTGCTGCCTCATTATCTAAATTAGCTTGCCAAAAAGAAGCCAAGGCAAACTTTGTTCATTTTCAGGTAGAACAAGATTCACTGTTTTGTTTAAAATTTTTGTTTGGATACTTTTAAAAGCTGAATTTGGTGAAGGGCCATCCTTTTTTTCCCTGTAGGCTACCTTTGACAAAGTTTGCATATTGTAGTGTTATTTTCATTCTGTCTTCAATTTGGTTATTTATAAAAAGTTATCAATGAAATAGTGATTGATGTATGAGTTTAACTTCTGCAGAAATGGCTTGAGCGGCATGGCCCGTTTGATGCTGTTGTAGATGGTGCAAATGTAGGCCTTTCCAATGGGCATAATTTCAGCTTTTCGAGGGTGAGCATGAAAGTATTGAATTTATTTAGCCCATTGCAAAAGTAGATACTTAATGGTTCCTTGCCCTTGGTTGTAGCTTAATACTGTTGTTGAACAATTACGTCAAATAAGCCCTTCGAAGAGATTGCCCCTTATAATTTTGCATATAAGTCGGGTAAATGGTGGTCCCGCTCAAAATCCAAAAAACAGGAGACTTATAGAAAATTGGAAAAAAAATGGTGCTCTTTATGCTACACCTCAAGGTTCAAACGATGACTGGTAATGTAGTGCTTCCATAAGTTAGATTGAGTTGCCTAATTTCCTTTCTTATTTTTTCTATTTTACTTTTCCAATGAAACTGATGGTGTTTATTGATCCATGTAGCTGACTCCATGTAGTTGGATTGGGGTTGTATGTTGTTAATTTGTTGTATCACACATTCACAACATTGACATGAATAGAAGTTCAAAAGTATACATGCCTCTACGGTCTTACACTTCAGTTGTACTAAAATGATGTTGTTTTATTTAACACAGGTACTGGTTATATGCTGCTGTTAGTTGTAAATGCTTACTGTTAACAGATGATGAGATGAGGGACCACTTGTTCCAACTACTGGGTTCTAGTTTTTTTCCGAGATGGAAGGAAAAGCATCAGGTATTATAAACTGTTCAAGAATTCCCTATGTATTATATAGTATAGCTCTGCCAGATTCCGGATGCATTCTTTATAACGTATACTCTGAATTCTGCTTGACTACCCAAGGCTAGCAGCAAATATCATAAAACACCCGCCTGAGAAAAAATAATTTATTAAATGGGCCATTGCATGCTGTCATCATTTAATTGTCAGATGTCATTATTTATAGTGTCATGCTGACTAGTATATTATATTAAGAAATATAAAACATCTTTTAAGCGCAACAGCCCGCAAGCTTGCAAGCTTCAAAACGTATATTTGTGTTTGGTGACACCAATTAAGGAACGAGAAGTGCTAAGAACACACTCTAATATATTCTTTCTAACGAACTCTCTTCTATCGGTAGGAATTTATTAGAAGCTATAAAATTAGGAGAGATATTCATTAAATACGATGTGAATCCCATAAATTTGTGATTTTTCAATAAATTATACAAATAAAGAGAGCATGTATTCCTAAAAGAATGTGTAAGAGAATTCCTTTTCCTAGTATTTTTCATGAATATTGGTTACAATGGTTTGGACATTTGTAAAGAAAGTAGTTGGAAGCATCAGTGAGGATAATAGAGTGCATGGTATTTAGCCTTGCAAAAAGTGGGAGAGGGAGGTCTTGAAGGACATTGGAGGAGATTTTTAAGAGGGATCTCATGATAAATAATATTGTTGAGAATTTGGCCTTAATAGCATTGTGAGATCCATGTAGTTGACCTCACCCAATGGGTTAGGATTTTTGTCGTCTTAGTTCACTAGAGTTTGTTATGTTTCTGTGTTAGAATCAGTTCTCAAGAATTTTAGCCTTTCTTGATGCTGGATTACTAATGTGCTATTTGTCTTTTGATCATGACTTTTAATCGAGTTTTTGACTTCAATAGCGAAAGGATTGACGATGTGTTTTTTGGTTTACAGGTTCGAGCATCAACTTCTGGAGGCTCCCTAATTATGCCTCCATGTTACTCTATAGTTATTCAGGTGAGATGACAACCCAACTGCTTTTTCACCGAACAAATGATACTGTGGCTATATAATTGTTCTTGCTCTGCACCAAGATATAATCCATACCTGTGTATTGAATGAATTGGGCTGATTTTTTCCAATCTGAGGGTCCGGGGGTTGTCTACCTTCACTTGTGTTTATTTTGTAGCCCTTCTTTCTGTACTGAAAGCGAAAACAATGATTTGACAGATAAAACTGAGCTTTCCAATATTCTTATACATGCTAAATGTAATATAACTGTAGGAATCAGCCAATGGTAGCTGGCATGTGCCAACTGTAACTAGTGATGATCCAGAGATCCCAAGGAAATGGTTGTGTGCCACAAGATCCAAAAAAAATTCATTGCATAGTGTATGGACATCCTCCTCCAGGTCTGATTGTACATGAGGGAGGCATATCTTCATCTTCTTGGTTTGTTTTCAGTAGTCATTCCAGTTTTTTTCTCATCTTGAGTTGTAGTTCCAAGCAGCTGTGATGAACTTAGGCATAAGATGTGGAGCTGCTACAATTTTCCTTTCTTTATTCTGTATTTTATATTTTTTGTTGCTCAATTGTTTTTCCTTTAGCTCCAGGCTGCCCAAAAAGGAAGAAAGCTTGCTGGTCATGCTAATTTGTCCCATCTATTTTGCTCAAGAGCCTTGTCTCAAGAGGCATTAAGTTACTTTAGGAACTGATTGAGTCCATTACCTGCACATCAATTTGCCTCTGTATACCTCCTTCGTAACAGTATAGGATAACTTTTGCTGTGGTAGCATATTTTTTCCTGAAAACATACAGGTATATTTGGTGTCAGTAATGATTATTTGGGCCATTGAGTTCAAGAAAATAATGTGTGACGAGATTTATACAAATCTTTGCGAGCTTCATGCATGACGAAGCATTGAGAAAATATTGTTTCACACAATTTTGGGACATTGGTTGACTCTTAGGAGTTTCATGAAATATTTTTTACATTTTATGTATTTATTGACCCTTTGGTTTGTGAAGTACTTTTGACATGTGTGGATACTAAGATTATAATCTAACCACTAATTATTTAGTTAATTTTTTGATTCGGGAATCTTAATTTGTATCAAAACATGACATTCGGAGACAATAAAATATTACTGCAGTTGTAAAAACTATTAAATTATAAATGATATACAGTGTTTCATGCAAAAATTGTAAATTAGAAATAAATAGTGAAAACTGTAATCAATGAGAAATAAATTTATATTCAGATTCCTTATAGTTCAAGAATAGATATTTGCTTTTCTTATTTTTAATAAAATGATATTTATATTTTTTTGTAATTTTTTAATAGATGTTTACTTTGTTTATGTTTCTAATAAGTTATACTTATTTGCTTTTGGGGTTTTAATAAAGTGGTATTTACCTCTCTTATTCTATGCATTGAAAATAATTTTTTATAATATTTATTTGCAAGAAATTTTTAGTTTTAAATTTTAGTTAATATGATATTTTAAATAGAGTAAATAAATGTTATTTTAAAATTAAAAAAAATGCTTATGTCATTTAACACAACTTAAAAAAAGTGTAATTTCTCCAAATAAATAAAACAACTTATCTAAAGTCTTATAAAGCAAAATTATGTACTATATCAAAAGCTTGTGAATTACTTATTTTAGAAAAACGAAAATAAAACAATTAAATAATTTAATAGAGTTTAAGTATTGAATGAGTAAGTACCAAATAAATTAGTGGAATAATTAAATCGGATGTTTTAAAGTGTTTCTTCAAATTCTTATAAAATAACAATTTACCTTTATATTTTTCATTAGAATTCGTAAAAAAAGAAAAAAAAAACTGTTGAATAAAATTTGTAGCCATGATGCAAAGTTGTATGATTCATTATTGTAAAATTAAAAGTCGTTTAAAATTTGCCTTTTGATGTCGATTTGTAAAGTGATTGCTCTGAAGAAAACTCATAAGGGGATTAAAGTGTTTTGTGCTGTACTTCAAATAACAACTTCAATCAATCTTCTTCCTTCTCCAGTTATCCATCTTCATGATGAAATTTGGTTGTTTTATGTTTGCACTTTTGCAGCATTTAACCTTACAGTACTCATACATAAGCTATGGAAAAAACAGCAGTGAATGTCATTTGAAATTTATGTGAAACATATGAATAGTCACCAAATGTTTCATAATAATATGAAGCTGGTGTACTTCAATAAGAGGAAAATGCACAACTTATCAATTCCTAATATGAATATCAAGAGAAATTCCAGCAGGAAAATAACCACCAAAAGAAAATATAGGAATGATGCTAACACAGAGAAGGTAAAGAAGCTTGAATCAGAAGCAGCAGTTCAAAAAACAGACTTTATTCCACCTTGGGAGCAATCAATTGATGCAACCCTCTGTATAATCCAATAGAGATCAAAAGGATGCTTACATATACCATAAGATAAATTACATCCATACAGCATATTCTCAATTCAACATCTATTTGGGTATAACAAAATAGTCTTGGCCAAGCTTTCAAATTCTAGTTCGTGTCACAGTTTTGTTGCATTTTCTTTGATATTGCAAGAAATCACAAACAAAAACAGCAGTAATGGCAGACACTACAAACACCTTGCCGTTGCAGTTCTTGACATTGCAAGTAATTACAAATAGATGCAGTCACAATTGCAGCCTCAACCAGCAAAAACACCTTGACATAGAAGTGGCAAATCGTTTTCTTAAAACCTTGGTCTTAAGCTCCATCGAAAAAGAATCAAAAAATATACAACCCATCTTCCTCTTCCTCTTCTTCTTCATCATCATCATAATAATAATTCTCCACATCTTCATCCTCATCCTCACTATGCAACATAAACTCTTGCCCCAATTCCTCATCCTCATTCAAAACACCCCAATCATTACGATCATGGCCATTTTGAAAACCATGTTCTGTTCTCTTCTTCCTCTTGGGCACTAAATCTACTTCCCCATTCTCAACGGCACTCCAAGGCACCCACAAATCCGCATGCCTCCCCAAAGCCCTATCCCAATCGCCCACCACCACAGTCCCCAAATCTGCCTCTCTCGCCCTCCTCAACATCTCCGAAAAATCCGAATCATCCGAAACCAAAAACAGCCAATCAATCCCTCTACTCATCGAATGCACCATCTGCCTCTTCAACGCCCAGTCCGCCGCCTGCGGCTTGTCCTCCACCGTCTTCACAAACACCCCCGCCCGCCGAAGCTCCGCCGCCAGCCCGTACCCCACCTTCGGCACCAGCAGCGTCCTCGCCGCCTCGTTATACTTATGATTCCCGCGCAAAAACCGTTCCTTGAAACGGTCCCGTTTCTTCTTCCCCTTCAGCGACTTCAACCGGTTCAGCTTCTTCTCCCGCTCGCGCTGGTGCAGCTGCTTGAAGTGCTTCTTCAGGTCCATGTGGGTCTTGCACTTGCGCCCACACACCCCGCACGTGTAGGGCTCCGAGGGCGTGACCACACCCTTCCGTTCGAGGATGTCGAGGCTTCTCCGTTCGCGGCGCTCGTGGAGGACCCACTGGGGGAGGTGGACGAAGGCGTGGCGGTTGGCGTAGGCGGAGAAGTCAGTTACCTCGCCGAAGCGGGCGGCGAGAGTTTTGAGCGAAACGGCGGCGTCGTAGGGGGGACCGCGAGGGGGCTTGTTGTCGAGGTCCCAGAGAACGACGACCTTGTCGCTTTTGGGGGCGTAAATGCCTTGGGAGTTCTTCACCATGTCGATTTCCACGCAGCAGCATTGGATTCGTGGGTAACGCTGAGTTATGTGTTTGTTCCAAGGAAGGTGCCTGCGTTGTGTTTGTGATAATGCGGAGTGGAAATTGAAGTGGATTGCGTTTGCGTTGTGGAGAATGATCGAATTGTTCATGCTTGATGCTGTGGATAAGACTCACATCACTCTCTGTTCAGTTTCAGTGGAAGAAAATAAAGGAACCTCTTTTTGCTTCTTTCTCTTCATCTTCCCAATTTTTTCAGAACACGTTATTTTTGTTTGCTTCTTTCTGGGCTGCTCAATAATTTTTCTGGGCTTGGTCTTTATGCAAGTTAATCGGCCCAATATCATCCAATTTAGACAATTATTTGGCAATTGCTTCCTGCACCCAATCAATTTTGACTCGCACCCAACGAAAATTTTAAAATCCCATTCTACCCTTTTTCACACATTTGCTTACGGATTTCAATATCCAGAAGTCATTTTTATACATTCCGGATTTCGAAATCCAGAAGGTTATTTTCATATTTTATTTAAGCTTCCGGATGGTCATATTTGGAAGTGAGTTATAAGTTCCGGATTTTTGTATCCGGAATGGTGTACTGTAAATGGTGCTGAGGATTGAGATCCGTAACTCATTTATGTTTGCTTACGGATCTTGATATCCAGAAGTTCATTTATGCTGTTCAAATAAACTTCCGGATGGTGAAATTCGGAAGTGACATATTAGTTCTGGATTTGTATATCCGGAACTTTGTAATTTGACTTACGGATATGAATATCCGAAAGACAAAAGTTTAAAATTATTAAGGGCAAAATGGACATTTCATGTGAGTGTGTTGGGTGCAGTTTGAATTGAGGCAAATTCTTCCCGCACCATATCAATTTTAACCTTCACCATATCAATTTTTTAAATTTCCAAAACTACCCTCCTGCACCATATCAATTTTAACCTCCACCATATCAATTTTTTAAATTTCCAAAACTACCTTTATT
>Ga0123342_1009304_pt1 | contig 11838 bp, 3 predicted proteins | sample Turbeawhitnodule_FD_89960 | JGI IMG/M metagenome (GOLD analysis project Ga0123342, IMG submission 89960) | Root nodule microbial communities of legume samples collected from Mexico - Turtle bean Mexico white nodule | ecosystem: Host-associated > Plants > Roots > Nodule | place: Mexico: Nepantla... | reverse complement strand
GGCGGAGCAGGGACAGACCAGCGAAGACCAATGGAACAGTAACCTAAAATGCAAATGCGCCAACGAAGTAAGGAACGAAAATGCCAATGTCAACGAAGTAAGGAACGAAAATGAATGAATGAACGAACGAAACTTACAATGGTGAAAATGCAGAGAGGAGAAGAAAGTGAAACTGAGCGCAAGAACAGTGGAAACGAAGAGCGGAGAAGAAAGTGAAAGTCTGAAACTGAGTGGCGCGCTTCAAATTTTTTAGGGTAAAAAAGATTTACAAATGCGGTTCTAGAGTAAAACCGCATTTGTAAATCAATGCCAATGATTTACAAATGCGGTTTTACTCTAGAACCGTATTTGTAAATCAAATTAATTTAAAAAATGTCACCGCGTTTTTTACAAATGCGTTTAATCGCAAACCCGTATTTAATAAGGAGTATTCTTTTAATTTTTTTTTGCACTAGTGACTCTACATGAGTGATGTCAAATATTTATTTTCAAAGGTATAATTTATTGTTTGAATTGAATATTTTTATGATAGCAGCAGACATCATTTTCGTGAGAAAACTTTAGATTTCTAACCATTTACATTATAAAAATCTGTCTAATATTACATTAACCAATCATTGTTAGATGCATTACAATTTTAAATTACACGTAGTTTGAGTGGTTTAAAAAATAACTATCTTTAAATTAATTTCTTTCCTTCGATAAGGGCATATCTAACAATTGATGAAAATTGAATCGACAATTAAAGTGTAGGTGAGATGTGGATAAAAAACTATATTATAATATAAACAAAATAATATATAGTATTACATAAATATAGACTCCATCGATCATACTTCACACTGATACAAGTTAATTAGTATATAAATATTTAAATATATTCTTAATTTCTATAAAATATTTGAATTTGATTTGAATTTTGATTCTTATAAAAAAAAATTATCTCTCTAACTTTAAAACTTATACTTTTGGGATTTATAAAATAGGTGGACTTTAAATGTAGTGGCTGTAAAATATTTGTTTTATTATCACCTTTCTAAAATTATAATTTCTTTAAAAAAATTATAAAAATATCATTCTTCTATCATAAACACTAATGTATCATGATGATTATTTAATCTTTTATTCAATACTCAAGTTACTAATTATTGAGTATAACATATATTAAACATAAAAAAAAAATCAATTTTCAAAGACTAAAAACAAATTTTTTTTTTCAGAGACTATAATCAAACTTATTTATTTTAAATTAAATTATATTTTGAATTTTAAAAATTAAGTGAAAACATATTTAGTCGGGTTAAATACTGAGTAAGATTAAAGTAAATAGCATATTGAATTAGTAAGACAGGTAAATGTTAAACTAACCTCTCTCATGAATAAATAGAAACATATTTAATTTAATATCAACCCAGCCTATTTTTTTTGTTTAAAATAATATTTTTTTTGTATTTTCTATTTTTTTAATGAATGTTACATATATATATATATATATATATATATATATATATCATTTAATAACTCGATCAAAACTATATTAAATTTGGTTATATTAATAGATTTTTTTTAAGAAAAGAACCTATTATCTAGATTGATCATTTTCATAGTTTTCCGTAACAAAAGTAAACTAGAGATGTGAGAAAACTTATTTATTATTATTATTATTATTTTATAGTGTTAATTCATTAAATAAGTTTAGGGATGACAGGAAGATAAATCTGTGAAGTTTTAGGTTCTCATAATATGTAAAAAGGAAAAATTACGATTTTTTTAAGAAAAATAAATAAATAATATATGTATTTCAGGATACCTCAACTTTGAGTAGTAGACAAAACAAATCGGTAACATCCTCTACCCATAAGCAAAACTATATTTTCTGCCTCTCTACTAACCTTTCTATTTTTTTTTTTATGTACCTCATACAAACCAAAGGTTCAAGACACCAATTTGAATAAGAAAAACATGTTAGGCGTACTTTCAATGTCACCCATGACCAAACCTTCAACTACACCATCGAGAAAATCTCCAAGTGATCTATGCGCCCGTTCCTGAAGATCTTCTTATTTTTATGCTTCCACAATTCCCCTATAACTGTTATCCACACACAACCAAATCTGATTAACAACTACACTTTCCTCAATCAACTTAAACTATGAGAAAAACATCTTCAATGTTGATGTACAAGAGATACCTATCTCACCTACTCGTAGCACTTAAACCATAAAAGTCAGACTACTCTACACGAAGAACATATATGAGACGTGGATTCCTCACCCTCCCCACATATACTACAGACACTCATCTTCATGTTTATCCTCTTTTCATCATATTTCGTTTAGACGCTATTTTAATGATGTGAGTTTTAGTGTAATAATCCAGAATTTAAATAGTTGTTTAAATTTCTTTTGTTTAAAAAGAAAAGTTAAGATGAAGGTTATATATAGTGACTGAAAAATGTGGTGACCCAATCAGCACTGATAAAATAAAAATAAAAATATTATTAGTGAGGATATGATGTTGGCAATAGCAGGAGTTGAGTGAGATCCAAGTATGCATGCATGTTTACTGAATAGCTTAATCTTGGAATCCCCTCTCCCACACATGCATCGATTATGAATTCGAGAACACAGAAAAAAATGATGCAGGATCAACCCAGCTAGTAATCATTAATTTGAATTAGGCCAAAAATCAGCTTAATTAAGGTTTCGAAATGGTAAAAGGAGGAACTGTTTCAAATTAATACAAGTACTATGATTGGGCTATGCCAACACAAGGAAGATGCCACGAGTTGAAGCAATCATGACATGGGACCAATACATGTCACATCTCTATATATATCTATATTATATATAGATATTATTAGGGTTCTAAGTTTGAAATGAGTTTCAAAAGCAATAATATGAACATGAGTGGTTTTGCTGATAAAAAAATGCAGAAAAAGAAAGTGGTAGTCTTTTTCTTCATATTTCTTGCTTATACGACTAAGAGTTTCCCTTTGTCTTCCTTTTCTACTATATGAAAACCTCACGCCAAGGAAACTCAACTCTTTACAAATAAAATAGCTGGCAACGGAGTATGACCATCCAACAAATACGTAACCAATATCTACCTTAATTTCACCTATTTTTTTTATTTTTTTTAAATATATTAACCATTTTTTTATGAAGTCTTAATGCAAATTATGAAATGAAAATTAAGAATCGTTTTCTAAACTAAATGTGTATTTAATATATGTTGATTCTCTGGGATCAATATTCTGTCCCTTTATTCCAGTGCTAATTATAAAATCAATCAATTCCATCATAATGAAAGAAAATCTAGAATATGTCGGCGTGTGCAATTGATTGTATTCCAGTGTTATGAATCTGACATTAAAATCCTCGTTTATCCATTTTGTTCTCCTATGTGTGTGTATCATGATATATAAAGTTCGCTTAATTTGATATAGGTTGAAATCTTTAGAATTTTCCTCTATCCACCATCCAAGGTAAAAGGAAATGAAAGAGAGAAAAAAAATAATATCTACATATAGTAAACTCAATTCTGAAGCTAACTAGCAATATATATGCGACTGCTACAAGGGACAGTAATTAATATAATATAGTTTTGACTGTATAATATTACAAATGATAGATAACTTGACGTAAAATTATGCTTCCCAATTTCCATATATATATAAACCAAGTTTCTCAGAAGTTAAGTCTGACTCAACATGGTGAAGATCACAAGCATACCTTTTGTCTCCCGCAACTTCAGACAGCAAACTCAGATACACAATGGCACAGACTAATATGTCTAAGAAAGGTTAAAGTCACGAACCACAGTCATCACGTGCAAAATTAATTCTACCAACAATATTGCAATGTTTCCCAAACCAAACTGAAATATCATCAATGCAATGTAAACCATGTTTTCTTCCCCTTTATTGTCCTTTGCTTCATTAAATAATGAAGGGAAAATTGGCATAAGTATATATCAAGTTGGCATTGTGTCTACGTCGGTTGTAGGGTGGGGAAGAAAAACAGTTAATCGCAGTAACAAAGAGCAATTAATTTGTAATATGGTAGTAGCTTTAATTGGCTTAGGAAGGTGTAGAAGAAATGAAAGTTTAACCAGCCATTTATAATCAAGGGGAAATTTTGGGCATATAAATCATATGGATTAAGATAATAAAAAGGGGAAAAAAAGCGTACAGCCGGTCATAACAACATTCAGTATCAATACTCTCCTTTTTCTTGACTTACTTTATTCCACCTTGATGCATCATATAAGAGAGAAATAAATGGAATAATGGTTTTTATTAGGCTGCAAAGTTTAACCAAAATAGGAGATATTATCACTTGAAATTGTGGTGTAAGTGGTGGGATCAGTCTGGTGGATGTACATGGAAGAAGAGGAAGAAGTTTGAGGAATAGAAGGAGGTGGAAGTGGTGGTGGTGGAGGAGGTGGTGGAGGTGGAGCAGCGATTGAAACAGCCCCAGCTGAAGGAAGCATTGCAACATGATGAGAGGAGGGTATCATGTGAGCTTCCCTGAGTTTGTATTTAAGTATTTCAGCCCTCACTACACTAAGTTCAGCTTGTAAAGATTGAACTTGTTGTTGCAAAGCAGAAATTGCACCCATGCATCCATACACAGGGTCTCTTAGCCTCACATTGGCCTCATAAACTAGACTATTTGCTGCATCAGCTCTCTGACACTCTGGTACTTCCTATAACACATTGTAATATGATTAAAATCTACAGCAGTGTAATACATACATATATACATATATCATACTATTAATTAGATAATTATTTAGCCAGTAATGTTATTTATGTCAGTGTGTATGCATATATTTACCATGAGCATCTTTGAGACGTTGCTGGCACCAAAAACTTTGTGGACGGAAGCAAACTTTTGAGGCTCATGGGGAGAGAAATATGGAGAAAAGGGACATTCTTGGGCACATCTTCTTCTCAACAACTTACATGCCGCACAAGGGGTGATGGTATTTAGGGTTCCAGGAGGGCCTAACATATGTCTTCTTCCCATTTGAGAAGAAACATCTCCTTCCCTCTTGATCTTCTTCCCTATCTCATCAAATCTCTCCCTACAGCAGAAGCATACACTTAGCAAACCTCATTTCACAACTAAGTAATTACCAAATATCGTTTTTCTTTCAAGGGATATGTATGGCATGCTTATTTGAACTTTGATGATCACCATGTGAATTTAGAAAATTGAGAGTCGTATGTTATTGGGAAAATAATATTTTGCATGATTAAAGAAGTTTCAAGCTAGCTGCTGGGCAGCAAAATATTAAAAAGAATCATATAAAGCACTGTATAAGAAGATAACTAAGAGCTCAGAGATAGAAAAGGGATTTATGTGTCTTACCTTTCTCTGGACATTCAGGCATGCCCTCTGATTATGAAGTAGGATTCACCTAGGAAGAGAATATAGAGAGAGGTTCGGGCTAGAGAGTTCAGAAAGTGAAGAAGAAAGGAAAATAGAGGTAGAAAATGAGTGTGCTTAAAAGGCAAGGTATGCAAAAGGACAAGTCCAGCTATATTTTAATTTAAAAGAAAAAACAAACAAGAGTTATTTTAATAGAGAGAGATAAAAAGAAGGATGAGGAAGTATATGGAAGAAGAAGCTTGTTTTGTTTGTTGCTAATGTTTTAAACCTCTCCTGGTTTATGAACGATGATTTCAGGAATTATAGGTTACTTTTAAGAAAGTTGAGGACTGAGGACAAAAGAAGAAGAAAAAAATGGTATCATGGAGAGGAAAAGAGAGAGGAGAATATACTGTTTATGTTGTACAAATGCCAGCTCATTGAGTGCTTGCTCACGTGTGAGTTCTTAAATGTGTTTGACTTTCTTAATCAACTTTCTGATTCAATTGCCGCCATGCATGTGGTTCTTGCTTCTTATTGAGTGCAGGTCCACCAAAGTGGCATTCTTTTTAAGCTCACATATAATTAATATTATCTATAATTTGAGTATGTTTGTGTTAATATCATCTTATTGACTGGGGAAAAAATGACTCCATATACAGATTGTTTACACAAGTGATTAGACATTAAACAAACATTAAACCCGAGTTGCATTTCCACAATTTAAAATGCTCGTATCTTAGTCAAATTCAAAATTGCCCTCATTGAGATCGGAATATGCTATATAGTTGGTCTTCTTTTGAAGAAAAACTGTATTATTGTCATACATTACATCCAATCACCGTGTAGAAACCGCAAGCTGACCCTTAACATGACAGTGCAGTGTGTGTGTGTATATATATATATATATATATATATCATCACTCACCCCATTATAGTAGTCCTCAACAACTACACCTCTTTGATATATTCTTATTAAAAAGATTTATACTAAAGATAAACATATAATTTTCAACTGATCTTTTGTTTATTCTATCGCTAGTTCTTTGTAAATCGAAAACCTTCAGTTTCTTCTTTTATTTGCTGCTTATTAAGTTGGGAAAATGGTTGACAAAAAAGTATATAGCCCTCACGGAAACCACATTCAGCATGAAAAAAGTAAGGGCAATCTTTAAAGGAAACACTTATGCAGCAACCATCATCAGATTTATTAGAAACCCACACTTGTTCGTTCCTTAATTTCATGATTATGAAATTGCTTCCAAACTTTTAACTCGGCTGAAAACGATTCCTCCTGAATTAATATTATGTCACTGCAATAAGGAAAAAGATTGGACACCTTTCAAGATAAGTTGATAATCTTGAGAAGAAAATGACTTTTGTCAATTGTGTGATTGATAATTTGATGATGATATAGGACATTTCACCCGAGCTTCCATATGGGAAAATCATTTTCTCATTTAAGAATCTAACATTATAATTTCGCATTTTAATTCCTTGTGGATGACTGAGACAGTTAACTGCTTAACTAAATTTGTCCTTCACCCAAATGACATATAAGGATTTTCCCTTGAAGGACACCTTAACTTAATACAAAGAAACCAAAAACTCACCTTTCAACACCATAAATTTGATGTAAAGTCTAGAATCATTTAACTCGAGATAATCATGTGAGATGAAAGAGCCACTTATGGTCCACATAGCAGTAAATAATATTGCACTTTACCATAGAAAGGAACCTAAGTTATAGATTACGCAGAGATTAGTACAAATCAATATATAAATCTTCATTTGCTGGAATGAGAACATAATTAGATTTAGCAATAAGGCAATGACTATTCCTTTTTTTTGGGGGGGTGGTAGGATTTTGAGAAATGTTCTATCAAAGTGGGTGGTGAAAGAGAGGGAAAGGAGAGAAGAGAAGAGTGTATTTGGAGTGGTGGTATTAAATTACGTAAAAGGAATGCTTAGAGTCTAAGGGAATGGCACCATCTATTCTTGTTTGACCCGTATTTTGAGGCTTAGAATTCGCTCCGTTGTCCTCTCACCGCCAACCTAACTTCACAATACTCATTCTGCATCACTGCACCAAAACCCAGAACCCACCATCCCACTACCATTCAGGTTGGCCAACTCATGCATTGGTTGGGGTACTCACCACACAGATTCTCTCTACTTAATGCTACTTTAAACTGCCTCTATCTTTTTCTCATATTTAATAATCACCAAGCCAACATATGTAGAACATTCATTCGTTTTAAAATTCAAAGCTTAAAAGGGTCAATAATAATACACATGAAAGTCTTGTCAAAGGAATGCTGGCCCTTCTTATTTCTAGTGTCACTGTCAAACACCTTCAGTCTTAGGACATTCCACCATTGCCTTCTTTCTCTTCACTCTCCATTTGCTTCAGATCAGGATTCGGGGTTGGTATCAAAATTTCTGCATTACTCAAATTTTCTTCCTTTTTTTCAGTGTTTGAACAGTGTCACGTGTGTACCTTCAATACATGCAGTTAATTAAGGATAGAACATCTGTGTATAATATGTCTTCGCAATTATATCAGTGTGCAGAATTTTCCTTGAGTCATCAATTTTAAGAGGAATATAAAAATTATGCGTTCTGCCGCATGAACATGGACTCCTTGAGAATATTTTTAGTCAAAGTCGAATCAACACTTAGAAATTGATTAAGGATGCAACACTGACTTAAAACATGTTTAAACTATATTCTCCTTTATCTGAAATACTTAAATTGTATTTTTTTTCCTCTTATTTTAAAATTTATATTTTCTTATTTAAAAGATAAATACATAATATATATTTAGTATATTTTAAGAAAAGTTATAAACATTCATTTTCTTTCATTTAATTTTTTTTTTCTCCCACGTCTTCTTTCCATCACACTACACTTATTCGATCAATGTCATTTATTATGTTTATTATTTTCTCACTATGTTTTTCTTTCTTCGTATCTCTAGTATTAATTCCAACACAAACTGTCTCATTTAGAAGTGTATGATTATCATAATTAACTCGTATTTTAATATAAATGAACTTTTTAGGGTTAATTTTTTTCATTTTCAATAACTATTAATATTATTAGCAATTAGATTTAAGTTTCTATTTAATACCAAATTTAAAGTTGTAGAAGAAAAAAAATGGTTGAGTGAGTCAATAATATGAGTATTTAAAATATGATTTTATCTATTAAATTTTAATATAAAATACTCATCTGGTCCTTTCTTCTTATTATTTAATTTCTGTTTGGCTTATACTTTCTTATACGCAACTAGAACCCATATCTAATATTACATCATCCATACACACACACAAAATCATTGCGTACAGAAAAAAAAAATATTGAAGCTTTTTCCCCTAATAATCATAAAATGTCTTGAAAAGAAAATATCGTTTGGAAATTTTTAGTAATTATATTATATTAAATTTTATGCTAAGTACTATACATACTCTCTCAGTAAAATAATTCATTATAAAACTCGTACCATTATCGATCTTACTTTCACAAAGTAAGAAAAATAGTATAATCTAATCAACAGTTATAAGTTGATTTACATGCCATTAGATACATTGTATAAACTCACGGCTTTTATATGTACGTAATTCCAATTTTAAAAGGTCAAAATTATCACCAATAAAATACAAATGACTAGGTAAAATATAAAAATAACTAATATTAACATTTTTATGTTACTTTAAAATAAATTTATCGAAAAAATTGATACATTCAACTTTCATAATGTTTATAATATAGTTTTTTAATTTAAAATTGCACGTTGTATATTTTTTTTTATTGTATAGAAATATTTTACAATATTTTATTGAATCTGACAATTTCAAGTTCACATAATTATTTGAATAATTTGAATAAAGTACATAAACAAATAAAAGATAACATATAAAATAAATGCAAATTTACTTAATTGATATAAATTGTTTTATGTAATTCTCATGCATTCAAATATTGTTATGTTAATATTAAAATCTCAAACATTCAAACGCAACTACATTAAAAAAAACTAGTAAAACTTTTTTTTTTCATTGCTGGCTTCTAATGATCCTCTTAAGTTAGTTAATGATGACACTTGTAAGATCTGATACCTAAAATGAAATGAAATTAGAATTATCTTAGATTACCAACTACATAGGCAAAACTTAATTAAGAGAGCAACTATAAGAACCAACATTTTATGAGTGTTGTGTTTAAACGCAATGAAAGAAAGAAGTGTCTACATTTGACTCTTCAGAGTTGCAAGTTCATGTTTCATTTTTATAACTTTATGTTTCCTTTCTGGTGTATTATTTGCATTTGATGAACCAAAGTTGACACCAGTTAGTCTTATGCTTGAGTGCTAAAAACAAGTGTTGGACAAGTTCCAATGAAAATTTTGTAACCCGGTTTAGATTGTTTCTAACAAATATGACACCAATTAGTTTATTTAGGTAAATATTATATGTAGTTCCTGAATTTTGCAATAATAGCTTTCCTTTAGTCGCTACTAGACGATCTAACATTCATTAGACGGTTTTATAATAAGAGAGTCTATGAGTTTTGATTATAACAAATACTATAAGAATTGTTAAAGGATATAACAAATCTCACTTATGTAAAACAATCAAGGGTTAAATGATAGACGGTCTATAATATCAATCTAACACACAATCTCACTTAAGTAAAAGCGATAAATGGTTTAATAGTAGAAAGAGGAACTAGAAGGTCTCGACAGATGATCTCTTAATGTTCAACATGTTAGATGATCCTAAAAGATAAGATGAGTCAGAAAATAATGTCACCATGAACATATTAACTCTCTAGTCATTGTCTTCGTACTAGACGATCAAATCTTCATTTTTACGATAGATAGTTTGTAGCGTTAGGGAGTTTCTAAACTCAATGCTCATTTTGTAGAATTGTTGTCTAATGATTCTTAAATGTTTTCAAAATTTGTTTTAATGTTATTAATTCATATATATAAATCATAGTTTTATTCATAACATGTTGATTAACTTAATAGAGAAGGTTTTCGTATTCTGAAACGTAAAATAGAGCATCCCAAAAACTGTGAATCTTGATTGCTTTAATGATTTTTTAATGAAATATACTTTCTATGATGATTACAAAGTGTTTTGAGTACTTATATGCCTTAAAGATTAAGATTGAGACAAGATTAAAAAAATTTCATATAAATACTATTTAACTGGGAAATTTTTTTAAAACAAAGGTATATTAAATTAGTGTCTTAAATATTTTTTGAATTGAGAAAGTCTGAGTATTTCTCAACTTTTAAATCTTATACAAACTTATAAATATTTTGAAAATATATTTACAATAGAAATTCTAGAATATAAGGTTTACATAATTTTGAAAATTAACAGATTATGATTTAGTGATACTCATGTCTTTTAAATGATTATTATTATTGATTCTTATATTCAAAATAATTCTAGAAAATATTTTCAGCACTTAAATATGCATAGGAATATCAAATCAGAAGTTTCTTATTCAAGCGTCTAATGGCAAAAAGATGAAATATGAAACAAGATTTGTGCAATCCTAAAGAGTTTCCACATACAAGCTTCGAGTGTACATATTTTGAGTACTATATAAAGACCTGACGAACAAAGAACAATACACACAAGAACGGTGAAAATATTTCAAGAGAAATACAAGTTTTGTGTGAGAGTTTTGTTTTGTACATATTTTATCTTCTTCATGGAGTGTCTAGTAATTTGGGTTGTGAGCTAAACCTTTTTAAATCCTTCACACAAGTAAAGTATATCTCATGAGCTTAGATTGTTCTCTGTGTCTAAAGTGATTTTCTCAATTCTTTGAGAGGTCTCAATATTTGAGAGAGATTAGGACTGGTATACTTGGAGAGGTGTAGAATACTCGTTCCTTGATAGGTGTTAAAACTCAATGTACCTAAAGAGGTGTAGAATACTTGTTCTTTAAGAGGTGTTAAAACTTGTTGTACCGGGAAAGATGTAGAATACTTGTAATGAAGATGTATTAAAAATCTATTAGTGAAAGCTCTTAAGCAATTTGCTTAAGGGGACTCATATGTAACCCAAGCGGTAGGGTGAACTAGTCTAAATTTGTGTCTACTTTTCTCTACTATATATTCTATTAAATGTTGCCTTTGTTTTGCTTGTATTTGGAAACAAGAAACATGACAAGAAGAATGGATTTGGAAAATAAAAAAGCATCACGATACATTTTAATTTAGTATAAATAGCAACTTCTTAAAAAGTGTATAAGAAAATGATAAAAAATGGTAAGAAGAAGAGATGTTTCTTATTCTCTTATGTGTATATTAACATCACTCATGTATAGGAAATATATAGGGAGTTTCTCTCTCCCAAATTACAATCTAATTAGGTAGGATACTAATCATGAGATTCTATAATTATTAAATTAATTGCATATAATTGGGTACAAT
>Ga0123342_1009303_pt1 | contig 11839 bp, 7 predicted proteins | sample Turbeawhitnodule_FD_89960 | JGI IMG/M metagenome (GOLD analysis project Ga0123342, IMG submission 89960) | Root nodule microbial communities of legume samples collected from Mexico - Turtle bean Mexico white nodule | ecosystem: Host-associated > Plants > Roots > Nodule | place: Mexico: Nepantla... | reverse complement strand
TGACGCCCAGTCAGAGTCACTAAAAGCTTTTAAATGCAAAACAAAATTCTTTGAATAGAACAAACCTTGTGCAGGTGCAACTTTTATGTATCGCAACACATGTTGAACAACACGATGATGATGAATTGTAGGCTTTTGAACAAATTGACTCAGATGTTGAACAGCAAAGCATATATCTGGTCTAGTGTTTACAAGATACAAAAGACGTCCAATGATTCTTCTATAACTTGAAGGTTCATGAATGTCAGCTTCTTCAAACATATTATCTGCCTTTTTTCTGCATGGGTGTGGTTGCTGGTTTGGCGCCTAGCATCCCTGCATCATCAAGGATCTCAAGAGCATATTTTTTTTGACAAAGATGAATACCTTCACGTGTCCGTGCTATCTCTAAGCCAAGAAAATATTTCAACTTACCTAGATCTTTGATTTTAAAAGTAGCATTCAATAAGTTCTTCACAGTATTTATCTCATGCATATCATCACTGATTAGAATAATGTCATCTACATAGACTAATAAAGCAATAAAAGATTTTTCTAATTTTTTGATAAAGAGAGAATTATCAGCTTGAGATTGGATGAAACCTATGGTTAAAATATATGAGGCAAGCTTTTCATACCACTGTCTACTGGCTTGTTTCAAGCCATATAAAGATTTGGTCAAATGACAAACTTGATTTGGTTTTACATTGATGATTCCAGGAGGAACTTCCATATATACTTCTTCAGTGAGATCACCATCTAGGAATGTGGTATCCACATCTAGCTGTTCAAGGTGCCAATCTTTGACAGCCGCAACAACAAGAATCATGCAAATTGTTGTCAATTTTGCTACTGGGGAATATGTTTCGATGAAGTCAATCCCTTCTCGCTGGGTGTAGCCTTTTGCTACTAATCGATCTTTGTACCTCTCAATATTTCCATCAACTCTTCTTTTAATTTTGTAGACCCACTTACATCCTATGGGAGTCTTACCCTCTGGAAGGTCCACTAACTTCCAAGTGTTGTTGATCTCAAGAGCTCTAATCTCGTCGCTCATGGTTGCCTTCCATTTATCATATTTAACAGCTTCCTCATAGGTATGTGGTTTAGTTTGAAAAAAAGGGAAATAGAATAGTTAAAATGTTCATCAGATAAATTTTTATTTGATAAAATCGAATTGAGTGCATACCTTGTTGTGCCAATGTTTATTACCTTCTCTGAAGAGGTTAGCAATTGATGATGATAATCCTCAAGGTATGCAGGGCTTCTTCGACTTCTTGTTGATCTTCTAAGATCTCTGAAATCTCTGTTCTCAGTGTTTGCAACTTCATTCATGCTGCCTCTATGATAGTTGTCATGCGGACTATCATACATGTATTCCATAAAACTCTGATCATAGTTTAGCTCGTTTCGTTCACTTTTATCAGTGACTTGACAAAAGCTTTTCTCATAGAAGAGAACATTTCTGGAGACAAATATTTCTCTGGTTTGTGCATCAAAGACTATATAACCTTTTGTTCCTGCTTTAAACCCCAGAAAAATACATCTTTTGGTTCTAGGATCAAGTTTATTCCTGTTGTTTTCAAGAGTAGAGGCAAAACACAAACATCCAAAGATACGAAGATTACTTATATCAGGGGCAATGGTGTACAGTTTTTCATATGGACATTTATTTGAAATAACAGGAGAAGGCACTCTATTTATGAGATGAACAACATGCATTATGGCATAAGACCAAAAAATTTTAGGAAGATTAGATTGAAACATGAGACACTGGGTCACATTTAAGATGTGTTGATGCTTACGTACTACCACAAAATTTTGTTGTGGTGTCTCAACACAAGTGGTTTGGTGAATGATACCTTACTTATCATAAAAATTCTTCCAGCAAAATTCTTGGCCATTGTCAGTTCTGATAATTTTAATTCCTTTATCAAATTGATTTTTAACCATGATAACAAAGTTGCTTAAAAGACTACGTGTTTCATTTTTATTTTTCATCAGATATACTCAAGTAAATCTAGTGTAATCATCCACGACAGTGAGAAAATATTTGTGACCATGAATAAAAGGAATACTAAAGGTACCCCCCCAAATATCGATATGAACAAGATCAAAAGAATTATCACATGTACTTTTGCTTAAAGGAAAAGGTAATCTATGTTGTTTAGCAAGATGGCAAGGAGTGCACATATTGTTCTTATCAAAGTATATGCCTGGATAGGTCTTACTCATGCATTCTAACACCTTACTCGAGGGATGTCCCAATCTACAATGCCATGTATCAAGATTTTTGACATGCTGAATAGGCTCATCAATTTGAGTGAAAAGAGCAATGTTCTTCTCGGATGAAAAATCAAGATTATAAAGTCCTGCACCAAGCCTAGCTCGTCCAATCATCTTGGATGTAGCTGTGTCTTGAATCTAACATTCATCACGAAAGAAAACAAATTTATAGTTAAGTGAAGTGCTGAGTTTCTGAACAGATAGTATATTCAGGGCAAATTCGGGAATAAATAAAACATTGTATATTATGAAATCTTCAGATAAGACTATAGTCCCAGCACATTTTGCAATAACTTGGGTATTGTTAGGAAGTCTAACTTTCACAGGTTCAATTTCATAATAAGTCTAAAACAAAGACATATCACAGGTTACATGATCAGTGGCTCCTATCAAGAATCCAGGATTTTGGATGAGTTTTACCTTTCTCAAGTGGTTGATCAATGGCAAGATTACTGATTTTTCCTTTGTCATTATTCATTTGAATAATATCAACAATTCTATGCATATGTTCAGTTGATAAAGTATTCAGAATTTGATGATTTAGAAACTTATCTTGTGGAGAATTTTTTTCAACCATCTGCTCTTCAAGATTTTCTACTGCATTCGTAGCAGCATGTGCGATTCTCTGTTTGATCCATGGTGGATAACCGTGTTTTGAGTAGAATTGATCCCCAGTATGGTTCATCTTGTTGAAGAAGGAGCACTGCTTTCCAAAATTCTTTCCTCTACCTCTGCCACTTCCTTTCCATCCACTGATGTTTCGTTTTTGACTAGATTGGCTTGCGTTGTTAGTCAGAATTTTTGATTCTATGACAGCAGCATCACTGAAAGTTCTTTCTTGTCTCTCTTGTTGCAGGGCAAGAGAAAAAAACTTTGTTTATACCTGGTAATGGTTCCATGAGAAGCATTTGGGTCTTTATGCTGTTATAAGTGTCTCCGAGCCCTTTCAGAAAAGACAACTCTTTCTGATTCTCTGTATTCAAGGATGATCTTGGACAATCTGCAGGTGCATTTGGAACTATAGATGCATGTAGGAATGGGTCGCAATGAATCCATTTCTTCCCACAATATTATAGAATTTGTGTAATACTCAGAAATGCTTCTCTCTCCCTGCCTGATCGAATTTATTTCTTGAAGGAGATCAGAAGTGTGGAAATGGTTGATGTTGGAAAATCTCTCCTTCAGATCTTCCCATAAATCCCTTGCGTTGTCAATGTAAATGGCGCTTTGAGCAATTTGTGTGACCAGGCTTCGATTAATCCACGAAATCACAATGACATTGCAGTGTTCCCATGCTTCGTATTGCTTGCTCTTGCGTGTTGGTTCTGGAATTTCTCCACTGAAAAATTTAAATTTGTTCTTCGAGAGCAAAGCCCTTTTCATCGCGCGACTCCATGAATGATAGTTACTACCGTCAGGGGGAGGTGAAACTAAGACCGCTCCTGGATTCTCTCAGGGATGAAGATAGTAGAGACTTGCTGGGTCTTGTGAAGAGTCCTCGGAAGCCATGGAAGGAACAAGATGAGAGGATACAAGGATGGGGAGAAAAGAGGGAGAACCAGAGTATCAGAGTGAGTGCAAGTCAGAGCGGGTCAAACCCGTTCTGATACCATCTTGAAATTAATGTTTACAAGAAGCAAGAAATGAACAGAACAATGTGGGTGAAGAAGAAAGTGGTTTCTGGAAAGAACTGAAACTGTATTCAATACAGTGGCCATTACACTAATAAGGTTTTATACATACAAAAGGGAAAAGAAAACACTTTGGGCTTAGGAACAGAGCCCGTAAGAAGAATATAGGCCCAATAACTCAAACTTAAAAAGTATTTTTGAAACCATTATGTGTGAAAGGGTTTCCAACTGGTTCTACCCTAAATGGGGAAAGAAACTTGAGTATAAGAAGTTAAGCGTCCGAGAAAAAATTTGACAACAAATATGTAGTGCATCCGTCCAAAATTTGGATCAAAAGATCACTATATATAGAAGGTGTATCACCTATCATCTTCTTGACCTCTCTTTCAACCTACCACATTTTTTGTTGTTGAACCTTCTGAGGATGTTAAGAAGGTTGGAGAAGGATGGATGGATAATATCCCATATACTGCTCTGGTCAACCGTCTTCTCGATCACCAATGTGTTTATAATAGTTTCTTTAAGCTAGATGATTCGCATTGTGAAAAGATCATGACAAAGGCAAGATGCATTGTAAAACAACCGTTTTTCTTCTTGTGAATGTTTGGAACAAATGCATATGGGCTTATCTCTTAGGCAGGTACCAAGTTAAGAAATTCCTATAGACTTTCTTATGGCCTACATATTTGACAATCTTGGAACCACCTTATCTTGGTCCTTTTTGTTGAATTAGTGGGAGATAAGTTGAAGAGAGGGGTGTGAATTGTACTTAGTTAGATTTTCGCAATAAGTGGTTTACAACAATCCTGAGAGAATTTTAACTGATTGTTTTTCAAAAAACCATATTGATATTTTTAAAAGAACATTAATTAAGAATAATGATTATGTTTTTAGAAAAAACAATAGATTAAATTTCTAAGCACACAATTCTTAAAGCACAAAACTATAAAACAAAATCACACTTAGAAAAGATTTAAATCTGTTTTAAAAAATAAATTTCAGTATACAACAGATTATATTTGAAAACAACATATTGCTTTTCTGATTACAGTAACATAAGAGAAATATTAACAAATTATATTTGAAAACAACAAATTGTTTTTTCTGGTTACAGTAACACAAAAAAGATATTGCAGCTTTCAAGAAACAATGCGAATACAACAGATTCAAACAAAGTTTTAAAGACACTTTTTGATTCAAAAACTTGTAAACCCAATTATGAATTCAAGTGTGTACAAATATAATCAATACACAATGTTCCATTGATGAACATATATTTATTCACACTCAATAGCTTTAATCATAAAGTATTGGATTGTAAATAAATCCATTGTTTTAAATCAGATTCATATAATTAGGTTTATTTGGGCCTTAACTATTTTTTGTGTTAATTTTGTGTTTTTTAGATTAGTTTGAATTAGTTTGAAGGAAGTGTCTACTTTTACAAATGGGACAAATAAGCAAAGGTGCAAGTTGCTTCTTTGAATCAAAACAAATTATTATGCAGAAAAGTTATAGTGCAGTGATAAAGAAAGCTTAAAGGATACCAAAATTTTATAATGATTCACTCACAACAGAACTACATCCAGTCCCACCTCACACCAAGATGAAATTCACTAGATCAACAAATTCTTTTATAAAAAGATTGAACACTACAAGAACCAATTACTCACTGCAACACCCTGTCACAATTGTGATTCCCACCAAGAAACCCTATCTTGGCACTTACAAACACAAAATTACAAACAGTAATGAAAAGGAACGAATTCACCTTGACTATGAACCAAGACATACAATAGGATCTCCCAATTCACAACAACACTTTGAAGAACCTTTGATCTCTAGTTAGATGATGAAAATTTGGACCATGAACTCTCAAAGATTAATAAAGACTAATTCTTTCAAAACACAATTCACTCTTGGATTCTCACAAATTTAAAAGTATATTGTGTGTAAGCAATGTTCAGGGATCTTTTTCAGAAAACAAACTCACCCTTTTATAGAAGTTAAAACAAAAACTGTTTTTTTTTTTTTTAAAAAAAAGGTATTATCAGTAAAACAACGAGTTAAAAAACAAAACAATTTGTTGATTTTATTTAGAAACTAATAGTTTGTGTCTAAATTGATTTTTCTCAATTATAATGTATTTAAACAAAAAATATTTATCATCTTACATATCAAAATATGGTTTTCAGTATACAAAACACATTACAGAAAAAACTACGACATTTCAGTATTTTCAATTAATTGATTTGAAAGATAACAAATTGAACAACTGTAACTTTCCAGAAAACAAAAGTAAAACTAGTTGCAAACATTTTTAATAAGTTGAAAACCTTTTTAACCAATTAAAAAACAGTTTAACCAATTGAAAAACATTTTGTTCTTGGATCCTTCATCATTCCTAAAGGTAAAAGATAAATCAAGACTACCAAAATAAAACCTAAGCTAGCTAGACACTTAAGGCATCAAGTCTTCAATCAATGCTTCAATCATGACTTCATCAAACACTTTAAGTTGGGATCATTGAGATGTCCAACACTTTTGAATGTTTCAAACCTTTTGAAGACAACGTTGAGAAGATGGTTATGGAAAATTATGCTTCAAGGAAGGAGGAGAGCATAACTGTTAAATTTATAGTTGACAAAGTTGGACTATTAGATTGTCCATCTGTTGCAAGTAAAAAGAGACGTGCAAAGGAAGCTCTTATTACATCCGTGATAGAAAAAAGAACATTCCTCCCTTGTAGTTTGGCGAAGAGAAAAACAACCTTTAATATATTGACAAAGGATTCAATGCCTGAAATTCTAAAAGAATTCATACCAACTAAAGAGGTAAGAATCTGTGAGCACTCACCTCTAAACCTTCATAGACCATCCACTCCATTACATTATAACCCTCTTCAATTTGAACAAACACATCTTGATGAAACCCCGAGAGACAAAGCATAGTATTTAGAGCAAACACATCCTCACTGAGTTTTCACCTTAATTGCTAATTCAATTCCTAACTCAAGTGAACTAATAAAACAATGTGTGTTTCTACTAATTCAACACTTATCATGTGGTATTCAGAGCACGATTTAATTCAAGTTTAACTTTAGTTGAAAATAATTTGTTTACTTTTGCTTAATGTTAACTTGAGCTTATTTCAATTCGATAATTTTTTGTTTAATTTCAAGAGTTTAATTTCATTTAATGTCTTCTTTAAATTCCCATAGCCTATTTTGCTTGAGTCATATGTTCTAGGCAATTTTAGTATTTGACTTACTTGATTTTAATTGTGAAGAATTCAAAAGAAATAGAAGTTATCTTAGTTAGAAGTTGATATAATTCTAATCATAGATTGCAAGTCTTACTTGATTCTATATCAATTTAATTCTAAGTTTGAAAAGTGAATCTAAATGTGTATGAGCTGATATTTGAGATTTGATTCAAGAAAAAAAATGACAAAATGAAGATGTATGCATTCACAATTCAAACTATTTTGTTCAAAGAAAAGGATTCTTGATGTGTGATGAATTGTATTCATAACTTGTGGAGTTTTATCCTTCTATTTGATAAAATTATATTACTTCATAGTTGAATTTAAGTAAGCTTTCTTTGAGTTTTAAAATCTGCTTTATTGCTTGTCTTGTTTAAAGTTTTGTCTCCATCTTAATTCTACTTTGGTTTAGCTTTCTTGTTTTATTCCTTTTCTTGCTTGTCTTTAAATTTCCTAAGTTTTGTTTGTGGTAGGATCCATTGTTTTCCTTAAGTGAATAGAAGAGTCGTGTCCTATTTCATTTGAATAATTTTTCAAGATTTGAACTCATTGGATTTGGACATCTCTTGTCTTTTACTGAGTGAAGAGTGATCCTTACCTTATCATTTTTTTTCTAAAGGGTTGAGTAATACACGTGAGAATAGTGAATAATTGTCTTGATTTAATTGTATAATTTTTTTGTGTAAGCATGTCTCATAAATCATCAAGGGAATCATCGAAGTCGCCTTCTTTTCACAAAGCGAATTTGATTGTTGAGCTTGAAGAGACTAAAAGGGACTTGGCGCATAAGGAGGGGAACATGAGACAAATAATGCAAAGATTACAAAGATTAGAAGATTCCCAAGATAGGCATGGCTGTGAAAGGAGATGGGAGCCTAAAAGAGCTAGAAGGTATCACATGAGTTATGGAAGCCAAGAAGAGGAAGAGGAAAATTGAAGGATGCAACACTATGGAAAAAGGTGCCAACATCGCCATCACAAGACCCATCATTTTAATTTTAAGTTGCCTTCTTTTGATGGAAAATGTGATGCTAATGTATACTTAGGATGAAAAGCTAAATTAGAGCAAAATTCTACTGTTTATTATGTAAATGAGGACCAATGTGTAAAGTTAGCTTCCCTAGAGTTTGAGAATTATGCAATGCAATGGTGGCATAAAACTGTAATGGACATTGGGCTTAACAAAAGGTCAAATGTGGTCTCTTGGGACGATCTTAAAGTATATGCGTGTAGTTCGTTCCTCCTTATTATAGGAAGGAACTCTTGTTGAAGATCAAACAACTTCATTAAGGCAATAGGAGTGTAGGTTACTATTTCGAGGATCTAGAGCTAACCCTAACCAAAGCTAATATGCATTATGAAAGTGATGAATCTAAGATAGCTAGGTTTGTGAGTAGGTTAAGGAGAAAAATCCAAGATGTTGTAGAATTGCATGAATGTTCTTCCTTAGAAAAATTGGTTCACCTATTATTTTAGCATTATTTTTTATGTTATTTACAAAATATCTTGAATTCAAGGATTTAATCAAAGAAAATAATTGATTCAGGATGTGATCCTTTTTGTTGATTTTTTTGTTTGTTTCTTAAATACCTTTTAGGACCCGCTTCAAGAAAAAACTAAGAACTCCATATTTCCAAACGAGAAAGCAAATTTGTCATTTAAAGAAGGAAAGCATACATGATAAAATATCAACAAAATAAACATTGTTAAATTGTTCATCATAAAGCAACTAATACAGAAAAGGCTTCCATAAAATGCTTGCATGCTTTCATGACCCACTTCATTTTTCTACGACATTTGCATAAGTGGCCTTCATGCCTCAATAGAGGATTCTTTTTAGTGTTGGATGGGTTCTTTTCAAAGGTTAGTAGTCCCAAGTCTACAAAGAACTATACTTACGTTTGAGTGCCGTGAAATTTCAGTTGAATGCCCAATGACCCCTCCACGATAATCGCATTTTGCATTTGCATCATAGTTCTTTGAATGTGGAGGTTGTGTTAGTTTAGTGGGGCAAATAGAAACCAGAGAATTGCAAAGGAGGTTCGGTAGCAACTTTGTGTAAGTCATAGGAATGAGAGTGAAATTCATGACCTTCTTACCTTGGGATCGAGAATTCGAACCTCAGTTAGGTTGTGTGTAGTAAAGAGTTTGAAGACTTTCATGTTGGTAAGGTCGAGAATAGTAGATTGGGTTGACATTTGCGACCATAGTCGGGAAATAGTTAATCCTTCCACTCTTTATGCCAGCCTCAACTCTTTCTCCAAATATGACAATATCAACAATGTTTGAGGAGACACTACCTACCATGTGCTCATACAATGGAGGTTGTAGGGTGCTTATAAACATTGCCACCGTCTCTTTATCATTTAGAGGGGGCTCCAGTTATGTAAAAATTTCTCTCTAGCCCTGAGCATATTCTTTGAAAGTTTCTAATTTTTTTTCACACAAATTAAATGTGATCTTACAAGGCATGGATGATCTTCTATTATAGGACTCATCGTTGTCATTTAGCAATCAAATTAAAAGATTCCAATGTAGATTGTCTAACACAGTGATAGATCATCAAACACGAATGAGATGATAGTATAGACAAGGTCAGATAACCCTAAGTCGTCTCGCAACAAATCCAATAGAGAATTTAATGAAATTAGTATACAAACTTATTTGCAATCAAATAAAGTTAGCAATAATAGTAAAGGAAAGGGGGTTGTGATTATTCAGTAGGAAAATAAAAAAGATGATTAAAAATAGTAAAAAATGTAGGTTGACTCCCAAATTTATTTACCACAAATTCCTTATTGGTTTTCCTAAGATTATCATTGTTTAATTCTCACACAGATGTCAAACTTAATAAAGCAAGCGTGAATCAAATTCAACAGAATCTTAAGAGCAAAACAAGCGTCTACTGATGTATTTAGTATATCACTAGTTCCAAATGTATATTCGTGAGATGTTTATCTTCTATCCCTCGAATTAAGCGAATAAGAGATTAATTAGAACTAAGTGAACTAACCAATAAATATAATTAAAGAAAATAACTGAATTCTAATTAAGTGTTCAAAAACCATTCCTTTGGCAGAAACTTGATTTCAAAAAGATTAAAAAAAAGCATAATTTGCTAAAAAAAAACTGAAGAACAAAACTTTATTGAACAAAACCTCAGAATTCAATGGGAAATCACAAGAGAATTAACCTAACAGGTTTTAGCCTTCCATGCAAAGGAGAAAATAAGAAAAATAAAAAAAGGAAATAAACTAGGTCTAGAATGTGTGATGCAATATGTGTGACTTGTTTTGGAAATTGAGGCAGCTTCGGAAGAGAATGAAAATACACCAAAGATTGGAGGTGAGTTGATGAAGAATGGAAGTGGATTTGGTGTTGAATGTAGAAAAAGGTTGGGCCAACTTTCTAGGGTTTCACTAGCCCTTTAGGCTCTTTAGTAGCAAATGGGAGATTTAAAAGAGAACGATTCTGAATATTAAGGAGTTTCATTCAATATTTTCCAAATCTAAATACAAGTTGTGATAGTCACCTATTTTATAACTGAATTAGATTAAGGTAGCTTGCTCCTTAAGCTAATATAACTCTAGTTAAGAGAGCATAACCATGATTAAGGAAGTGCTGCCCAAGCCTTATAAGATGCTCTAGAAACCCTTGCTTGCATGACAAGTAAGGGTTTCTAGAGTGTGTTTGATTTATTTAAAAACCTAGTCTAGAAATGACCCAAAAATACAAGGTCTAAAGAAATGTCTACTCTACTTCTTACATGTTTTATACAAGCTAAGACATATATTTATTTTGTATATCCTCCATCAATGTGTTTGCGGTTATGAAACACGATCACAAAAACTCTCCTCATTCTTCCTCTAAAGTCTTTTTTTTATAATCTTCTATTCGTTGCACAAAGTCACAAAGTCGGATTCAAAATCTGCCTCATGATATTAATTTACAATTAATAAATGTTTCCTTTCTTTTTTTTTTCAAATTATTCAACATATATCTTTATTCCTAACCACTCCCAAATTTTATTCCTTGCATAAGATTGAATTGATGCTACCTGCTACCTGCTAGGGATGGCAAAGCGGGGCGGGCCGTGCGGGCCGGCCCGCGGCCCGCTGGTAAAAAACGCAGGGCGGACTAACCTTTTCAACCCGCATTAGCCCGCAGCCCGCGCGGGCCAACAGCGGGGCGGGACGGGCTGACCCGTTAACTCGCAAGAAAAAAAAATTGACACTTAGCAGTAGCTGGACAACGCAATTAGGTTTTCACAAAATTTCAAAGAAAGAAACACAATACAATCGCGTCAATAATATTTATGTTTAATATTTTTGAATTAATGTTTATGTTTATGTTTAATGTTTTGGAATTAGGTATTTTTAATGTTTTGGAAGTGAGAGAATAATGATATTTGATATTTATCTTAATGTTTAATGTTTTGATGTTTCACTATGTTTGAAAAGGAAGAAAAAACATTTAGGTTTGATAGTAACAAATATATAGGTTTAATTTGACAATTTTTTAAGAACAAAATGTAAAAAAAAATACATATTTAAACCTCTGCTACCTGCTACCTGCTACCTGCTACCTGCTACCTGCTACCTGCTACCTGCTACCTGCTACCTGCTACCTGCTACCTGCTACCTGCTACCTGCTACCTGCTACCTGCTACCTGCTACCTG
>Ga0123342_1009302_pt1 | contig 11841 bp, 9 predicted proteins | sample Turbeawhitnodule_FD_89960 | JGI IMG/M metagenome (GOLD analysis project Ga0123342, IMG submission 89960) | Root nodule microbial communities of legume samples collected from Mexico - Turtle bean Mexico white nodule | ecosystem: Host-associated > Plants > Roots > Nodule | place: Mexico: Nepantla... | reverse complement strand
CTAAAAGTCCCCCAAAACCAGTATAAACCAGTTAAACTGTCTGTTATAAGACTCCCTTTGACCGCGCCAAATCATGCCTACCAAGCGAACCATGTTCTTAGCACCATACCGCACTAAACTTTAAACCATTTGTTTCCTTGCACTTAACCGTGGTACCTTGGGATATAGCTTACACCTCCTTAACTCCTTCCACATAACAGTCCTTCAGTTGCTCCAATGTCAGAACCTTTACCTTCCACTACTTTCACCAAAGACAGAACCTCACCCCTCCATAGAAAAAACTGGGATACTCCTTTGCTTAGGTTCGCCCACTGTAAGCCAACTATGAAAAGCAGAGCATCCACTTGCACATTCAGTAGAACCTCCACACTAGCCAATTCTCCTCCTCCCAATTGGCTTGGACACCTCACCTGCATTGCATCCTGCCATAAGTGAATTAAAAGCACCATCCAACAAGTATGGCTGTGACAGCAGCTTCCAAATCCAATAAGCATGATAGGGGCAATTCACCACAGATCTGTCTGAGGAACTAAGCTGGCCAGTTTAGCCGGTACCTACAGAACAGAACAAAGCCGATAGAAAACTAAGAAACCCTTAGTCAGCAGCCTCAGAACCCTACAACCAGCACATTACCATTGCCTTATTCCCTCACTAGCAACATCTCCTTCCTTTTCCTCCACTGAGTATGTCTTCAAGATCTGGTTATTTGTAGCTTTTTATGCAGCACATTGGGTTCAGGACCCAATCCACTAAGGAGTAATTAAAGGAATCTGACTTATGTTTCAACCATTGCCAAGATTTAATTTGTGCTTGCTGAAATATTTCTTCTGCATCTACAATGCCTTGTTGGAACACTACCAAGTTCCTCTGATCCCAAATACACCTGACTACCGCTGCCCAAACCCCTTTCCAAACCAGGTTTTGATTATGATTAACCTGAAACAGGTTGAAGCTCTCGAAGTGCGTCATTATATCATTATGTTGAACACACAACATTCCAATCCACTTAAAGCACATGGACCAATCTTGAGAAGCATATTTACAATCCAAAAAGAGATGTTGACACGATTCATCCTTTGTCTGGCATAGTGCACATAAGGTTGTTTCCATCAACACCCCTCTCCTTCTCAGACATACTCTAGTAGGTAGTCTGTCCATCATAATCCTCCACGCTACAGTCACCGCACTTGGGAATGCCTTACCTTCCACAGCGACTTAAAGACATCATGTTGAGGGCCTCTTCCTTGTTTTGACAGACACTCGTAAGCATTATTGACTGAGAAGCACCCTTCCTCCTCGTTCCCCATACCTGGACGTCCTTCTCTTCTTTAAGTATGGTTGTCGTGGTTATGAGCACATCAAGTTCTTGTACTAGAGCGAATTCCCATTCAAATATTTCCCGTCTCCACCTTAACCGCCAGCACCAACCCGACTCTTCCCACACACCTACCTCTCCCACCTTGTGCCCCTGGTTTAAAGACAACGAGTATAATTTGGGGAACAAAGTTTTAAGATTACAATTACCAATCCACACATCCTCCCATAACCTAATTTTATCTCCACATCCTAATTTCCATCCAATTTCTTTATGAAACCACCCTTCACCTTCACCCTCCCTACATACTTTGAGTAAGTCTCTCCACCACCATGATTGAAGTTTGACCGGAATCTGCACTTCCGGGCCATACTTCGAGTCTAGCAGTTCCTTCCATCTCCCCTTCTCCTCCGAGATGTATCTCCACCTCCATTTGGCTAGGAGAGCTGCATTGAACTTTCGAATCTCTCTCACACCCAGACCACCCTCCTCAGGGTAGGGGTGTTATTTGCGAGAAACCTTTTAGAAGGTAGGTCAAATAAATCGTAAACCTAGAAGCACTTGTCATGAAAGGTGGGCTTGACACAATTGACTTAATTGTGAAGTGTCTGTTGTGTCATTGATTATCTCATTGTCTAATTGGGTTGTATCACTAGGTAAGGTCAATAACATTGGTAGAAAGTAGTTCTTAATGTAAATGAAATAGGAGCGATAGTTAGAAGAAAATGTTACCTATGACAAAGAGAAATAATGAATCTTCAAAATTTAAAATTCAAAACTACTCTCTTTTAATTCAAAATCACCCCATGTATACCAAATGTTTTAGAAAAAATAGGAAATGACGCAATATTCATAATACTGAAATAAAACCAAATATTGATATAAGGATAAAATAAAAAAATAATTGAGAATATATATATAAAGTATTATTATTACATTTTTCAAATAATTAAAGAAATAAAAAATATTACACCAAGAAATAAGAAATACGAGAACTGGTTGTCATTTTACTCTTATCCATATCAATAATCTATGTGATAGGCATGTTGGTGACATTCTCGAACAAATTATGAACTGAAGGAAGAGAGACTGAAGGAAATGGTTGAAGTGGATACTTCAAAGTGGCACGAAACTTAGAACTGAACCAAATTTCAAATTGTGTCTCGAATATGACACTGGTTCTTTGTTCTTGTAAGCCCCTTTTACTTCCAAACTCTTCATTACCTCTTAATCATGTCAGAAACCCTTTGAGGAACAAGCAATATGCCAACCCCGTGAAACCCCAATCTCCTAAATTTTGCCCTTTTGCAAATAAATTTACAATTTTGGGTGCTACCTATGTTCCACTTTGTTCCAAGAACGAGGAATTTGTGATTGATGGTAGAATCCAAGAGTTTGAAACGCTAGAGTTGCTGGACAAGCCTTCACTGGTATCCATTAGAAATGGGTCATCTTCTGAAATTGATGTGCACAGAGAGAAGGTTCCTACTGAAGAGGAGGCTTTGGCATTGACATCCTTTGAGAAGTTTCTAAAGGGAGGTGATGATTCTGTGGTGCAGGAGAAGGAAGATGGTGGGGTGTTGGAAGGTTCTAAGGGAAGGGATGACGTGGGTGATGAGAGTGGAGAAAATAAGAAGGGTTGTGCTGAGTACTATGAGCCCAAACCTGGGGATTTTGTGGTTGGTGTTGTGGTTTCAGGTAATGAGAACAAGCTAAATGTGAATGTGGGGTCAGATTTACTGGGGACAATGTTGACAAAGGAGGTGCTTCCTTTGTATAGCAAAGAGATGGAGCAGTTGCTATGTGATGTGAACAAGGCTGAAGAGAATTTTATGGTTGAGGGGAGGATGGGGATTGTGAAGAATGATGATGCAATGAATGGGGGGCCAGTGCCCAGGGGAACTGTTTTAGAGATTGGGACCATTTTGTTTGCTGAGGTTCTGGGTAGGACCCTTGCTGGTAGGCCACTGCTTTCTAGCAGCAGGCTCTTCTGCCGGATTGCCTGGCATCGGCTGAGGCAGGTTTTTGTCCTCCTTTCATTCTTTTTTTCCCTTACATATGGTTAGAATTTTAGGTATTGTAACTTTTTTGTGTGCTTTGTGAGTGAAATGCAAAATGCTAGGTTCTTAAGACTACCAAGTTGGACACTAGGAAGCACAAATACAACTAAAAATTGTAAGATTAAGCACAAATAAATGGTATCAAGACATCTATGTTTCAAAAACAAAAATCTTACATTAAAATAAAGACATCAGTGTTTCAAAATTTGACATTTTTCATTGTGAACACAAAAATATTATTATTTATCTAGATATGATGCCTCATCCATGTCAGGGAACAGATTCAATAAATAGGGTAAAAAAGTTGAAGGTTATAAACTAGATGTATCTGACATTGGTATGGAAAACATTTGAAGACGTCTTTGCTTCCTTGGTTTGAAAGTATTATCATATATTGATGAGTGAATGTTACATCACAATTAACTATAGTTATATGCGATGATAACAAACTTGAAAGCAATGATCTTATGCCAAATTGTTGCTTTAATCCAATTTTGAAACCTATAAAGTCCAATAATCTCTTCTCGTGTTGATGAGATTTAAATCCTCTACTTTTAATGTTTTGGACAGATAAAACAGCTTGGTGAACCTGTACAAGTTAGAATCACTGAGTGGAATACTAAGGGCCTACTGACAAGGATTGAGGTCTGTGCCATTGAACTGAATACTTATGTTCATGTATCATACCAGTACACAATTGTCTCTTCTTGAAATTGGATATGCAGGGTTTACGAGCTTTCCTTCCCAAAGCTGAGCTTATGAAAAGAGTAAATAGGTTTACTGAGTTGAAAGAAAATGTGAGTTCATGCCCTACAATTTTCCTCCCTGGAAAAAAATACAATACACTCTTATTTTGAGACAGCTAATTTACATGCGAGCTTCTTTTTAATTCTTATACTCTATTATTGTATTATCTAGTATTGAGTGGATAGACATAATATTTTATAGCTTCACTGATGTGGATAGTGCTATTAGGCTCAATTAAAATCTTCTGTAACTTGCGTCTGCTTGAGTGTGATTGGTGGAAGCCTCTATATGCTACCCTGTTAATTTGTTATTGTTTCTTAACTGAGAAGCAATTATCTTTTCAAGCTTTAGGCATGTATCTGCCTTAAAAATGTAGCCAGCAATTCTAATAACTACTTACTAAATAATAGGAATATTCAACATTTTCAGACAATTTTGTTCTGACATGTATTCCAAATGATATAGTCCATAATTACTTTAGTAAGATCTCTATGCTTCTTCACAGGTTTATATTGGTTTATTTTATTTTGTATTGTTTAAACATACGTCAGTCTATTAAATTTTTATGTATCATGATATATTATGGAGTTCAAGTCATGATATCAAGTTGACTTTCAAAGTACTTTATGACCTCATCTAGGTAAATGAATTTAGTTTGTTTTTCAATTCTTGCGTGGGCATTTTTTCTGCTTATAACTGAAACCCCCCACCTGTTTGAACACATTAGATGTTTCTCCCATCATGCGTTGTTAATCTTTCAGTGTTTTCTTCTGTACTTCTTAGTTCTTACAACTATTTGATAATAATGACGTAGATTGGACGCTGTATGCATGTACAAATTATTCAAGTAGATGAAGCTAATAACAGTTTGATAATTAGTGAGAGGGAAGCTTGGGTCAGTATGCAAATCTGTCTATTTTCTTTCTTGTTTCCTAGTTTCAATAGTCAGTGGAGTTTTTGGTTCTGGTTGCTCTCTTTTGTCTTTTGAAATCCCTGCTGTGTAATTGATACGTTGCAGGAAAAGCTATATCTCCGAGAAGGAACAGTTCTTGAAGGGACTGTAAGAAAGATCCTTCCTTACGGAGCCCAAATAAGGATAGGAGAAACAAATAGAAGGTGAGTGATATCTTGGATATAGATTGTTAGCTCCTCCGCGCTTTCTTTTTGTCTGTTTGCTAAGTCAGCATTATTCAACAGATTCGCATAGATGCAGTCCTTATTTCCAAGGGAACAATTCCATCTTAGAGCATTGTTTAGATGCTTTCATGTTTCCGATTTCCCGCTTTGATCAACAATGTAAAGATAAGAAAAGATAATGCAAGTTTATTCTGCATAGGTGCCTTTGTGCATAGCGAGAACACTGGCTTAAAATCACCTCATGCTTTGGATTTATCTTTCTTTTTATCACATTTTACAATTTATACACCACTTGTGCTTAGATTTTCTTATACAATACAGAGATTAGAAGTCTATTCTGCTGCCAAATTCTAATCACGGTCATCCTTAATTATGAATTTGGTGGAATCTTGTAATCTTATCAATGAAAAACACAGGGGATAGCAGAAGAGTTGCAAGTAAGGAACCGGTAAAATGACAAAATTAATTGTTTTTTTAATGTGCAGTAATGTCTTTTGCACTAGCCTTTAGGAAAACATTGTTATGACAGGTTTGGCAACCAGATATTATATTTCACACTGATACAAAAAAAAAAAATTATCTTTAAGATTCAGTGATATCAATAATTATGTTACTGGAGACTGGAGTGTCTCATGAACCTTACCTTTTAACACAATCCCTTGGATGAGATCTTTAAAATGAGAATGAATGTAAAGGAAGTAATGAATGCCTTTTCCATTGAATTATGGGTTAAAAAAGGTTCCCCTCCCCATCAAATAATAAAATTGCACTCAATACAACGGGATTTGAACCTAGGTATCACTACATAGTATTAAATGCTAAGCCCCAGGGCATTTTTTTAGAGTAGTAAATAAGTTCTTTATTGTCTACTTTGATTTGGCATTTTATCTAGATTAATTCTTGCATTTGTTTCTAAACTTTAACCTAGAAGTGCACAAGACTTAACTCATTTATATACATCGGTGCATTTTACATTGAATTTTGTATTATCTTAGTGAGCACATGAATTTAACAAATATAAGGTGCGTCAATCTGTTTTAGATCACAATTTTTATTCTCATATGCACATACCTACCCCTTTTCTTTTTGTGGACAGAGTTGGACCGTCTGAGATTCTAGTTTGACTGTTTTGTTGTTAAGATGATGTAGTTAATTCTAGGAGCTTAAGGTCACTCGAAGAATTTAGGAAACGAAGGGAATTTCAATGGAAGAATGGATTCCGATTTGTATTGATTTAAGAGGAAGAATTCAGGAATTACAATTTAAGTTTTTTCTTTGTTTTTTTCTTCTCATAACAGCCTTATATAGCTATTTATATTCTTCGGATAGGTGTAATCTAGAAACCACGGATTCAATTTTTTCTTCATATTCAGCAACCAATCCCGTCTGTTGCAGGTGTATTAGATCTGCCATTAGGTAATCGTAAATACCTTCGAATCGTTCTGTCAACACTGCCTTAAATTCTGTCCAAACAGGGAGGTTGTCCAGGGAAAAAGATTTCACCATAGATGTGTGCCATTGTAAAGCTTTGCCTTCAAGATTAACAATGACAAGCTTTGTTTTGACCTCCTCAGGCGTACGGTCAATGGAAAAGTAAGTTTCGCAACGGTAAATCCATTGCTTCACGTCATCAGCATTAAAGCAGGGAAATTCGCAGGCCAATCTTGTTCCACACGAATAAGTGGAAGAAATGCAATGTGGTTGCGCCGGTTGGAAATCTGGGCCAGCAAGATGAGTCTTGAAACATTCTTGAATGCGTTCTGCCACAGCGGAGTCCAGTGTCTGTCTCATGGAGGTCATTATCTCCATGAATCTTGCTTCGAGACGGTCTTCTTGTTCATGTAACGCGGCTTAACTACGTATTGCTTCTGCCATACTCTTGATAGGAAGGTGCCCAGCTGATACCACTGATGTAGTTAATTCTAGGAGCTTAAGGTCACTCGAAGAATTTGGGAAACGAAGGGAATTCCAATGGAAGAATGGATTCTGATTTGTATTGAGTTAAGAGGAAGAATTCAGGAATTACAATTGAAGTTTTTTCTATGTTTTTTTCTTCTCATAACAGCCTTATATAGCTATCTATACATCCTACCAATCAGGAAAACAGAAAAAAAAAAAACAGAACAATGTAACTGCCAAACTAACTTTGTCCTGTAACATAAGAACATAATTCAGTCATCCTATTCTTTTTATTAACATCTTTAAGATCTGCATATCTTTGAATATATAACCTGACATTTAATTTCTTATGAGTTAAAGTTGTTTGGATCACTAAATTGTATGTGCATAACCTGACATTTAAAATTAATCTGTTGGGTACTTTCAGTGGATTGCTACATGTTTCAGATATCACTCGAGCTCGAATTCCTTCCATCACAGACATGCTTTCTGTTGATGAGAAGGTTAAAGTTCTGGTCGTGAAGTCACGCTCTCCTGATAAAATTTCTTTAAGGTAATGGACTGCTGACTTTATGACTGATATCTCTTATTGTTGGGTACACCTAGTTTGTTACTGTTTATTTGGGGTTATTTAATGGATCAGAAGAAACCTTCTATGCTAATTAAAATTCCAATTCCTTCCCTTACTACTTACAACACATGAACTCCTTACAAAATTAGGCATTACCAGGCTGAGAAAAAGGTAATAATAGGGCAACCAATCAAAATAAATTAGAAAGATATCCACCAAAATAATAGTAATAATAATAATAAAAATAATAATGACTGCATTATAAGAATATCATCTCTTCAGAATTCAAATATATCATCTGGATTGAAATTTGAAACTCCATTATCATGTGACCTCTTTGGGTGCCCTTTGGTTCTAAAAGGCTCTTTCTTTTGAGTGTTTCTGTTCTTTTCTGTTTAAGCCATTGCTTATTTTTCCAATGAATTTGGTATTTTAGCAAGTTTTGTAAAGATTTGCTTTTAGGTCATTAGAGTAGGTGTAATATACGTTAATTGTGTATTATTTCATGCAAATTGATCACTCACCAAAAAGTATAGAAGCAAAAAAATCAATATTATTTCTAAGAATAGAGTGAAAGTAAGGATGGCTGGAGAATAAGATATATCCATGCTGAAATTTTGTGCAAAATAGTTAGATCCATTTTTAAAATGTAGCTTTCCAAATTTTAGATGTGGTTGTGCTGTCACTCTTTGGAGATTTTGTCTTTAAATGAATCCAATGACACTCTGGTCTTTGTAACCAACCTCACCAAGTGGGATTAAGATTTTGTTGTTGTGCACCATCACAAGAAAAGGACCAAAATATGTGAGCACTATTCCAGTACTTCATGAGTTTGAGTGAGAGAATCTAGCCCTATTACCTAATGAGTAATGATACGACCAGGAGAAAAGGATTATATTAGTCCTTTCATCCATTTCTTTAACAATGGTTTCTTGCAATTTGAGATTAATTAACTTTGCTGTGAGTTGAGTGTACGTGAACTCAATATACTCAAATTTACTTGTTACTTTCCATTACACATGTTTTGTTCAACCCTTTCTTTGTTACAAAAGTCGTGTTGAAGAACATTAAGTTGTAATTCTCTTCATGGCATGCAGCATTGCAGACCTTGAAAGTGAACCTGGCCAATTTCTATCTAATAAAGAGGTATTTATTTTAGTGTTTAATTCCTATGCACCAGTATTATAAAACTTTTTACATTGTCAACTAATCTGATACCATGTTAGTATGACTTTTTGGCTATGAAGCCTCAATACTTAATAGAGAAGTATCGGCATGTCGAATACCAATACTCCTTAAATACTCCCATGTACGCATCTGAAAAGTATTCAATATTTTTTTTATTTAGATTTTTATAAGATACTTCGGTGGTACTTGTTGGATACTTTGAGTGCTTGTGGACATGCATTTGAAAAGTATCCAATCCTATTTTTTAGGACATGACTCGGATACTTCCAAATAGTATCCAAAGAGCTTGCCTTGAAACTTTCTGAGCAGTCATATTCTTCCTCATGCTATGAAAGGATTTGGAGTCATACTCCATTCATTCTTTGAAGAGAAACAAAATGGATCTATAAAGGGGTGGATATGGTTTATGTGCATTACCTTCAACTTTTGACCAGAAAAGTTGAAAGTTATTATTATATTAAAAATGAGAGACAAAGTTGTGGGACATTAGTTAAGGATATATCCCTATGATGATGTTGAGCTTCTTGAATTGATAGAGGTTTCTCTTAATGAAAACCAAACTTGGAAATTATGTTTATTTTTGCATGAGATCGTCGGTCGATGGTACGACGAACTCCATGCGTGCGTCGGTGGTCGTCGATATGTCAACATGATCGCCGGTCGCTGGAACGAAGATCTCCATGCGATTAATCGGTGGTAGTCAAAGTGGAGGTCGCCGGTCGATGGTACGACGATCTCCATGCGTGAGTCGGTGGTCGTCGAAATGACAACATGATCGCCGGTCGATGTAACGGTGATCACCGTGTGCGTAGTCGGTGGTCGCCGAAGTAATGCAAAGATCAACAAGATTGCCGGTTGAGGTAGCGGCTCTCCTTATGTGTGAAGTCGCGTGGCGAGGGGAATATAGGTGGCCTCTGTCCTGGGAGTTCGGTAAAGTTGAGTTTGCTTTGAGGTAACCTGTTGGTTATTTATTTTTTGGGTTTGGTGCTCTCTCTTTAAGGTGGTTCTGCCCCAACCATAAAGGTGAGCTCCCATTGTGGTTGATACAGAAGTCTTATTCTGAGTACTGTATATGGGTTGGAATACCCCTGAAGTATCCCTTTAATTTTATTTATTCTTTGCTGATCAAAAAAAAAAAAACAAAATTGTTTATTTTTGCATGATGGTAACGGAGGAGAGGAGAATGATACAGTTAGCATTTGTCAGTAATTTAACAATGATGCATGATACTTGTGAATACTATTATATATAGTTAATACTTGTTTGGAGTTGTACCAAAGGTGTTTTTATTGGTACAGTTACCCAGGAGTGGTTATGATATTGCAGTATCTATATTAGATTTTAAGCTAATTAAGTCCAAGTTTCAAAAGGTTAGTACTATGTATCTGGGCTTAATAGATTTTAAGCTAATTATTATAGAAGTCTAAGCTTACCATATATAATTTTTGATTGGATAACAACGTAGAAACCTTTTACATTGTTAGTGTATATACTAGTTTTATTTATTGTTTAAGTTCTTTGGTTTGAGTAAGATTGATCTTGAGATATGCTTGTTTCATTGGTGCCAAAAGAGAGTATTTCTGGAGGCTGATATGATGGCAAAGAAATACAGGGAAAAGCTACCTCCTGCTTTTATCTCTCAACAACCAGAAAGCCTCCGAAACAGTGTCCTTCCGTTTGAAAATGAAGCACTTTATGCTAACTGGAAGTGGTTCAAGTTTGAGAGATAATGATGACACAATTAACCTTGAAAGCATAACATTATTCATGGAAAAGCTTGATTTATAGAACCTGACATTGAATAGCACAGAATGTTCTATAACGGGGGCTTTCATTCTTTGAAGAAAACATTACGAGCTTATAGCATACGAGGTCTTGATTCAGTCAATTTATAAGTTGATTGCATCCATTGCAGAGCACACAAGGTATGAATGTGGTTTCAATAGATCATCCAAGTATTATATGCTTTAATTTGTTTTCCAATTCATTTTTAACCTGTTGATTAATAGGTAAATTCATGCAGCTTCTAAATTTTGATGTTAGTTATATTTACATCTATTCACTTCAATTTTGATGTCTTCCTTTTCATCTTGTTTCTTTCCTTAACTTTTCACCTCTTTTTTCTTCTCCTTTTTCAAAGGTTTATATCACATGTATATGTATTGCTAATTTGGAGATAACAATTGATGTTCCAAGATATTAAATCTTTTGATGTTCGAAAATGTTTGCAAGATATTAAATTTCATTACATTTTAAAAAACATCTGGACCAAAATTATCATTTTAAAATAACATTCCTGGGTTATTTAACCAAAATTTTATTTTTTTAGACATGTTTAAAGATATATTTACTTGACTTTAGATATTCTTTATACTTCATAGATTTTAAGATAATGAAAATAAAAGTTAGAATTGAATTAAAAAGTGACATTTTATGGGAATATATTTTTTCTACATCCTAGCATGAGGATAAAAACTATGTAAATAAGAGAATATAACTTTTTTGAAAATAAAATATAACTATTTTCAGAAATATAAAAGGATTCAGTGAAAAAAGAAATCAATTTCATCGAACGTTAGAGGGGCTAAAATCATTTTACTCTTTGAAGATTTTCTATATTATTTTCTTCCAGCCTCACGAAATGAAAACAGAGCAGTGTCTAATTGTGAATATTGGCTACACTTATATATTTTATTCTATCCCCGACCCTCCCAACACCAACCTCAAATGAATCAACCCTGACTGAACTTTTGCTCGTTGAAAAAGATCAAACACAGAAACTCTGCTCGATAGCATTGCTATGGCACAATGGAGAGAAGAAGAACCATGAGGAAAATCAAAACAATTTGGAGCAGGACAAAGGGAACAAGGATGCCTCTGCTACCTCTCGTCGCCTTAAAAATTTGAATGTCGAAGAGCATGGT
>Ga0123342_1009301_pt1 | contig 11841 bp, 13 predicted proteins | sample Turbeawhitnodule_FD_89960 | JGI IMG/M metagenome (GOLD analysis project Ga0123342, IMG submission 89960) | Root nodule microbial communities of legume samples collected from Mexico - Turtle bean Mexico white nodule | ecosystem: Host-associated > Plants > Roots > Nodule | place: Mexico: Nepantla... | reverse complement strand
TTTTCGGGTGTGTTTTTCCTCTTTATCTCTTTTATTATTCCGCTTTATTTATTCAATATTATTTGTCGGGTAGCTCTGTTAGGGTTTTGTTTTAGTGGGAAAATTACCCGTTTTTCCCAACAAAAATGTCATACACAAACTTCAAACGATCATCATCTAAGTGTTATATAAAGACTTGGAGAAGAAAGAACAACAACACAGAAAATGATTTGAAAGTGAAATACAAGTTTGTGTGAGTGAGAAAGAGAGTTTTGCAATATACAAATTATATTTGCTACATTAGAACATCTAGTGAGTTACATTGTGAAACAAACCTTGTCAATCCTTCACATTGTGAAGTATACCATGCGAGCTTACATTATTCTCCTTTTTTAGAGTATTTTTCTCAATTATTTGAGAGGTCTTAATCTCAGTGGGGTGATAAGATTAGTTTACCTGAAGAGTTTTATACTCGTTTTGGAGAGGTGCTAAAACTCGGTGTACCTAGAGATGTGTAGAATACTTGTCTTGGAGAGGTGTTAAAACTGTTGGGTTGGGCTCACTTCCTATGTGGAGGCTCAGTCCAATATTATCTTTTAGGGTTTTTCAAACCGAGGGACAACCGTCAGCAGATACATACAGTGAGAGAAAAGAGAGAGAAAAGATTAAAGAGAGAGAAAGTTTCGCTTAGCAACTTCCGACCGCCACCAACGCTTTTTTCACCGTTGGATTGGGCTGAAATTTTGTCAACAAGTTCATACTTCGAGTGAATTCAATCTGAAAGTTCAGATCTTGCCGAAGTTGTTTGAACAGAGATAAATTCATCTCACACTGCAGCAGCGTTCTCAGCGTTTCTATTTAGGACGGAAATTTTCCGATTGCTTCTGATGTTTCGTCCACCGTTGGATCGGGCTAAACATTTGTCAGCAGGTTCATACCTTGTGGTTCTTCAGTTGGACCGTTCGGATTGTTCAAAAATCACCGGAACAATGACATATAGGCCGCGTACGGTAACTGCAGTTTGTGAATTTTTCAGGTTTCTTGTTCTCTGTTTCATCTCTATTGTATTGCTATTTTACTGGTTATTGAGCACAATTTGTGTTGTGATTTGAGACTCTCTTGTAACCATAACTTTGATCATAGTGGAGCTTGATTGACTGGCTTGTGCCCGTGGTTTTTACTTCTCACATTGAGAAGGTTTTCCACGTTAAAATTTCTGTCTCTTCTTGAAGTGTGTTTTGTGTTGCTGCCATTATTTGCTATTGCTCCTCACAGATTCTTGCAAGTTGGGGAAATTATTATCCGCTGCTTATTGCTCTTGTTGAGTTATTATTTTTATTGTGTTGAATTTTCCATCAAAAATTTGTATAGTGAAAAGAATATTTAATGTTTTGCTTTAGGGGATTGGACGTAGCTCAAGTGGTAGGGTTCCAACTTGTCTATTTGCTTGCCTATTAGACATTGTTTTAGTTTTGTTATTAGACTCACGAATTGAGTTCAAGCTTCATTCAATCCCCTCTTCTGGAGCCTACTATTCCTATATTTGGTATCAGAGCAAACCTCAAGGGTTAGTTTTTAACAGTACTTGAGGAAAAGATCCTTAGAGAACTCATGAAATTTGAAGGTCAAGGGAGAGAAGTACGATCTCTAGAAGTTAAGAATGACAGCCTTTCTGAAATACAAACAATGTTGATCACTTAAAAGTTATCAAGAAAGGTATTCCTCTTTAATTGACTCTTGTCGAAATCTTACTATATAGGAATCCTGGAACAAGGAGCAGAAGGCATTGTACCAACTTAATGCCAAAGCTAAACATATCCTGCTATGTGCCCTATCTGAAGAAGAGATCTCTATAGTTCATGTTATGTTAAGGCAAAGGATATGTGGACGAAGCTTTCATTGACTCACGAAGGATCTAAGGATTAAATATGAAATATTTACTATGGAAGAGAACGAGTCCATATAATCCATGATAACACAACTTCAGACTATTTGAACAATCTGATCCTTTGGTACTATCATGAGTCAAGATGACATAAATGACAAAGTGCTTAGAATTCCTCCTCCTAAATGAAGAGCACAAGAAAGTGCCTTTAGAGCAGTAACCTGGAAGTCATGTCCCTTGAAAATATGGTAGGTATACTTATTATTAATGAACAAGTTTGCAAGGAGATCATAAAATTGCTAAGGGTAGGAATCTAGCCCTTAAAACCTCTCATAAAAGTAAGAGAGTTTAACCATCTAAAGCCTTTGAGACTATTGAAAATGCATAAGAGAATTTAGAGTTTGATGATGAAGACCTTGCTTTTATTACCCAAAAGTTCAGAAAAACGTGGAAGAGGAAAAGGAATTTTGGGAAAGATAGGCGATCTAGCAAGGATACCAAGCAAAAGCTTATATGCTTCGGTTGTAGCCTGGACACAATAGATCTAAATGTCTAAAGCAAAACTAGGGAGAGACTAAAAAAGACAGCGAGAAGAGTCTCATGTCTACCAAAGAAGATCTTGATCTTTCTAACTCTAAATTTGTGGAAGAAACTCACATTGATCTCATGGCAAATGTTGTGGACATCTCAGATTCTGATGAATCTGATGAAGAAGTAGATTTTTCTAACATTTACTCTCTTAGAGAAGCATATCAAGAAATAGTTTCATAAAATGCACATATCATATCCAAATACAAAACATTAAAAAGGAAATATAAAACTTCAAACACAAAACTATAAAAGCTTGCTAAGAAAAATATAGAACTTTCACATACCAACAATAGTTTGTGTGAAGAGAACAAGGATCTGAAACAGATCCTAGAAACTCAAAGCACAAAACTAAATAAGGTAAAAAGAAAAAAGAACTACTTTTGTTAAATGAAAAATTAGGCAAGATATCTAATGAATCATCTAATGATAAAATAGTAGACGATCTAGTAACTGATAATCCTGCACTAAAGAAGTCATAGTAAGAAATTCAAGGAAGTCTCATCATAAAACTGGGATAGGGTATAAGGAAAAGAAAATACAACATATAAATGTTTTTGCATATGCATCATCTAGTGGTATCTGAAAACTAACCACTAAGGACCCAAAATTTTATGGGTACCTAATACTTCTTTCATATGTAGTTAACTCAAGAAAGAAGACCCTTGTCATAGTACTTGAACAATGGTTGCTCACGTCACATGATAGGATAAAGGTGTATGTTCCAAAGCCTACAAATGAATAAAGGAGGAAGTATGACCTTCAAAGGAAATCAACACGGACAGGTGATCGGGGGTGGTTAGGTAAGTCTGAAATCTTCTATGTGTATTAATAATGTTTTGTTAGTAGAGAGTCTCAAACACAACCTGATGAGCATAAGTCAATTATGTGATAGTGGAAATAGTGTTGTCTTTGACAAACATCAATGTACAATCTATCAAAGTGACGAGACCAAAATGTTTGTTACTAGTAGATGAGGTAACCTGTATAAAATTGATATGGATGAGTTATCAGGCAAAGGGTTTCTCGTCACATGTTTGAAAAGGAAGATATTTGGCTCTTGCATAGTAATTGTGGCCATGCTAGCTTGAGATTAATATCAAACCTGCATAAACATAATCTCGTGAGAGGTTTTCTAGTAATGGTATTCAATGATAATCTTCTTTGCAAGACATGTGTCAAGGGGAAACAAGTCAAAAGCTCATTCAAATTATAGTAATTTCTAATTGATATGTGACTCCATGCTTCATGTGTCTCTTCTTCCGTGTTTTCTCCATGCCTTGTCATCTAATGAAGACTCAATATGAGTAAAAAAAAAAAACAATTTATCTCGTTTTAATGTTATCCCTAATTTTGTAGTGTAAATTCAATATTTAAGTTAATAATAAAGTTAATCTTTAATTATGAAAATTACTATTTTGATTTACTCCAAAATCATAAATATTATATTAATTTTTTAAAATAAATATTAATGAAAAGATAAAAATTTAAAATTGTAGTTAATTTGGTATTTATTAAAGTTTAATATTTGGGATAAATAAATTTATAATTCCAACATATAATTGTTTCTTTAGTATTTAGTAAATTATTTTTTAAATTTAGGTGCCAAATAAATTATAATTTTTTTATTTAAATTCATAAAAAAGTATTAATTTATATTTTATCTCTATTAAAATATTAATTTCTTAAGTAACCCTAAGATACTTTTAAATTCTCTTTCTATTCTCCAACTTATTTTTATTGTAATGATTAATATGTCTTTTTATCCTGATGACACATATTGTAATTTAATAAAAACGTGAATAATATAATTGAGAACATTCAAGAGTTAAACTAAAATATTTAATTTATTAAGTACTTAAAATAAAAATATTTATTAAACACTCTATGTAGCACAGACACGGACACGAATACGGAGATACGTAAAATCTCTAAAAGGTAGAATACAAGGACACAGATCTATATATTATATAATTATGAATTATATAAATTGACAATAAAGATTTATTTACACAAGTATGTTCCAAATTATTTTTTGGAGCAGAAAAATGTTTTTCATGACTGGTTCACAAGAATTTGTTTCTTATTTTTATAATCATAATAACAATTTATACAATAAAGTTTGAATTTTTAGAAAATTAATGTATTTTTCCTTTTTAAAATTGTGTTAGAATTGTCAAAAATCTAACAAATACTTTTTGAATTGGACACTTCACGGATACGTGTCCTACAAGTGTCGGTGTCCAATACGACACGCCATTTAATAGAAGTGTCCGAGCTTCATAAAAACAAAAAGCAATCATAAATTAAGAACTTTGAATTTAGTTAAGCTTTTAATTAACTTAAAGAACTAGGTTCTAGAGTACATTTTTTGTCGAAACATATTATAAAAACTAGTATTACAAATACTAGTTTGTATTATGTATTTAATATAAAAGCGACATGGATGTACTGATAGCTTGGGCTTCTGTTAAGCAATTCTGATGACAGACCATCTATAATATTCTACTATTATCTTTTTTGGGTCAGTCAGCACAGATAGATACATGAAATAATTAAGAGTTAGTTATGTTTTTTTATTATTCTAACATGAAATTTGTTTTTATATAATCTAATTTTAAATATCTTGAATATTTAAAATAAAAAAATTAATAAAATAAACTTTTATTAGCGCTCTTTTATTTAATGAAAAATGTTTAGGAATAACTGTTATAATATCATAACATTAATTATTTATCAATAAGAAAAAATAAATAAATATGAATCACCTCCGATCAAATAACTGGAAATAAACTATCTACTCCACTCAATCAAATTTAAGCTACTAAATAGAGAAACATAATAACACCACTCAAGTGTCCTACTCAAACTAAAAGTTTGTAAAATCAAGGACTTTTAATCATAAACAAATACGTCAACGGGTCTGGACACCAATTCGATCAAGAAAAACAAGTGTGCGCAACTTTAGATGCAATTCAAGACAAAACCTTTAATTGGACCAAAGAAAAATTTTTTGAATGATCTATCACTCCATCTTTAAAGAAGAATTTATTTTAACATCTTAGTCTATACTAAAAATTTGTTTATCAAATAAAAAAAATAGAAAAATTTATTTCAATAACTTTGTTATTATAAATATTTAAAAAGTTTAAAGTTTAAATTGGGATTGAAAATCGATTATCTATACATCCATGCACAAAATCGTAATCAATCCAATAATTAATTAATGATGAGTGTGTCCGTATTTGAGCAAAATAAAAAGTGGTCAAATCAACCACTTAGTTGAAAGTCACCGTTTTCTATTTTTGCTCAAAAAATATTCCCAGCCAAGTGATATTAGAATCATAGCTTCGGCATAAAAAATAGGGTCATTTCAATCTAATAATTTGAATCCTGGAAAAAGGTTAATAATTTGAATTCTGGAAAAAGGTGTGTAAAGCTCGTGAGGATGGTGGTCTTGACAATATTGACTTAAGGATTTTCATCTTGGCGTTACTTGGTAAATGGATTTGGCGTTTGGGATCGAATAAGGGTGGTTTGTGGAAGGAGGTAATTGATTCTAAGTACGGGATTAGAGAAACTTGAGAGAGCGAAGTAAAGATAGTAAGGAATCGCTATGATGGAAAGATTTGAGGGAGGTCTGAAGTTTGGAAGGTTGGGGTCGGAATTTCGAAGAAGCCATCAAATGGAAGGTGGGTATTGGAAAGGAAGTTTTGTTTTTGGGAAGATAATTGGGCGGGTAGTGGGATGCTGAATAGTGTTTTCCCGAGATTGTTTTCCCTGAGTTTATCAAAAGCTTCTGCGATGGTAGAATTCAGGGCTTGGAACAACGGAATTTGGGAATGGAATTTCGTCTGGAGAAGAAATCTTTTGAATGGGAAAAGAATTTAGTGTGTCTACTTCTTCAGAAAGTCCAGGGTGTGAGTGTTAACTTGGAAAAGCAGGATAGATGGGTGTGGAAGGAAGGGGAGAAGTCAGGGTATATGGTTAAATCTGGGTATCTTTGTCTAAGGGGAGATAGTGAAGAGGAGAATGATACGGTGTTTAAGAAGCTATGGAAGAGTAAAGTTGTACCTTCTGCACAAGTTACCGCTTAGAGGGTGTTGGTAAATACGTTAGCCACTAAGGCTAACTTGGAAAAGCGTGAGATCACGGTTGAAGGTTCTATGTGTAGTCTTTGTGGGGTGGTGGAGGAGACTAGTACCCATTTGTTCTTCGAATGCAGATTTGTTTGGGTATTGTGGAATCAATGTTGTGTATGGTTGGGTGTGCAGAATGTGCTCCATAACGATCCATTGCTAAATTTCTCCCAGTTTAGGATGTGTAATGCGTCTGCTTCGGTAAATGAGGTTTGAGCAGTGATTTGGATTGTAGTTGTCAACGAGATTTGGAAGCATAGAAACAATGTAATTTTTAAAGGGGAGGGTAATAGATGTATTGGAAGTGTTTGCTTTGGTTCAACTTTATGCTTGGTCTTGGGTTACATCCAAGTCACATTCTGTGCATTTTTCCTTCTTTGATTGGTGCCTTGTTCCTTTGGTTTGCATTGGGATGATCTCATGATGTACTTTTTTAGGTGTATGAATGAAAGCCTTAGGCGATTTTTCCCCAGATTTAGATAAGAGGGGGAGGTCAAAGATTGAGTTTCATGTATAAGGGTTGGATCACCCCTAAAGTAGTTCATATTTATTATTTTTGTATTGCCCATAAAAAAAATCTAATAATTTGAATTGAATAGAAATTTAAATGCCAAGTAAATTTTTGATCACTTGAAGATAAAAGTATATGTTGGAGATCCACATCGACTAGAGATGAGGACAATTCATTATATATAAGTGAGTGCAAACCTCAACTTCATGAACTGGTTTTATGGGATTGAGTTAGACTTAAAGTTCACTTCGTATAACAGTCTTTATGCATTGTTTTATCTTCTACGTTCAAATAATAATTCGTTAGACCCGAATACTGTTAAATTAAAAACAAAGACACATGCTATATTGTAATTACTTTTTTATTCCTTGACAATCACTCTGAAACCTACTCAAACAATGAGTTGGATCATTAGGAGAGTGAGCACACACGAATTTGCATTAAAAATTTATTTCAGAAAGCAAAAATTACTTATTGTTAAACAAAAAAAAAGCACACGGTGTATGCAATGCAACTGACAAGTCAAAATAGCAGAACATGGAATCTTGATCAATGATGTTTGGGATCTGGACCCGAAGGACTAAGACGATTGAGCTTATGTTTGATGTTTTCCGTTGCTTTGTGTTTGAATCCTATCACAATTCCATCAGCATCCAATGTAAAATCCGATTTCGTGGTTCGGCTTTCAAAGGACGAAGGGAGAGAACGTTGTTCAGAGATTGCAACAAATGAACACAAAACCAGGATAATGCACAACCACATCTTTAGCACTGCCATTTTAGATTTAGGAGTTCAGAAGTATTGAGTAACTTATAATCTGGTGCTGAGCCCCGAGCAAAACTATGCATATTTATAGGCCAGAATAGTAATCAAAATGAGAATATGATATTGCAAATAGTGTCACTAAGAATGTTAGTATTATAATTAGCCAATAGGTTAAAAAAATTGTGTGCTTCATTTGCTCGTGAAAGTAAAGGTTTCGTATCAAATCTTGTCTCTTCATAATTTTCCAATAGAAATGTTAAGAAGACGTAATATGCTTTCTTTTGTTTGAGTGAACAAAACTTTATACATTCTATATTTGAAACAGCAATGTTAAAAAAAAAAAAAAATCTTAAAGTCATGACCTAAAACACAATCTCGTATCTAAATATTTATAAATTTTTAAACTCTAGATTTACATATGCCTACCACACAATAAAAACATAAATTCTTTTTTAACCTATGCCACAAGAGAAAATTATTATTTAGTGTAGAAGAAAAAACACTTTTAACTACTAAAAATGGATGTTAATTTATAAATAGAATTGTATTCGTATCACAAGTATTATTGACTTTAAAATGGTTGAGTCTCACACTGTATAGAGTTGGCTAAGTTGATTTTATGTAATTATCATAAAAAATTTAAAACTAGATAAAGATTCAATTACTCGTTATTCAACTTTAAAGTTGTTCATAAATAGTGTCAAAATATGAAGAAGACGAAGATTCTTGGGTCTGAAAGGGTGGTGTTGATAAAATTAGTTTTTATTTTTCTGTTTTAGGTTTAGGCTTTGGTTCAAGCTTTATTGTTTCTTCTGTTTTTTCTTTATAGTTTTTCCTCTTTGCACCCCTTGTATATAAATAGCTTCTGATACTTACATTAATAACAAGCACAGTTTTACACATTGGTTGCGCAAGTCTTTTCTCTCTTCTCTTTCTTTCCACTTTACCTTCTTATCTCAGACTTCCATAACTTTGCCTTTGTAAATGTCTCTGATTCATAAAGATGTTTTTGTACACTGCTCTGTAATATGGTATCAGAGCTCTTCATTGTGAAGAGCTCTGTTGCGCTCACTCTGGTTCCCTCTTTCCAAGTTTCTTGTTCTTATTTGTGTTTTCTTATACTGCTCTTCTTTTGCACCTTCTGATCTCTCTTCCCCTTCTTATTTCTTTTGCAGTTTTGAAATTGCTTTACAATGGCGGATCAAAAATCTGATCGAACCAAAAGCCCTAACCCTAATCAGAACAAGAACCCGATTCAAGGTGATAATCCTGCTCACAGCTACTTGTATTTGCACCCTAGTGAAAATCCTGCGACTCCCCTTGTTTCCCTTGTTCTCAATTCAACAAACTATCATTCTTGGGGTCGCTCGATTCTCAGTAAGCTAAGTGCAAAGAAAAAGGTAGAATTCGTCAATGGTGTAATACCCCGTCCTCCATAATCAGATCCTTCATTCTCGCCCTAGATTCGCTGCAATAATATGGTGGTATCCTGGCTTGTGCATTCGGTCTCGATCTCCATACGAAAGAGCATCATTTGGATGGATAAGGCACTTCAAATCTGGTTTTTCGCCTTAACAATTTATTGTATGGCCTAAAACAAGTAGGAAGGAAATGGTATGCTAAACTTTCAAATTTTTTACTTTCTCACAAATATATTATTTCCACTGCTGATCATTCCCTGTTTTTGAAACATGATGGCAATCACACCATAACAATTCTGGTCTATGTGGACAACATTGTCCTCACTGGAAACAATCCTATGGAGATATCAAACATAACAAATATTTTGAATAATTTCTTCCATATTAAAAATCTGGGCGATTTGTCCTACTTTTTAGGCATTGAAGTGGCTCGTAATGCCACTAGGATTCACTTAAGCCAAAGGAAGTATACCTTAGACTTGCTCAAAGATATTGCCATGCTCGGATGTGCACCTGTACCTACCCCGATGCTTCACACATAAAAGTTATCAACAACAAAAGTGTTCCTCTCAATGACAAGGAAGCCACTACATATAGGCGCCTTATCGGACGTCTCATTTATTTAACAAATACTCGGCCCGATATATCTTTCTCCATGAACCATCTCAGCCAGTTCATTTCTAAGCCCACATATCAGCATCATCAAGCAGTCATGTGTGTTCTGCGCTATCTCAAAAATGCTCCTAAGACAGGTATTTTTCTTCATAGCCAAACTCTTATTCAATTAAAAGCATATAGTGATTTTGATTGGGCAACCTGTTCTGAGACTAGAAAATCTATAACTGGTTTTTCTGTTTATTTGGGAGAATCACTTATTTCTTGGAAGTCCAAGAAACAACAGACCATATCAAGAAGCTCTTCTGAGGCAAAATATCAGGCCCTAGCTGCTACTACTTGCAAGATTCAGTGAATCACTTATCTACTAGCTAACTTACATATCAAGCACCAACAACCTACATTACTTTACTGTAACAATCAAGCTACAATTCAAATTGCAAATAATCAAGTTTTTCATGAGCAGACGAAACATATCGAAATCGACTGCCATGTTGTTCGAGAAAAACTCAACACTGGTCTACTTAAGCTTTTCCCAATATCATCTTCATTCCAAGCTGCAGATTTCTTCACCAAAGCTCTTCCTATAGCCCAGTTCAATATTCTATTTTCCAAGTTGGGAATGAAAAATATTTACTCCCAGCTTTAGGGGGTTTGATAAAATTAGTTTTTATTTTTCTGTTTTAGGTTTGGGCTTTGGCTTGGGCCTTATTGTTTCTTTTTCTTTTTCTTTATAGCTTTTCTTCTTTGCACCCCTTGTATATAAATAGCTTCTGATGTTCACATTAATAACAAGAACAACTTTGCAAAATTTTACACATTACTTGCGCAAGTGCTTTCTCTCTGCTCTTTTGTTCCTCTTTACCTTCTTACCTCAAACTTCCATAGCTTTGCCTTTGTAAATGTCTCTGATACATAAAGTTGTTTTAGTACACTGCTTTGTAATAGGTGTGACTATTGGGTACACGGTTAGTTCGGCGTACAATGTATTAAGGGGTTCTTCTGGAAGGGTTTGTTCGTCTGTGTTTGAATCTTTTTGGAATATTTTAGCTATACCTTCAGCTCATTTTAATGGCCGAAGAGTGTTGGGTAACACGATCGCTTCTAAAGCCAATTTGTTAAGAAGAGGGGTTGTGGTTGATTGTATGTCTTGTTTGTGTGGAGAGATAGGGAAACCACAAGGGATTTGTTTTTTGAATGTAAAATTGCTTGGTTAGTTTGGAATCAGTGTTGTGCTTGGCTTGGAGTGGCATCGGTAGATCATATTGATCCTATTTCACATTTTCTACATTTTAAACTGTGTAATGTTCCAACCTATATTAATGTCTTTTGGAGAAGTGTTTGGATTGTAGTTATTGGTGAGATCTGGAGGCATAGGAATAAATACATCTTTAAAGGTGAAGTGATAGATCATTTTGAATTTTTTTCTTTGGCCCAACTAAAGGTTTGGTCTTGAATTACTTCTAAAGTTGCACACGGTTTTTTTTCCTAGTCGGATTGATTTCTAGATCCGTTGATGTGTTTGTTTATGATTAAAAGTCTTTGACTTTACAAGCTTTTAGTTTGAATAGAATGCTTGTGAGTGTTATTTTGTATCTCTGTTTGGTAGCTTAAGTGTAGTTGAATGGAGTTACTGATTATTTCCGGTTTGATTTGTAATAAGGTTAAATCATCCCTGAATTGGTTCATATTTATTTTTTTATTTTTATGATAAAAAAACCACCATCATTACCACCACCATAAAAAAAAAAAAAAAAAAAAAAAAAAAAAAAAAAACAAAAAAACTAATGTAAAAAAAAAAAAAAAAAAAAAACACAGAAGAAAAAAAAAAAAAAAAAAAAAAAAAAAAAAAAAAGAAAAAATTTTTTTAAATTAGATGAAAAACAAGAAAAGAAAGAAAATGAGAAAAAATGTGACATCGAAAGAAAGTGGTAATTA
>Ga0123342_1009300_pt1 | contig 11842 bp, 4 predicted proteins | sample Turbeawhitnodule_FD_89960 | JGI IMG/M metagenome (GOLD analysis project Ga0123342, IMG submission 89960) | Root nodule microbial communities of legume samples collected from Mexico - Turtle bean Mexico white nodule | ecosystem: Host-associated > Plants > Roots > Nodule | place: Mexico: Nepantla... | reverse complement strand
GTTCAATTGACAAGAAATGGAACTTCCATGTGAGTTTGGTGTTTGGTGCAAGTTTTGGTGAGTTCTTGAAACATAGAACATTGATCCATTTCTATAAAAGTGCCTATTCAATCTCCAACTCAACTTGATTCCATAAAATGTCAAAGAATCATTTATATCTTGTTATTGGAATCATATCAAGTTGGGTGAGAGCTTAGTGAACCAACTAAGGGTTGCTCCCTTCAAGGATGTAGGAAACACTCGGCACATCACGGCGTCGTTCGAAGTGTAGAGACTCATATGGGAGGTGTAGGCGTCCATATGCTCTTTCGGGTCGGTCGACCCATCATATCGGTCTCGGTTGAAACCCTTCCACTTCTCAGGCAAAGGGACTTCAATGATGGTGTTGGTAAAGGGATGTCGGCGGTTTGGGTCGGCCGTCAGGGTCGTCCGGGTGGACCTGATTAGGCATGACTCGTCGCCCATCTCGGTTTCTCAGGGAGGGGGTCAGCCTCTCGTCCCCTCGGCCACATCTGGGTTGGGGGGAGAGGTGTAGGACTTGCCGACAACGTTCGTCGGTATGACAGAGGGTCCTCCCTCCCCCAACTTCTTCTTCATTTCTTCGTTCTCCCTACGGAGAACTTGCAGCTCTTGCTCGTTTTTCTGAGCAGCCTCCTCGGCTTTCCTTCTCATCTTGGTCATCTCTCTTTGGAGAGACAGTAGCAGCATCGTCTGGTCGGCTTCGGTCATTCTCTCCATGCTTCTGGTTGAGACCATCTACTTTTTTCCTTCAGCTAGTTTTCCTCGACCCCACGGTGGGCGCCAATTGTTCCTGCTAGGGAGATGGGACCTAGAGAACTATTGAAGTCTTCTTCTCCTTCATTCGGTCAGTCAGGTCACTGGATGACGAGCTGGGATTCCCCTCGTTCTCCTGCTTTTCCTTCGGCACTCGGTCTCGGGTGAACACCGGATGGTGGGGGTACCTGCGAAAGCACTCCGACGCTCAAGTCAGTAAAGCGGGTGGTCAGCTCTCAGGTAGGTGAACAGTAATAAATGACATACCTTATTTCTTGGGATGTGTGTTATTTATATTATTCTAATGGGCCTACCTTGTTGGGCCCGTTTATCGAGGTGGATATCGCTTAGGGTTGCATTACCTAATTCTTAATTATGGATTAACTTCGCTGACCTTGGTTTAAGCGTTAACGGTGATAGGGGTCGGCCATCAGCCAGGTTCCCCTGGTATGGGTCGGCCATCGGCCAGATTCCCATGGTCTCGGTCGTCTCGACCAAGTCTTCTGAGGTTTCGATCGAGCCTTCTGAGGTCTCGACTAAGTGAGTCGTCGACCTCGTCGTTCGGTCAAGTTTAACTAGGTCTCTCTTAGTCTCGATCAGGTTGACTAGGCCTCGGTCATGTTGACTAGGTCTCAGCCTCACCCATATCTGTACACAAATAATGTACTACAATATATAACACATATCACTTATGTTACATATTAATATAAGAAAATTGTAATTTATTAATATGTAAAACGAATATATATCATATCCTTTTGCAGATCTATATTAGCGTGAGATATGATTATTTTTGAAATGGTATTATAACCTAAAAAAGGACTATTTTATAAAAGTATGAAGTTTCTTAGGTTTAATGAGTTTTTCAATTCGAGTTTTTTTTATTAGCACGCTTGAGGTATAGTGCGGTGGCAGGTTTCGTGCTTTTCTTGGGTGTCGCATGGAACGTACGTAGTACCTTAGCTCTTTCACTTTATGCCATTTTGGGGAAGAAAATACCACCCCTTCACCCTACACTTATACTTAAGACAGCTCAACTACAGCTGGATCAAATCAAAATATCCCTACCTCGTTTCCTCATCTTTCATTCATACATTCAATCTTCTCAAACAAAACTTAAATATATTATTATGTTACAAAAATTCTAACTAAAAATGACGTGATTGTAGGATGATATAGTGCGTCAGGTTCCGCAGATTAGTCTTTCATCATTTAACGGGATAAATAAACTTTTTTTTAGTCTGTTTATTATCAAAGTGCACTTTAAGCTTAACTCAACTCTACAAAACTAGTTCATGAAGTGAGGTTTACACTCACTTATATACAATAAAATGTCTTAATCTCTAGTTGATGTGGGATCTCCAACACACCCCTCACGTCGAGAGTGGCAACATATTATGGGTGGTCCGATAACGGTCCAATAGCAGGTGACACGATAGGCTCAACAAACACTCGCTAGGATAGTCCGTTAATCTGTAGCGATCCAGTTTGTCTAACTCGCCAACTTAGAGAGTCGTAGATGGGATGAGTTAGATACTCTTATTTATTTTTGACATTTTTTAAAAGAAATCTCGTACATTTAAAATTAAAGTTAGTGGTGATCAATATTTTATACATAATTTTTTACATTAATTTCTTTATACATAATCTGATTCATTAAAATATTGTTAATATTTACTTTATTTTGTTAAACATTAAACTTTAGAATGTTAAAGTTTTATTCAATTTTACTGTTGTTTCTTACATTTTTATTATCCAAATAAATTATATTAATGATTACAATCAAATAAATATATCTAAAATAAAAAATTAAAGAAAAAATAAAAATTGAAAAGTTACAGTCAACTAACCCATCAATGATAAAATCATTTATCAAATTTTAGTATGTATAACCTTACAAGGTAAATTTGTCCCACTTTTAACCGATCATTTAGGTCAAAATGGACCATTTTGTCACTACTACTGCATGATTGTTTAGTTTTGCATTTTCACACACAACACCAAGTTTAGACTATAAGAAAAATAAAATTCTAAAACTGTAATTATTTTAATAAAAAATAATATTGTTTTATTTTATAAATTAAATATTAAAACAACAAAAATAAAATTATATATATAAGAGAAAAAAAAGTTTGGTATAGATAACTAGATCCCGAAACTTATTTTTTAATGTCGAAGTTTATAATGTGATTGAAACTAGATTTATAAAAATTGTATAATTTAATTAAGTTTAGTAATTAAAATTACATAAATGTTATTCCGTATTAGTAGCAGGCCCCTCCACTTCCTCCTTTTCCATGCACTTTTTAACACATTAAAATTGAATGCTGTCATTGTTGCATTTCCTCTATAAATTATTTTTATATTAAAAATAAATAAGAAAACAATTTGTCTACTTCAAATTAAGAATATCCAATAATAAGGTTACTTTTTTACTTCATTTCGTTTATCATCTGCTCCTTTTTCATTTCTTCGTATAAACCACTGTATAATTTTAATGAACATTTTTAAGAAAAGTAATGTATATTTAATTATTTATATTTTTAAATCACGTGTTCAAAAAATAGATCCTAAATATAAAAAACAACACAGTGACATTTTTTATATGAAAAACTATTTTTATTTTTCACATTTTTTTTTTCTTTCAACATGGATATTCCATATTTGATAGCGGATAGCTAAAAGCTAAGTGGAAGATATTTAAAGAATTTAACTATCTATCAACTTTACCTTTTTAAAATCAAATATCTTTTAATAAAATAAGAAATAATATTATGTTGAAGTATTGAGATTCATTTTAAAGAATGGATATGTTTTCATAATTTTTTAGTTTAGATTCACTGGTTAATTAATGTAGAATATATGTTCTCGTAAGTATTAATTTTTCTGTCAACAATGAAAATCTTAATTAATTATTCACTTAATACACCGATAACAATCGTTAACAATAAACTGGAACATATTTTTTTAACAATCACATGATATACTGGGCTTATAATATATTAGGCTTTATTAATTAAACCATCTGTTTTATAAAAAGTATTTTTTTCTAAAAGAATAAACATATTTCTATTTTTTTTTGTGTTTGTCTAATTTTATTGTTTTAAAAAGAAGTAATTTTCTGTTTTTTTTTCTTATAGGAAAATCTTATATGTCTTAGTAAATGTTTTTTTTTCTAAAATATTTATTTAATAAATAATTATCTTTTAAACGAACTTATCATTAATTTAGACTAAAATTACTTAATCTTAAAATAATGAAAATTAAATATATTATTAAATTTTTATAAGAACTAAAATTACACCTATAAAGGGCTTTAGAAGTGAAATTAAGGCAATACTCTCGGTAGGCACATGTCAAAATCGACATAATTATTTAAAAGAACTCTTTTTGTGTTACTTTCATTATTATTATTATTATTTTATTAACAACAAAAAATATATTAAATATAAAAGTTTCGCAAAATATTCATACCTACATATGCCACACTACGCTTACATTACAACAAAACCCATAACCTGCCTCATCCCCAATTCTAGATACGGAAATCCATAGACTAATTCTTTTGTCAATTACATTTGATTGAACATGTTTATTTAATGTTGTGTTTGAATTCGGGTAAGAATTTGTGGCGAGGAAAAGAAATGGATGTGTGAGAGTTTGTAAAGTTATTTAGATTAAAGATGATAAAGTAAATTTGTGAGGATTGTTTATTAAAATTTGTAAATGATGTAATAGTTAGAAGATAATTTAGAAATTATTTTAAAAATAAAATGTAAGTTTACAAATTTATTTTTATTATTAAAAAATATTTTAATAATAAATTATGGTATTTTTTTTTCAGGTTTGAGTTAATTATTTTTTTCTAATATATAGTATTTATAATTATTTTTATTTTGTAATAAAAAATAATTTTATGTTAAAATTTATGAAAATAATATTTATTATTGTATACATTTGTTATTTTATATAAGTATATATGTTTTGTTGATATTATAATTTTATTTTATTATTTTTATTATTTATAATTATATGTTGTTATTAATATTATAATTAAATACTTTTAAAATTATTAAATAAATTTATCTAATATTTAAATTTATATATTGTATATATATAATTTTTTTAATAATTATAATAGTAATAAAATAATTTATATTTTAAAAATAATGTACAATTTAAACATAGTTGCACTATAAAATTTACATATTTTCATAAATATTATAAAATATTGACTAACAACATGAAAAATAATTATATTTTATTTTTGATGTATAACTTTTTATTTCAATTTGTATTATCATTAATAAACATTGGATGAACACAAAATAGTCGGTGATTACAATAATAGATGAAGTCATTACATTAGAATCCTAAATGATGTTGTGTTGTGAAAATTTAAAAAATTACAAACATAATAATGTCAAATAATACATTAAAGTTAACTAACAGTCAACATAAGTTCAACATAAATAATAATAATAACACAATAAAAATATAATCAATGTTTTTCATTGTCTTGAAGCTGATGAAGTGTATCTTCGATTCGGTCCAGACGTGTGTTGATGTCCAACCAACCTCATGCTTGACATAGTTTCCTATATATTTTGAATTCCCAAATGTTATAAACGCAAATCTTCTCATTTTTGTGAGGAGTAAAAAAATGTTTCACCTTGCTCTCTCATCCGCACCAACACCCTCAAACACACTGAATCAAATACATACTGAATTCGTTCCCCCCTTCCTCTTCTCTCTTATCATACCTAAAAACAAACATCCCATAAAAAAACTAATATTCTAATTATACACCTTCATCATATTTGTAAACATTAAAAGTTAATTTTTAAATATTTTATTTTGATAATAAAAAGTCTTTATAATGAATCTCTTCTCACATTTCATTATGACGACAACCTTGGTGATCATCCCTCTTACCACATTATCATGCCCTCGAGATCACCCAAGATAGTCAGTAGTTTGAAGGACAGACTTAGCAAAATTTAATGGAGAAAAGTGCATCCAACACTATTTGGCCAGGAAAAGGGGCAAAGAGAAGGGCAAGACTGAGAGAAAATGAATATGTGAGTTGACTTAACTCAATGCAAACCCAACTCACGTGTATAAATGTTGAGCAATATGTGTTTGTTTTCTTGGATAAACAACTTTATAAGATATTATACAATTTGGAATAAGCATAGCATATACTTTAGTAAAGAATAAGAATGAGATTTAAAGAGAATAACTGTCATTATTTACAACTCTTTTTTATGTAATGAAACTACAGAAGAAAACAGAAAAATCAGAATGTGTATCAGAATATAAGTAAGATATGTAATAATAAGTATAATTTGAAGGAAGATAATAATAGAATATATGAATGTGTATTATAGGGAGGGTGAAGAAAGTAGGCATAGTGATAGTACTAAATGGGGGTGTTCTTGCGTGGCAGAGTGGGAATGGTGAGGAATGAAATCCCACGTGGGTGCGATGGTTTGCTTCACGTGATGTAAGACCAGCTTGTTGTGTGGCAGACATGCGGGTGCACGGCTCTTTCTCACTTTCGACATCACAACAAAACCTCATAATGGAGATCATCATCAAATCCTTATCCACTCATAATCACTCTTTGCATTCCCTTTTACTTCCTCTAAACCCTTCATTACCATCATCATGCTGCATTACGTCTTGTCACATCTTAATCCCGATTAAGAAATGTTAGTTTTACAGCTTTACACGGAAAGATATCTCATCACACCTCATATATAACTGGTGCCAATCTCATCCTAATAACACAAGGGTGTTTCTCTCTCGTTCCAATATGCTGCCTTTGCCTGCATTTGCACCTGCACTTTACTTGGTTTTCTCTCTTCAACCATATACCTTAGTCCACACAATACACATGTTAAAGGAAAAAAGAGAAGATTACGTGGTGTATGTGTGTGGGTATGGATGAGAAACCAAGCACAAGGTGCAGCTGCATCTGCAGGTGAATGACATATTGGTTAATATCAACTTCAGCAACTTTTCTAGAGTCCATTGTACTTGTGCCTGGAAAAGAAGGGTAAGAAAGATTAACATGGTACGATGTGGTTGACCAATAACTACCTTCCTTAACATGCAAATTAGAATTCGTTTTTTCATTTTCTGTATATAAAGGAGATTATTTGTTCGAAGATATTAGTTTCTTGAATAGATCTTACAGTTTCTAGATAATTAGTCTCTGATTCTCTATTAGAAAGATTTCCGTACAGGTTCACAGGAAGAATATGAAAAGAAGGGTAAGACTTCTCAAGCTAGATTTTGGTCCTTTTAGATTCTCTTTCTCCTCTACATTCCATAGCATGATGTATATAGTTATTTACTCACCGATCATTATGCAGATCCAGATCTGTATTCATATATGTTAAAGTTTTGTTAAAAATGGTTAAATTTTACCCATTAATTCTAGCAACCCTTTTGAAACACTGGATAGTTTTAAAGAGTTTATTTTGCAAATCGGACCAGAAATGGTATATGCCTTCGAAATATGGTTACTTTTTCTTAGGGTATATAACCATCGACATAGTTTTATGGATTTTAGCCTTTTCATGATGAAAATGTTGATGCTAAAACGTCACTTGACTTCCAAATTCTAGATGATTCGTAGAGTATTCATCCTGAGAAAGAGATGCAGGATACGCCTGAGATACTTTTCTTTGTTTTGTGTTTCTTAGCCAAGAGTTTTTGCAATGAACCACTGGTTTATGAGCTTGAACAAATAGTTCTTCTGGCTCATATATTTGTGATATATATATATATATATATATATATATATATATATATATATTTATGAACTAGTGAGTATGATAACTGTGCCCTAGATAGCCAGTGATCCAAATTAATATTACTGATGATGATATCGTGAGATGACTTCATTTTGTTTTTCATTTGTTAATCTGCAGAATGGATCTCACACAAACACAGTTTTTTGCAGTGACTTTTGTGCATATAGGAAAATAAAATACTCATTGTTAAAGTGCACATCTCGAGATGGAAAAAGGAGAAAAATGATAAATAATAATATAATAAGAAATAAATGTCTAGGTGTGAAAACTAAAGATGTAAAAGAAATAAGACATATTGGAAAATATAAAAAGAAAAATTCCTTTTATTCTCCTCTCTCTCTTTTCTATCTGTAATTTGTCATGAAGAAAAAAGTAAGTAGAAATGAAAAAAATTTCAAACCTAAATACAGTGACTGAGTGAGATGCTTCGATTTAAACACAGATAAGTGTTTTCAAACATGGAGCTTGAAGCACGGAAGTCAAAGGAACATTAAGGTATTATGAATAAATACTAATTATTTTTAGTTGATTTTGGACATATTAAATACCTTTTTTATTATTTTTTATGATTTCTGAGAATTCATGATAATAAAATTCTGTAATTCATTGAATATATATTATTCACTGGCAATGATAAGTTACTATCAGACTAAATCATGACTTTAATCTTTGACACATGTTCTGATTTTGAAAGTAGAATCAAAACAATTTCCCTGTTTATTTAGAAACAATATAATAAATTACTAATACATTTTTATTTCTACATTACCAATATCTAATGTTGTGGAAAACAAGAGTGAAGATTACAGAGAAAGAGTTATGATATAGACATCTATCCATACAAATATATAATATTTTATAAATAATTTTTTTATACATCATATCATGTATTATATTTTTGTATTTCTTTTGTTCACTTTTAACCGTCTATGTTATATTTTTTAGAGAAATTCAAAAAGTTCGTGTTTTCTTGTTACGTACTTACTTTCACTTTCAGGTTTCCGTATATGAAAATTTCTTTATAAATTTTAAAGAAGCTAAGATATGGGCTCAAATGCATGAGTTTGGGTTAGTTGAGTTTGATATGATATTTATATTGAAATAAATAAATATGAAAGTATATGTAATACTCGAACTCATATATAAAAATATTTAAAATTATAAATATAAAAATACTAAATAAATAAACAAATATAAAACTATATGAGATACTTCGATTTATGTATAAAAATATTTAAAATTGCAAATCTCAAAACTTACAAACGAGTTATTGACAAATATATACATTTAATTAAATTAGCAGTGAGATTTTGAATTTTTTCACTAACCATTTTTTTAATTGTGAACAAGATTGTGGAAATGCATGTACTTTATAATTTTAACAATTTCAAATATGCTAGGTTTAAAATTATAGAAGTTTGTCACTTATATTGTCGTAAACACTGTCCATAAAGATTTGTTATATCTCGTGACATCATGTTTTAGATAATCTATTATAAAAAAAATACAAATGACAATATTTAGGTATTTATTCTAATTACTTGTAAGAATGTGCTATTTTGTGTTTATTGTAAGAAATATTATTTTTAGCATTTGGAAATAGAAAAATAAATTAAAAACATAAAAAGAAAAAAAGAAAACATAAAGTACAACAAACTAAAATTTATGCCATCAAAACTAATAACATCGATCCTACACACAAGTTATCACCTAACTGAAAAACAACATAAAGGAAGTTTGAAGATACAAAGTTGACAATTTGATAAAACTTAACAATTTAAACATTACAACTTAAAAAAAAATAAAATTAAAAGAACCAAGTAGGGCTTATTTTAAAACATTATACCTATGTTTTTTTATTGACTTGGAATTTTGTATTGAATGTTAAAACAAATACAAAACATTTTATTGAATAAAGAACATTGGAATTTTCTTTCACTAAAAAAAATCAAATTTACCCACCCTAGAAATCCGTAGGAAATAGTAATTGTTGAACCAAGTGATGTTCAAGCTTTGAAGAATCCAAACCCTTTAAAGGATGTTGAAGGCTTGGTTGTGCTTGTTGTTGCTGAGCTGTCTTAGATAAGATCTGGGGTAGATTGTTTATGTAATCCACTCTTGATTGAATCCAAAGCATATGCATTCTCAATCTTTTTAAAAGAAAAGTGTTTTTCAAACTAAGTGAGAAACAACCGATTGTTTTGTTGAAACAACCGATTGTTTTGTCGAAACAACCGATTGTTTTGTCGAAACAACCGATTGTTTTGTCGAAACAACCGATTGTTTTGTCGAAACAACCGATTGTTTTATACTTAGAAGTTTTTAGAAAAGGTTGAAAACTGTTTTTCAAATAGTTGAGCTGTTAAAACCAAAACAACCGATTGTTTGTTTTGGTACCATAACAAAAAAAATGGTATGCGCTTTGACTGAGCTCTAAATGTTTTTCTAACTGTTTACGCTCCAGTCTTTAATGCTTTGAACAATCTTTAAATGCAATGAATAGTTTGTTAAGATTTAATAACAAACAACATCTTTGAATATATACAGAAAAATATATTTGAGTTTGAGTTTTTCAAAGAGTTGAGATTGCTTAGATTGAGATTGATCAAAGAGTGTGAGATAGGATTTTAGCTTGTATTGATTTTAAAATTGCTTTTGTAACAAGTGTAATCCTTGTATCTGTTGAACAAGAATTTTTTGTGTGTTTGCTGAGAAGTGATGTGTGTTCTTGAGGGGATCAAGATCAACATTCTTAGTGTTGGTGTGTTGGCCAAGGGAAGTGTGTGTCTTGAGGGGATCAATGTCACTTTCTTGGTTGTGTTGTAAGTGATCTAGGTTTGATTGCTTAGTGGTGTTCCTCAGTTGTTTCTGAGAAGACTGGATGTAGCTCTAGGTTTAGAGTGAACCAGTATAAATCTTTGTGTGCATTTTCTCTATTCCTTAACTCTTTAAATTCAATTTTGATATTTGTAAACTGGTATAAACAACCGATTGTTTTTCTGGTGCTGTGCTTTTTGCTTTGTGTTTTGAAAAACTGATTTCTTAATCAAGATATTCTTAAAGAAATTTCATTCAAGGCTTAAAAATTTTCGAAATCCCTCTTTAAACCATTCACACCCCCTCTAGTTTAAAGTCATACATTCTAACAGTACTAATATGAAAATAAATTAAAATTATTTATGAATTATTAACAATAAATATTTCATGGATAATTTGGACATAGGTAATTTTTTGGATGGATGATATGTTTTGAGACATTACATACAGACTACAATACAATCTCTAGGTAATTTTACACAACCTAACATATGTGGGAATTTTCCCAATCGCCTCCCATTCATAAGTAATATTTACACATAATTTGTGACCAAATAAGGACAACTTAACATCCTAGATAAATTTTCTACTATCATAAATCCATGAATTTTAGAATTCACACAATTTCTCACTTATGTATCCATGGGTAATATTACCCACACATACAAATCTGTGGGTACATCATATATACTTCTAAACCAAATTTTGTGGGTAAATTTGTGGATAAATCTTGTAGGCATGATATTATTTCTTTTATTCCTTTGCACTTGTGCAATGTAATACAACATTCAATCATAATTCAAATTCAACGTATACAATCCAAATTAATGTCAAATATAATCTATTGCACCAATAATATGCATTGCACCTATAATATTGATTACAACCAGCAAAAATCATCCAATATAACCCAATAATAAAATAAAATTCAAAATTAATTTCATATTCAAACATAACATAATTCAAGTGACACTACAAAAAAGCTTGTAAACAGTGGTGGTTATTAAAAACCGCCACAATTATTCGTATAATACGACATGTTAATAACTGTCACAATTCTTCTTCAAAATTTGTCATTTAGAAACGTCACAAATTTCCTTTTATTCCCTCCATCATATATACTCTATTTCTGTACTGGTAGGCTAAAACCGAGAGGTTTAGGCCGAAAATAACATGCTAAATAACCAAGAGGTGATAAGACTAAAACCGAGAGGTTTCGGCCGAGAGCATAAAAGATATACATAAAAGAATAAAACAAAATATAAATGTTATTATAAAAATGAAACCCAAATAAGATAAAAACTTGCATGAGGGGTGTGTAAATAATAAAAAGGTGTAGAAAGAAAGTCCAAAGGTAAAGAAGAAAGCCCATTAGAGAAACCCTATAAATAGGAGTTCAGAGTAAAGAAAAAGGTAAGAGTGAATTT
>Ga0123342_1009298_pt1 | contig 11842 bp, 8 predicted proteins | sample Turbeawhitnodule_FD_89960 | JGI IMG/M metagenome (GOLD analysis project Ga0123342, IMG submission 89960) | Root nodule microbial communities of legume samples collected from Mexico - Turtle bean Mexico white nodule | ecosystem: Host-associated > Plants > Roots > Nodule | place: Mexico: Nepantla... | reverse complement strand
TCCATACTCATCATGCACCTTCAAAGCCATCACAACTCCTAGGAGGGCTTTGTTTCACTCACCCATTGCTTCCGCATCCATTTTTACTACTTTGATTCAAGAAGAACACATGAAATGCCATCAAGGTAGAACACTTTGTTTGGAAGAACATTGTGTGTCGTTTTAGGGTGCCGAGACGTCTCATTTCAGACAATGGCACCCAGTTCGCGAACCAACAGTTGGGGAAGCTGTGTACAGAAGTAGGAATCAAGCAGGTGTTTGCATCAGTCAAACACACCCAGACGAATGGGCAGGTCGAGTCAGCAAATAGAGTTTTGTTGAGGGGTTTGAAATGTAGATTAGAGAAGGCTAAAGGGGCGTGGGCAGAAGAAGTACCAAGGATCGTATGGGCTTACCACACCACGCCTCAATCTTCCACCATGGAGACGCCTTTCAGCCTAGTGTATGGGTCGGACGCCATGATCCCAGTGGAGATCCACGAGAGCTCGCCTCGTTTCCTAGGTTTCGTGGCAGAAGAGTCCAACGAAGAAAGGAAGGTGAATCTGGATCTGATAGACGAAGCTACAGAAGAGGCGAGAATTAAGGCTGAGGCTGTGAAAAGAAGAGTGGAGCGTCAGTACAGCTCTAAGGTGAAGCTGCGACAATTCCATGTTGGTGATCTGGTCATGATGAAGGCTCACCCTTACGAGTTGAAAAACAAGTTGTCTCCCAAGTGGACTAGATCGTTCAGAGTAATCAAAGCCAAAGGGAATGGTTCATATAAGTTAGAGACTCTAGAAGGAGGCCCCATCCTACGTAGTTGAAATGCGACGAATTTAAAGTTTTATTTTAGTTGAAATTTTGTAAAAGGGACACTATTTTTCCCTCCCGAGGGTTTTTTAATGAGGTCACCCAAATAAAGAAAAGAGAAGTTTAAGATATTCTTGCCTTAGTTTTTCCCTCTCATGTAAGATCAAAAATTAAAGAAACAAAGACTGAGATTCAAGGCGTCGCCAAGATGAGGCGTCGCCGAGATAAGGCGTCGCCGAGATGAGGCGTCGCCAAGATGAGGCGTCGCCAAGATGAGGCGTCGCCAAGATGAGGCGTCGCCAAGATAAGGTGTCGCCAAGATAAAGCGTCGCCAAGAGAAGGCTTCGCCGGGACAAGGCGTCGCCAGAAGTAGGCATCGCCAGATAAAGGAGCGGAGGTCAGATGCAAAGCAAGATAACGGGTATGTTCTGTATAAGTTAAAAAATCCGGATGCCTTATCCTTGAGAAGGGGTTAAGAGATTCCTTCGGGACGCCCCCTCCTCAAGTATGAATAGCTAGCCCCGGTACCAGATGTTAGACATAAAGTTAAAAAATCCAGGTGCCTAGTCCTTGAGCAGGGGTTAAGAGATTCTTTCGGGACACCCCCTCCTCAGGTATGAATAGTTAGCCCCGGTATCAGACGTTAGACGAAGACTAAAATCTGGGTGCCTAGTCCCTGAGCAGGGGTTAAGGGATTCCTTCGGGACGCCCCTTCCTCAGGTAGGAACAGCTAGCCCCAGCGTCTGATGTTTAGAACACTTCGCCTTGGTGTTTTCAGACACCCTGAGGATGATACGGCGCTGCTGTAGTGGGCCCTTCTCAGGCGTGGGCACCAAGCGCGAAGAGATAAGGGCTAAGTCGCACTGGTATTTAGACACCCCATGGATAATACGACACTATTATGTAGGCCTCTCCATGGGCGTGGGCACCAGAGCGCGACTTTTGTCCCAAGTGTTTAGACACGCTGAGGACACCCAGAGCAGGTCTCTCCTCGAGCGTAGACACCCAATACAGGTAGGATAAGTCTTCCACGCCTTCGAGCAATGTCGAGGCCACAGAAGAACACATAAGTCCTCCTCGCCCTTGAGCGATGTCGAGGCCAAAAAAGAAGAGACTCCCCTTTTCATCCTAAAGCGATGAGAAAGTCAGTACTGCCTTCGGCTACGAGTGCCTCGGGCCCAAGAAAAGTAAGTAAGAAGGAGGTTGAAGATTTTACAAGTTCAGAGGGAAAAAGAAATTCGAAGATTAAGATGAAGAAGCGTAAAAGCGTGAGTCATTAGAGACAAGAGAAATACGCAAAGGTAAAATCCTCCTTTGCCTTTGGGCAATGACCAGGCAGGCGACGCCTTCATGAGGAAGATTCCTTACAGATACGAAGGCCAAGCGAGGTTTTAAGCGAAAGGGCCAAGAGAAGGGTGTGCCTCACACCTTAAGAAGAAAGAATAAGAGGGAGAGACACGTGCTACCTAAAGAGTAAAGGTGAAGCAACCAAGAAATACATCGAGGGTAAGTACCAGTTGTGCCTTTGATATAGAAAAGAAAGCAGAAATAGATAAAAGTGCAAGAGAAGTTAGAAGCAGACAAGAATGTGAAGATAAAGTTTAAGTAGGCATTAAAGCAAATCAAAGGTTATAATTACAGATAAGGTTCATAACAATTACAAGTTAAGCAAAAGGTAACTATATACACGTCAAATGTTTTTGTTGAAGCACAAGGTAAAAGCTATTCCTCAGAGGCCTCCAAAGGCACAAGCTTGCCATCGACCACTTCGTTCAAGGGGCTACACCCAGAGACGTCGATGCTAGGGTTCACACAGGCAGCTTTAACAAGAGCCTCTACAAACCCATCAGCGAAACTGGTGGCGAGCTTGGAGGTTGATTGGGAGAGGGTTGGACTGATGGAGTTGATGGTGTCTTGGAAGGTTGAGGGCGAGAATGGGGAGAAGATGGAGAGGCGTTGGAGGTTGGAAGGGGGGACCCCCCAATTTCCTTCGCCAAAGCCCCGTCTTTGGACTTCAAGGCATGAGCCAGTCTCAACCTTCGTTGTCTACCCATTTTAGAATCTGCACCAAGAAGATAAACACAGTAAAGATTAGGCACAAGCTAAGTTACTACACAAACAGAGTAGATAAATCATACATCAAGCAAGAACCAAGCAGAAGCAGAAAATAGGAGGTTATAAGGGGAAGCTCTCGTACTTAAGTATTTTGCTAGAGCCTCAGCGTTGTACTCTAGGCTTATCAGGGTGGCAGTGTCGAAGCCCCCCGCGCTGGTCAGAATTTGACAAGCCTCCCGATCGTTTGAGGGTAACTCGTCAAGGGATTTAGGCTTCACGGTCTTCACCTCCTTCACCCAGTACAAGGGGAAGCCGTCAAGGGCGGAGGGGTCAAAGTCGGAATAACAAACCTTGAAGAATTTGCCCTTCCACCCCTTGAGAGATTGTTGGAATAGAGTCAGGAGGACCCTTCCAGGGATATTGCTGAGGCTCACCCAGAGGCTCTTCCCCTACTTCTTCACTTCGAAGAAATGAAGGAAGATGTCGACGGAGGGAGCGCGCTCGAAGAACCCGCACAATATGTCAAAGGCCTTGACAAAGGCCCAGCCGTTGAGGTGCAGCTGGGTTGGGGCGATATTGATCTTCGTTAGCAGTTCCCTCTCAAACCTGGAGAAGGGCAAGCGCATCCCTATACGCTTGAAAACAACCTGGTAGAAATAGAAGAAGGGGACCCCGTTGTTTGCCCGCTCATCCCCACATACAGGCTCCCCTAAGGTACACGGGAGCACTGCAATGTTGTGATCATGCCTTTTGGCGAAGGCACGATGGTCGTAGGCGCTTGACTCTCCTACGTGATCCCTCCAAGCTTTTGTGGAGACCAAGCTTGAGTACTCGTCGAGCAGTTCGTCCCGAGCCCATGGGTAAAGGGCCCTATGGTTGACTTTGGGGGGTGGAGGGTTGGTCGTTGTTTTGGTACGCGTCATTGATGAAGGAACTGGAGAATAAAGAAGAGAAAAGGTTTAGCGAATGGAGTTAGGAAGAAGCCCTAAGAAAACCCCTACCCACACGAGAACCGAGAGAGAAGGAGAGAATGAGGAGATGTGAGGAAAGGGGGAAGAACACAGACAAATACAAGAAAAATAAACAGTCCCAGGCAGTTATGAGATCAATACAGTAAAGTGTAAGGAGAATCGGAGTAGAAAAACCATACCTTTGTGGTTGGAAGTGATAAAAACACGAGCTTTCGTAAGGAGGAAGAGCGCAAGAGATGCAGAGATTACAGGGAAGATGAACAGTAAGAAGGAATGCAAAGAGTGAATGAAACAGGGGTTTGAAGCACGCGTTTTTGAAAGATGTAACGTTAACTTGAAGCGCTAACGACACTCATCCCCAGCCATAGGATTGTGCCACGTGTCGGGAGATTAGCGCGCAACTTAAAACGTCACATCTTCAGCGCAGAGAATGTCGCGTCAGACGCTCAGAGAACGTCACGTGAACTGATCAAAGGAATGTCACGTCAGCAGGAATGCCACGTGGATGCTGGGGCGAGGCCTTAGTCTTATGTGGTTGGAAATCTTGGAATTGCACACCCCACTTGAAGGATGGTTGGCTTCAAGATGAGTGTTGTTGCCGCCACTTGAGAGCCTAAGAGATCTCCCAAGATAAGACTAGAAGAGGAGAAGACACAAGCCTCTCACACTCACTCACCAATTTGGTAGAGATTCTTTACTCTCAAAATTCAACTTGTTATTTCAAAGAGCCATGCACCCCTTTTATAATAGAGAGGGCCGGTTCAAAGTTACAAGGAAAATGAGCTTGAAAGGTCATCCTTCTAGTCCTTTCTCAAACTAGTGCCTAAAGAGAAGTAATTAGAAGAATCACTTCTTCTAACTTCTTCCTACAAAACAACGTTTAAGGTACTTTACAACTAGAGGTGTCTTTTTGGTTTCCCTCTTTAGTACCTTCTTAAACACTACTCCTATATGTTATACAACTTTATACAAGGGTAATCATAAAAAGGGAAAACATTTGAAGCCTATTACCCAAAACTTTAGCTTTGCTCCTTGTAATCCTTTGAGGTATGAAGGATGATGAGCTAATATGTCTTTGAGAATCTTGAACTTGAGCCTCATTCTCTTCTTGTACTTGATCTCCATCATGCTCCCCGAGTTGGAGAGAATTCGACCACGAATTCTGAGAACCTGCAGAAAAAGGAGTTAGATCACTGATATTATAAGTATGACTACCAAGAAAAGTATCAGGCATATCTAACTCATAAGCATTATCATTAATCCTCTTGAGGACCTGAAAAAGGACCCTCTCCATGAGGCATAAGCTTTGACTTTCTTTGAGTAGGAAAATGGTCATTTCTCAAATGAAGCCAAACCCAATCACCAATTTCAAAAACTAATGCCTTTCTCCTTTTGTTGCCATTTTCAGCATATTTGCCAACTTTCTTCTCAATTTGTAACTTGATGTGATTATGCAAATCTTTTATAATAGAAGCTTTTTCAAAACCATCTTTGCATAGAACATCATCAAGTATATCTCGAGGTGTTAAAGGATTAAATCCATACACAACCTCAAAAGGAAAATGGGATGTGGTAGAATTTACTACTCTATTATAAGCAAACTCAACATGAGGTAGTAAATTCTCCCATACCCTAGCGTTCCCAAAAATAAAGCATCTTAGTTTTTGACCAAAAGTTCTATTAACCACCTCAATTTGGCCATCAGTTTGGGGGTGGCATGTAGTAGAAAACAAAAGTTTTGTGCCAAGTTTAAAGTTTGTGGGAACTTCAGTTAGTGATTATTAGGATAAACAAAATTCAAATAGCCATAATAAAACCTCAAATGGTGATAACCTTTGACAGAGAAGTCGTATAAAACTAAAAGTTGCTCGGAATGAGGGGTGGCGTATTTGCATGTGTTATGTCCTGATTTTTCAGTAGTTTAGGGTTTGTGGCAACTTCATTTAGTGAATATTAGGATAAACAAACTTCAAAATGGCCATAAAAAACATCAAATGGTAATAACTTTTGAGAGAGAAGTCGGATAAAAATAAAATTTGCTCGGTTATGTGCTGATTTTTCAGTAGTTTAGGGTTTGTGGCTACTTCATTTAGTGAATACTAGGATAAAGAAAACTTCAAATGGCCATTAAAAAATTTCAAATTGTGATAACTTTTGACAGAGAAGGCATTTAAAAATGAAAGTTCCTCGGAACGAGGGGTGGCGTATTTGCATGTGTTTTGTGCTCATTTTTCAGTAGTTTAGGGTTTTTGGCAACTTCTTTTAGTGAATATTAGGATAAACAAACTTCAAATGGCCATAAAAAAACATCAAATGGTGATAACTTTTGACAGAGAAGTCATATAAAAATGAAAGTTGCTAAGAACGAGGTATGGCATATTTTCATGTGTTTTCTGCTTATTTGTCAGTTGTTTAGGGCATGTGGCAACTTTATTTTGTGAATATTAGGATAAACAAACTTCAAATGGCCATAAAAATTCTTCGAATGGTGATAACTTTAGACAGAGAAGTCGCATAAAAATTAAAGTTGCTCGCAACTAGGGATGGCGTATTTGCATGTGTTATGTGTTGATCTGTCAGTAGTTTAGGGTTTGTGGGAACTTCATTCAGTGAATATTAGGATTAACAAAATTCAAATGTCCATAATAAAACCTCAAATGGTGATAACCTTTGACAGAGAAGTCGTATAAAACTAAAAGTTGTTCGGAACGAGGGGTGGCGTATTTGCATGAGTTATGTTCTGATTTTTCAGTAGTTTAGGGTTTCTAGAAACTTCATTTAGTGAATATTAGGATAAATACCATAAAAAACATCAAATGGTAAAAACTTTTGACAGAGAAGTCGGATAAAAATGAAAGTTGCTCGAAACTAGGAGTGGCGTATTTGCATGTGTTATGTGCTGATTTTTCAGTAGTTTAGGGTTTGTGGCCACTTTATTTAGTGAATATTAGGATAAAGAACACTTTAAATGGCCATTAAAAGATTTCAAATTGTGATAACTTTTGATAGAGAAGGCGTTTAAAAATGAAAGTTGCTCGGAACGAGGGGTGGCGTATTTCCATGTGTTATATGCTCATTTGTGAGTAGTTTAGGGCTTTTGGCAACTTCATTTAGTGAATATTAGGATAAACAAACTTCAAATGGCCATAAAAAAAACTTGAAATGGTGATAACTTTTGACAGAGAAGTCGTATAAAAATGAAAGTTGCTCTGAACGAGGCGTAACATATTTTCATGTGTTATGTGCTTACTTTCAGTATTTAAGGGCATGTGAGAACTTTATTTTATAAGTATTAGGATAAACAAACTTCAAATGGCTATAAAAATTCATCGAATGGTGATAACTTTTGACAGAGAAGTCGCATAAAAATTAAAGTTGCTCGCAACTAGGGATGGCGTATTTGAATGTGTTATGCCCTGATTTGTCATTAGTTTAGGGTTTGTGGGAACTTCATTTAGTCAATATTAGGATAAACAAAATTGAAATGGCCATAATAAAACCATAAATGGTAATCAACTTTGACAGAGAAGTCGCATAAAAATGAAAGTTGCTCGGAACGAGGGGTGGCGTATTTGCATGTGTTATGTCCTGATTTTACAGTAGTTTAGGTTTTGTGGGACATTCATTTAGATAATATTAGGATAAACAAACTTCAAATCGCCATAAAAAACATCAAATGGTAATAACTTTTGACAGAGAAGTCGGATAAAATCGAAAGTTGCTCGGAACGAGGCGTGGCGTATTTGCATGGGTTATGTCATAATTTTTCGGTAGTTTAGGGTTTGTGGCAACTTCATTTAGTGAATATTAGGATAAAGAAAACTTCAAATAGCCTTTAAAAAATTTCAAATTGTGATAACTTTTAACGGAGAATGCGTTTAAAAATGAAAGTTGCTCGGAACGAGTGCTGGCGCATATGCATGTGTTATGAGCTCATTTGTCAGTAGTTTAGGGTTTTTGGCTACTTAATTTAGTGAATATTAGGATAAAAAAATATCAAATAGCCATAAAAGAACTTCAAATGGTGATAACTTTTGACAGAGAAGTCGTATAAAAACAAAAGTTGCTCGAAACGAGACGTGGCATATTTTCATGTGTTATGTGGTTATTTTTCAGTATTTTAGGGCATGTGGCAACTTTATTTTGTGAATATTAGGATAAACAAACTTCAAATGGCCATAAAAATTCTTCGAATGGTAATAACTTTTGACAGAGAAGTCGCATAAAAATGAAAGTTGCTCCCAACTACGGATGGCGTATTTGCATGTGTTATGTGTTGATTTTTCAGTTGTTTAGGGTTTGTGGGAACTTTATTTTGTGAATATTAGGATAAACAAAATTCAAATGGCCATAATAAAACCTGAACTGGTGATCACCTTTGACAGAGAAGTCGCATAAAAAAGAAAGTTGCTCGGAATGAGGGGTGGCGTATTTGCATGTGTTATGTCCTGATTTTACAGTAGTTTAGGTTTTGTGGGAAATTAATTTAGTAAATATTAGGATAAACAAACTTGAAATGGCCATAAAAAGCATCAAATGGTGATAACTTTTGACAGAGAAGTCGTATAAAAACAAAAGTTGCTCGGAACGAGGCGTGGCATATTTTCATGTGTTATGTGCTTATTTTTCTGTATTTTAGGGCATTTGGCAACTTTATTTTGTGAATATTAGGATAAAAAAAACTTTAAATGGCCATAAAAATTCTTCGAATGGTGAGAACTTTTGACAGAGAAGTTGCAGAAAAATGAAAGGTGCTCGCAACTAGGGATGGCGTATTTGCATGTGTTATGTGTTGATTTCTCAATTGTTTAGGGTTTGTGGGAACTTCATTTAGTGAATATTAGGATAAACAAAATTCAAATGTCAATAATAAAACCTCAAATGGTGATCACCTTTGACAGAGAAGTCGCATAAAAATTAAAGTTGCAAGGAACGAGGGGTGGCGTATTTGCATGTGTTATGTCCTGAATTTATAGTAGTTTAGGTTTTTTGGGAAATTAATTTAGTGAATATTAGGATAAACAAACTTGAAATGGTCATAAAAAACATCAAATGGTAATAACTTTTGACAGAGAAGTCGGATAAAAATGAAAGTTACTCGGAACGAGGCATGGCGTATTTGCATGTGTTATGTGCAGATTTTTCAGTAGTTTAGGGTTTGTGGCAACTTCATTTAGTGAATATTAGGATAAAGAAAACTTCAAATGGCCATTAAAAAAATTCAAATTGTGATATCTTTTGACTGAGAAGTCGTTTAAAAATGAAAGTTGCTCGGAACGAGAGGTGGCGTATTTTCATGTGTTATGTGCTTATTTATCAGTAGTTTAGGGTTTTTGGCAACTTCATTTAGTGAATATTAGGATAAACAAACTTCAAATGGCCATAAAAAAATTTAACATGGTGATTACTTTTGATAGAGAAGTCGTATAAAAATGAAAGTTGCTCGGAAGGAGGTGTGACATGATTTCGTGTCTTATGTGCTTATTTGTCAGTAGTTTTGGGCTTGTGGAAACTTTATTTAGTGAATATTAGGATAAAAAAACTTCAAATGGCAATAAAAAAAACTTCATATAGAGATAACTTTTAACAGAGAGGTCGTATAAAAATGAAAGTGCTCAAACGTGGCGTGGTGTATTTGCATGTGTTATGTGTTGATTGGTCACTAGTTTATAGTTTGTGGAAAGTTCATTTAGTGAATATTAGGATAAACAAACTTCAAATAGCCATAAAAAAAACATCAAATAGTGATAACTTTTGATAGTGAGGGCTGATAAAAATGAAAGTTGCGTGGAACAAGGCGTGGCGTATTTGCACGGGTTTTGTGCTAATTTATCAGTACTTTAGGGTTTGCGGAAAGTTCAATTTGTGAATATTAGGATAAAAAAATTTCAAATGGCAAAAAAAAACTTCAAATGGTGATAACTTTTGAAAAAGAAGTCGCATAAAACTGAAAGTTGCTCGGAACGAGGCGTGGTGTATTTGCATGTGTTATGTGTTGAGTCGTCAGTAGTTTAGGGTTTGTGGCAACTTCCTTTAGTGAATATTAGGATAAACAAACTTCAAATGGTGATAACTTTTGACAGAGAAGTCGTATAAAAAGGAAAGTTGCTTTATTTAGTGAATATTAGGATAAACAAACTTCAAATGACCATAAAAATTCTTCAAATGGTGATAACTTTTGATAGAGAAGTCGGATAAAAATGAAATTTGCTCGGAACAAGGCATGACCGACCTATTTGCATGTGTTATGTGTTGATTTCTCATAAGTTTAGGGTTTGTGGAAACTTCATTTAGTGAATATTATGATAAATAAAACGTCAAATTGTCATTAAAAAACTTAAAATGGTGATAACATTTGACAGAGAATTCGTTTAAAAATTAAAGTTGCTCGGAATGAGGGGTGGCGTATTGCATGTGTTATGTGCTGATTTGTCACTAGTTTAGGGTTTGTGGCAACCTCATTTAGTGAATAATAGGATAAAAAAATTTCAAATGGCCATAAAAAACATTAAATGGTGACAACTTTTGACAGAGAAGTAGCATAAAATCGAAAGTTGCTCGGAACGAGGGGTGGCGTATTTGCATGTGTTATGTGCTGATTTGTCTTTACTTTATGGATTGTGGCAACTTCATTTAGTGAAAATTGGCATAAACAACATTCAAATGCCCATAAAAAAACTTAAAAATGTGATAACATTTGACAGAGAAGTCGCATCAAAGTAAAAGTTGCTCGGAACGATGGGTGGCATATTTGCATGTGTTATGTGCTGATTTGTCTGTGGTTTGTCACGTCTTTTACACATGAAATTGTTTTTCAAAGATATCATAAGTGTTTTCAATCAATTAATAGCAAAAGAACAAGTTGAAAATATTTAGTTAAGTAGTACACTTGTTTTCAATAGTTAAGATACTTTAAAAGTATTATAATACATGTATACAAAAAAATTCACTTTCTTATAGTTTTAACGGATCTAAAACCATAGATTGTAAATGAAATTTCTATTAACCATATGAAAACACAAATTTCACACATGAACTTGTTTTTCAAAGATATCATAAGTTTTTTTCAATCAATTAATACTGAAAAGAACAAGTTGAAAACATTTAGTTAAGTAGTACACTTGTTTTCAATATTTAAGATACTTTTAAACTATTATTATACGCAACATTCTCCTTCTCATAGTTTTCTAGGTTCTAAAACCTTAGATTGTAAATGAAATCTCTATTAAACATCTGAAAACACAATTTTAGCACATGAAATTGTTTTTCAATGATATCATAAGTGTTTTCAAACAATTAATAGCGAAAAGAACAAGTTGAAAACAATTAGTTAAGTACTGCACTTGTTTTCAATAATTAAGATACTTTTAAACTATTATTATACAGAGCATTCAATTTCCTATAGTTTTCGGGGTTCTAAAATCAAATCTCTATTAAGCATATCAAAACAAAATTTTAACACGTGAAATTGTTTTTTCAAAGATATCATAAGTGTTTTGAATTAGTTAATTGTGAAAATAACAAGTTGAAAACATTTAGTTAAGCAGTACACTTGTTTTCAATAGTTAAGATACTTTTAATCTATTGTTATACACAAGATTCACTTTCTTATAGTTTTCTAGGATCTAAAACCTTATATTGTATGTGACATCTATATTATTCATATCAAAACACAATTTTAACAAATTAAATTGTTTTTTAAAGATATTGATCATGCCGGTTGACTTAGAGCCAAAGCGTTGCCTCGTCACGACCCTCCTCACCAGCTTGACTCCACGTGCCCTTCAAGTCCACACCACAATGTTTCCTCAGGGAACCTAAAAATACAAGGTGGCGCCTCTGCGGCCGGTGGCGCTCTGACGCTCAAGTCAGTAACAAGAACACCCAAAACTCAGAGAAAATACGCTCTGTAGAACCGTACTAAAGGCACACAACCCTAGCAGAATGAGTCGTAATGAAAACGTACCTCTGCAGATTTTGTTAAGTTTACCTTTATAGCTAGGTTTCTTCTCTCTCCAGGCCGTTAT
>Ga0123342_1009297_pt1 | contig 11843 bp, 7 predicted proteins | sample Turbeawhitnodule_FD_89960 | JGI IMG/M metagenome (GOLD analysis project Ga0123342, IMG submission 89960) | Root nodule microbial communities of legume samples collected from Mexico - Turtle bean Mexico white nodule | ecosystem: Host-associated > Plants > Roots > Nodule | place: Mexico: Nepantla... | reverse complement strand
ATTTGAAAAAAAAATTTATAAATATATATAAATAAATATTTTTTTTTTTTTTAAAAATAGAATATAAAAAAAATATATATATATATATATATATATATATATATATATATATATAATTTCCAAAGATGTACCCTTTTTTTTCTTTTCCCAAAATGTACAATTTTTTTTTTCTTTAAACAAGAAGAAATCAGAAGATAGGATGTTCCATTGCCCTTGTATTACAAAACAATAAGAAAGAAAATATATATTATGGAAATTAATAGGGTTGTAATGAGACACATTACATTAATTATATATGGAAAATAGTTTAATTATATATAGAGATGAAGCAGAGAGAATATTACTACTAATCAAGCAAATCAAATAGAAAGAGAAACTCATAATTAATGGTGGCTGAAGCCTGGCTGGGTCCTGCTTTCTTCTTCTTCTTCATCTTCTTCACATTTGGACAGCCTTGTTAGTTGAAGAGGCTCTAAAGTGCTTGATGAGGGTGCTGTGTGCATTGCAAGGTCAAAGCCAGCAGGGTTATTGTTGAAGCTGCTCAAGTTCATAAGGTTGGTGGAAGCACATGAGTTGTTGGAATATGCTGGTTGTAGTGCTGCTGCATTCATGTTTGGTTGCTGTACTTGTGTGCTCTCAAGAGCACTTGCATAGGCAAATCTACTATTCATCAGCTGGGTTTGCACCATAGCTACCTCTGCTTGCATAGATGCTACCTGAATTGGACAAAACCTAGCTATTTCATGGATGAAAAATGAACAACTACTTGAATTTTTTAACCATGTTATTTACAACTCTAAAGTGATTTTAATGATTTTAGAGCATGGTATCTTTAGAAGAGTTCTTCCTCAAAAGCACTTGCATAAACATATAAAATAAAATAATTTTTCTGTAATCTAAAATTATTTTTTTTCATAAATTAAAAAGAAAAATTAAGATAAGTTATATCAGACACCTTTTACAAAATTAATTTCTATAAGTTAAGTTTGCTTTTAAAAAAATTATTTTTGTTTTTTCTTCAAAACAATGTGTAAAAATTATGTAAACCTAGTTTTAAAACTATTTATTCATTATCAGGTTGTTTTTTGTTGTTGTTGAGAGGAGCTGTAGAAAGATTATGACACTAATGAAATTTGACCAGAGATAATGAAATAATCTCTAATTTAAAATTTGAAGGTAATAAATTTGTAGTTTTTTTTTATATTTTTCTTTTTATCAATTTCTACAATATGAGACTTCATTTCATATTTAACTCCTACCTATGATATTAATTTTTCATTTGAAGGTTTACTTAAAGTTTTTTCTACATTTTTTAAATGTGTAATGCAATATTCAACTCCTTGCTAGTATTTTTTCTTTCAAGTTTTAGTGTAGGTTGAAAATTAAGGGACAGTTATTGGGAAGGGTTATTTAGTTATGAAAACATTTTTTTTTTACTTTTAATTAGAAAATATCAACCGATATTTTCACTTTAACTTTTGGTTTCCAAAGTTTGTACACAAAAAATGCAAGTAAAAATTTTGTGACTAGAAAATGAAAGAAAATTAGTGGGATTTTTGTATTTGAAAAGAAAAAATACGTTTTCTTTGTTTATATTTAAAGTTTAGTGTCATAGAACAAAATTTCTGGTAATTCAAGACTTAAAAATTACAAAATATCATTTGCGATGCAACTGCCACATGAATAACATGATCTTTACCCATCCTTTAATAAAGGCACTAAAGAAACGTTTTTTCACAACTTACTTAGGAAAATATATGAATAATTTAATACATATCAACTGAAAGTAGAAAGAATTAAACTTAGTGTGACGTTATATATAATTTATTTATTGTATTGCCTATGTTCTTTTAATAAAAACAACAACTCTTTTTATGCAATAAAAATATCATATTGTCAACAACAAAAGAAACAAACGCATTTAATATGAAGAATATTTGAGAAAAGCCACAGTGAATTTTACGTGATATTCAAGAAACTAAACTTTTTCTAAGATTAACAGTTTTTATGAATAAAAAAAAGTAATATCCTAAAAAATGAATAAATAATTATGCTTCCTAAGAAAATGAATGAATAGAATATGCTTAAATCAGTTTTTTCTCTCCTTATATTTTTGTCAATGTACAAATTTAGTTTCTATTAATACTACATTTTCATTTTCAATTTTTTAAAATTAAACAAGAAATATTAACGTGCTTTTAGTTTAATAAGTGTTATGTACTATACGAAAATGAATTAGTAACCATTTATGAGCATACCAATATTTTCTAATAATACTCATTAACGGTGAAACCTAACTGCTTAATTTTAAAAAAGTAAAACATTATGATTTGAGAATAATACACTCATTCATTAATAATACCCCTCAATTTGTTTAGTTATGTAAAACATTAACTATGTATTGTTATGACTAAAGCATTAAAAATACATATTCACAAAATTATGGAGACCAAAAATTAAATTTAGTCATAATAATACATACACAAGTGTAAAGTATAAAAGTTTTTTACATTATGATTTACTTACAAATATATAATAAACTGAGAGAAAAATTGCAAAGGGGATGGAAAATAGGTTTATATGGTTATTCAACTCTAAATCGTATTTATAAATATATAAATATAAGTTTGTTGTTAACTTTTTCCATAATTATAGACAACATATAAACATTAAACTCTAATTAGGTTAAACATTATGATTAGTTTTAATTGATTGACATAACATTCATTAAAATGATGGATAGAATTATATAGGTAAATGATGGATAGAATTATATAGGATTAAATATGTTTTTTTATTGCGAAATTGGTTTCACTACAAATCCAAATTTTAGATATTCTGAGAATTTTCTTCTTTTGTCAAATTTTTTTTACTTGATAAATATATTTTCAGTATAAATATAATTAACATAGATATGATGTTAAATTATTTCATGCCGACTATTGAAATAATATTATAATATAGTTTGATGTTATAATATATAAGATGTTATAATATATTATATTATAATATAGTATATGTTGAAAATTTTATCTGAAAAATATGACATTTCAATATTTTTAAGTTGGTGTTAGCAATAAGTTCTCTTTTAAATATTTTTATTTAGTTAAGTTTATTATAAACTAAAATAATTAGAGACTCGTTAATGTGGGATTGACAAAATTTTATATAGCTTTTAATAAGTTTTAATGAATATTAAAATTTGTCATGATTTTTTGACATTAAAAAAAAAACTACCTGTTGTTGGAGAGAAAGGATGGTGGAGACACAACCGTAAACCGGATCAGACAGCCTAGCCTGAGCCTCATAGGATATGGTCGTAGCCGCTTCATGGCGGCGGTTGGCCGGAATGTTGGACAGGAGCTTTGACACATTGCTAGCCCCAAACACCTTGTGCACAGCTGCAAACTTGGCTGCACCTTGGTCAGTGCCAAAGTGGGGTGCAAAGATGCAGCCTCCAATGCACTTCCTCCTCAAGAACTTGCAAGCCCCACACGGCGTTGCAGGCGAAGTTCCCAGCGTTGGTTCATCTTGTGTTTGTGTTGCCATGGTACGTCTGAAACCAGGACCTCTGCGTCTGCTTCCTGATCCAGCACTGTGATCGCCACCATTAGTATTAAGATCATGTGGCTCTGACATTCTGATAGCTAATGGTGTCAGAGAGTAAAAGGGAAAGGGGTGATGTTGATGCTTTTATGGGGTGTTGTGGAACTGTAGGGGAAGTGCACGTTGGTGTTGTGAGAGGATTGGCAAGGTGAGTGTGGTTTGAGAAAGAAGACGTTTGAGGTTGGTGAGGGAGTATGTGAGGGACCACGTGCATGTGATGAAATTGTTGTTACTGTTCGCATGTTTGTTAGATTTATGTTTATAATATTGAGGTTGGGATGAAAGAGTAGCTGTGTGAAGATTTAAAAGGTTGTCTTTACGGGGAAACACACAAGAACTACGCAGTCTTTGTTGCTCTTCGCGTGTGGGGTGGTAGAACCAAAACTGCATGCTTCTCGTGGCTACAAACTCATTCAAGATTATCTTCTTTTTTTCTAATAAAAAAATTCTTCTTTTCATCTTATTACAAGCAATAGAATAAAAGTTAAATGGAAGAGCTTTGGAAAATGGTTAGGCTTCTTACTTATGGGACAATATATAAAACGCTATTTGTATATGTAAAATGAGAAGACAAAAACAAAAAAGTATTGGTTAAATAAATGTAAAATTTACATAAAATAATTTTAAAAAATAATAAAGTAATATTAATTAAGTTGTGTCGATACAAGTAATATAAAATGAAACAGTAAATTTATATGTCAAGATAGAGTTTACGGCAGTTAAAGATTTTAGAAAATTTAGAAGTTAATTTAAATTCATTTTAGCGTGGATATTACCAATGGTTAGTTATTGTATGGAAAAAGATAAATATAAGAGTGTGGTGTTGTATGGAATAATTCTATGGTTTTTAGTAATGTAATTGTATTGTTATTGATTATATACGTTGTGATTGTGTTATTAGTTGAATGTGATTTAAAGTAATGTAATTAAAAAATATTTATATGATATCATTTTAATGAGATAATGTGTACAATGATATTCTTATATAATACTTATGAGATATAATTTCAATTGAATATTAAGACATTTTATAGTATGTATTATTTGATGAGTTGAGAAGAACTTCGCATAAGCTTAAAAACTTAAAATGTAGTCTAAGTAACTATATTCTTTTCTTTGATAGAAAGATATGATAAATATAAAAATACACCTGTTGTTTAATTGTCATAGAAGAATATGTAATTATTTATTTAATTTGATTCTTAGAAGAATAACAAATGATATAATTGTGTTAGACCAAGTTGTTGTTAAAAAATGTTAAAAAGAACTCTTTAATTAATAAAATACGTACTTAGTGATTTTTCTGTTTTATTGTGGTGCTTTTCTTTAGGTTTACAAATTTGAGTGCCTACAACTTTAAAAACATAAACTTCTGTCTTTTTGGTAAGAAATACATGGCCTATCTCTCTATATATATATATCACACTTGACTTGTTTGTGTTTATTTCAGATGGGTGTTTGATCCTGGATGACAAATATAAAATCTAGGCAATAATAAGGCTGTTGTCAAAAACCAACAATGCAGATCTAAGGATATATCCTTCTCAAGAGGGAGAGTATGATGGAGGACCACCTAGCCACCACACATTTCTCTACATTCGAAACTTTGTTTAAAGCAAAGTAGGTTTTATTTGGGCTTGTTTTTGGGCTAATTTTCATGGGCCATGTATTGATCTAATTAGAGTACGGTGTCAATCAGAAAAGAGAGTCTAACTAGAGTTACAGTTGGGTCTCCTTGAACCTAGTGCAACTCTAGACCATCTAGAGTACACAAATAAATGTCTAGAGTTCAAATAAAAAGCAGGGAGTGGTAATGAACACATGAAGGTCCACATGTCATGATGTGATTTGATTTTAGGATTGAACATATTATGGTTTGCACTTTGTTTATGAGTTTTTGATTTAAGCAAAATATGGTGAGAAACCCAAAGAAGATTGCCACTCGACACGAACTTAACCAAGTGGTTAAGTAAGTGTGAAAGTTTTCTTCTAGAGAGCAAAGAGAAAAAAGAATTATATGGTGTTAATGATGATGAGGTGCAGAATTAAAACATAAAATGGAAAACAACAAGATGAATAAACCAAAAAGGAAAAGAAAAATATAAGAATATAAGAGGAATGGAAAAGGCGCAAGGAAGGAAGAGATGAAGAGATAGAGGAAGCTTATGGATAATGGTGGTGGTCATGCCACTTGAAGTGGTGGGAGAATCCAAGATGAGTGGTGAAGAGTCACCACTAGAAGTGCACAAATAGCCAAGATAAGACCCATAAAAAGAGAGCACTCAAGACTCACTCAACACTCTGACAAAGTTTCTTTTCTATTCAAAATTCAAGGTGAATTACATGAGGCAAGGCACCCTACTTATAGGAGAGGGTGCCTTGGTGGGCAAGATGAGAGGAGAGAGGAAAAAAGAGAGGAAAGGGGCGACCTAGGGGTTGACTTTAGGTCAATGTCACCCCTTAGACTTTGTTTATAGAAACTAGGTTGAAAACCTGAATCCTAGATTCACTTGTCATGAAATGTGGGTTTGGCACAAGCCTAAAATATACTAAGTGCACCCTACTTTAGCTTATTTTTCTATTTGAACTCCCAAAATAAGTCAAATATATTTACAAAAACTTGTCTTTTAAAAATACTAGAAGAAAGAACATTTGATGCTCTGGGTTATGTCCAATTCTTCTTCTGCTGAGGTTCTTCTAAGATTTGGTGGGGCCTTGTCTTGGATGCTAAGATGATTGACTTAATTGTGAAGTGTGTGTTGTGTCCTTGGTTATCTGCTTGTCTAGTTGGGTTATATCATACCCCCCAAGTTGGAAAGAATTCAACCTCAAATTTAGAACTCCCGTAAATAATATAGTTAGTTTGTTCACATGACAAATAAAAACATTTCTAGTAGTGGGTTATGAATCAAACTTATGTTCATGAAGCTTTGGGAGTTCACATGGGTGAATTCTAGATAAATGCCATGTTTGTAGAGAATGTTTAGGGAGCAAATGATTTGTTTGTGAAAATCCTCTTACAAGGTGAGAGCCTTTAAGAGGTTTTTGAATATCATCCCTAAACTTCTTTATCAAAGATGTCAAGTATTTAGAATGATTTGGTAATGAAAAAGAGAAGGAAGAAGTATACCTAGGAGGTGCAATTAGTTTTGCATGGATCAACATTATTGTTTTGACTGTGTGAGATTAGATAAGACTCGTTTTGATTTTACTTTCCTCACCTTTTTCATTTTCTCTTTTGGTTTTCATTTTTACTTGGTCCTTATTAACTTCCTTGGGAGAGAGGGGTTTTAATATAACCTTGTGCCCTTGGAAGTTGAAAGAAATCTTATTGGTATGGCCATCATGTAAAATTTTTCTATCATATTGCCAAGACCTTCCCAATAGAATATGTGTTGCTTCCATTGGCACATCACATAAAACCTCATCTTTATACTTTTCTATAGCAAAAGTTATAAGGACTTGTTTATTAACCATAATTTCACCCTCTTCACTAAGCCATTGTAGTTTATAGGGCTTTGTATGAGAGATAATGGGTAATCCAAACTTCTCCACTACTCTCGTACTTGCCACATTAGCACAACTACCCCATCTATGATCATGGAACATAACTTGTTGTTGATAAGATAGTGGGTGTAGAAAATATTTTCTCTTTAGGTTTCATCAAAAGGTTCTTGAATGTACCCAACATTCCATCAATAACTCACATTCACAAGGTATCTCACATTCATTTTCACTAGGGGTTTTTTAAGTGGTAGGGGAGTTAGACCTAGAAGATTGATTACTATGGTCACTGACTACTATCCCCTCTTTTACCATCATGGTTCTTTTGTTAGGGCAATTTGCAGCCATATGACCAAAACCTAAACATTTAAAACATTTTTTTTATTTAAGGTTTTGGTTGGCAAGTTAGTCCTAGAAGGAGAAGGATTGTCTTTAGAAGTTTATGGAGTGGATTCTTTAAAGTAATTGGAAGGATTGTCTTGTTTTGGAAAGATATTTTTATCCTTCCAAGATGAGTTGTAAAAGCCATCATTATCAGTATGTTTGAAAGATGTTTTCTTTCAAAGTTGTGATTCGACCTTGATGGCTAGGTGAACCATTTTTTCAAAGGATGTATACTCATAAAGTTCTACAACATTTTGAATTTCTCTTCTTAATCCACTCATAAATCTAGCAATCTCTGAATCTTCATTTTTATGCATATTAATCTTAGTCAAAATTACTTCTAAATCTTTGAAGTATTCATCTACACTCCTTTCTCCCTGATGAAGCCGTTGGAGCTTCAACCAGAGTTCCTTCCTATTGAGGAGGAACAAACTGCACGCACATGCATAACTTTAAATCACTCCAAGAGACCACAATTGACCTCTTGTTTATCCCAATGTCCATTACATTTTGATGCCACCATTGCATGGCATAGTCCTCAAATTCTAGGGAAGCTAACTTAACCTTTTGGTCCTCTTCGACCTCATACACATTAAAATTTTGTTCTACCTTAGCTTCCCATCCTAGATATACATTTGGGTCACTATCCCCATCAACACTAGGTAATTTTACAAAAGGTAGGGTCTTCTTTGGTTGTTGATGAAGGCGCCTAGCTTCAAAATTTTGCACTCTCCAATCTTCTTCTTATTGACTTCCGTAGTGCATGTAATGTATTGTATATAGGCTCCTATCATTTCTCTAGCTTGTCTCTCTTGAGTATCCTCTAGCCTTTGAATTCTTTCCACTAGTTGCCGCATTTCTTCTTCATTGTGGGGCTAACTCCTCTTGGTATCTTCAAGGTCCCCTAAAAGACGTGCCTTTTGAGGAGATAACGATTTTGAAGATTCTCTCAAAGACAAATGAGCCATAATTTGCACAAATGAAAGCAAACCATTAGTGAAAAACAACAATTATTGCACTCACTCACGTGTATCACTCAGCTACATTCAAGGAAGATTTTGAACTTTAAAAGGTCTACACTTGGTAGCAACACTTCAAATGAAAGAGGTCAAAGCTCTTATCACTTGCTCACACAAAGAATCCCCAACAAAACTTTAGAGAACAAAAAAATTTAAGAGAAGCAAGAAAGAAAGCTAATTCAAAAAGGAATTAAGATGATGGCAAAACTTTTACAAGACAAACAAGAAAAGAACTTTTGAAGAATCAAAGAAACTTACTTAAACTTTTAACTATGAAGTTTTAATTTTCTTAGAATTTGTGAAAGCAAGAAGGATAAAATTTCACAAATACAATTTGCCACACAAAAAGAATCCTCTCTTTAGCAATTTTGAACTTGAAAAGTGAATTGTACTAAATTTGTTTTTGTCTTTTTTCTTTATGGATTCAAAATGTCCATAATCTTGGCATGCATATTTTTAATTCACTTTAAATTTTCACAAGGAGATTGGGATACAATTCATATAATCACTTGAATTTTTTTGTTTGAAACTAAATCAACTACCACTTAAACAAATTCTAATTGCTTTTAGCTCTTCACAATTAAAGTTAACATAAGTAGAATGAATTTAAAGACTCATAGAACACTAAGAACATAAGACTCAAGCAAAATAGGTAAGGTAAAAAAAAGATGACAAAATAATTCAAAAGCATAATTTAAATTGCTTAATTAATAAAAAGTGGAATTGTAAATGACAAGAATTTAAAGACTGAATTGAAAGGTGCTGAATTGAAAAGCAAAATTTAAATTGCTGGAAAAGACATAATTGAAATGTGCTGGAAAATTAAAGTAGAAATCAAATCAAAAGCAATTAAGCACAAGATAACCACACTCTGATACCACATGGTGTGTGTTGGTTTTAGGATTGCACATTTTATGATTTGCACTTTGCTTGAGTTTTTGATATAAGAAGAATATTGTGAGAAGCCCAAAGAAAGATTTTCACTAAAAAAGAACTTAACCAAGTGGTTAAGTAAGTGTGAAGATTTTCTTCTAGAAGGAAAGAGAAAAAACAATTATATGATGTTGATGATGATGAGGTGCGGAATTAAAACATATAATGGAAAACAACAAGATGGAAAAACTAAAAAGGAAAAGAACAACACAAGAATATAAGAGGAATGGAAAAGGCCCAAGGAAGGAAGAGATGAAGAGATAGAGGAAGCTTATGGATGATGATGGTGGTCACGCCACTTGGAGTGGTGGGAGACTACAAGATGAGTGGTGAAGAGCCGCCACTTGAAGTGCACAAACACCAAAGATAAAACCAACAAAAAGAGAGCAATCAAGACTCACTCAACACTGTGACAAAGTTTCTTTACTATTCAAAATTCAAGGTGAATTACATGAGGCAAGACACCCTACTTATAGGAGAGGATGCCTTGGTGGGTGATAGAAAACAACTACATATACCATACTAAACTATGACCTAAGGTATATTATGCGTTACTAAAACTAAGGTTTTTCTAAAAGCTTCTCTGTTTTTATTTTCCTCTTATTTCTAAAACATCTCACTTATATATGTGAGTTTTAGGTTAACAGAGATTGGGTTGACCTAATCCCATTTACTTTTACTAACTACACTGTTCCTATTACATTATGTAATCCTTTATCTATGTAGGTTGTTTCTGATGACTCTTGGGCCTGTGTGGTATTGGGCCTATCCTAACATTACTATCCGCCCCAGAAAACACTTTGTCCTCAAAGTGGAGTCTAGAGTCTAATTGGGTCGTTAGTGCTTCTTGGGTCGTTGGCCTGTGCATGAAGGTGGTGTTGGATGAAGATAAAGGGTATGTCTTGTAAGTGGGTCACAGAAGTGAAGGTGGGCTGGGGCTGAACAATTTTAAAATTAGGGTTAAATAGAAGGAAAAGGGTTGCTTGGGAATTAGGTTTAGGAGGAGGGCGTCGCTTGGTCATTAGGTTTAGGAGGGGAGGGCGCTGCTGTTGTTGATTTTTTTTTAAGTGGGAGGAACAATCTTTGGTATTCTAAAGGGGATGACGGAGGGGGACGCAGGCGATATTGGGTGGCGCAGTGACGGCTGGGGTGTTGGCAGTTGAACAGATCTAAACACCGGTAGTGGTGTTGCGGGATGAAGCAGCAATGCGGTGTTGGTGGCGTGGTGTTTGAGCGGCTGGTGTGGGTGTTTGAGGAGAGGTGTAGAGTTTCTTCAATAGCAGAAAGTCATTTTAGAATGGAGTTTAGTATTTTATTTAGGTATTTTGTTTGGGTTTTGGAAGGCATAATAAGAGTAATGAAAGCACCAATGATAGAAAACAACTATCTATACTATACTAAAACTATGACCTAAGGTATACTATGAGCTAGTAAAACTAGGGTTTACTAAAAGCTTCTCTCTTTTTCTTATTTCCAAAATATCTCACTTATATATGTGAGTTTTAGGTTAACAGAGATTGGACTGACCTAGTCCCATTTAATTTTACTAACTACATTGTTCCTATTACATTATGTAATCCTTTATCTATGTAGGTTGTTTTTGTTGACTCTTAGGCCTGTATGATATTGGGTCTATCCTAACATTACCCCAGGGCATAGATGCACCATTTCTCAGTTTCTACTTCTCTTAGACGACTCTTACCTAACCTTAGAAACCATAGACAACTCACCTACAAACACCGAATGCCCAAACACCATCCATTTTCATTTATCACCCCAAGCCCCCACGGGCAACACATCTCCCAAAGCTCTATAATTCACTGGTCTAATCCACAACCTACCTGTCACTGTTCTCATAGATTCAGGTAGCTCCCACAACATTCTCCAGCTTCGCATTGCTCACCACCTCCACCTACCCATTACACCAAGTGATGTGAGTTGATTAGTAGATTCATTAATTTATGACACTTTAAGAACAGAATAAGGAGGCTTAAGGAAACATCAATGGAGTTCAATGCCTTCCAAATGATGAACCAAACTCATGAACATAAGTGTCATCTCCTTACACAACAAAAATATCGAATAGAATGCAGAAATTGAAAGGAAAGCAAGAACAACACATTAAACTGAATAGAAACACAATATAAAGCAAATGAGCTGTTTGAAAGGAAGAATTAAGTGCATAATTGAAAAGGAAACACAAGAACAATAAGAACAATCGGTAGAATTGAAGAATAAGACAACATAACCGAATAGAAATTGAAGTATGGTGCAGAAATGGAAATGGAAGATGAAAGCAAGAAGAACTTATGTTAATGAAGCCATGGAAGGGAAGAACACGCCACTTGGATGGTGATTGATCCAAGATAAGTGCAAGATGCCGCCACTTGAGAGCTT
>Ga0123342_1009296_pt1 | contig 11845 bp, 14 predicted proteins | sample Turbeawhitnodule_FD_89960 | JGI IMG/M metagenome (GOLD analysis project Ga0123342, IMG submission 89960) | Root nodule microbial communities of legume samples collected from Mexico - Turtle bean Mexico white nodule | ecosystem: Host-associated > Plants > Roots > Nodule | place: Mexico: Nepantla... | reverse complement strand
GACAAAGGTGTTGTTTTACTTGTGAGATGCCATGGTGATCACTGCCTGTAAGAACAATGTCATCAACATATACTACAAGATAGATACACCCAGCACTTGAGTGACGATAAAAAACTGAATGATTTGTTTCACTGCAAGTCATACCAAACTATTGAACAACATTGCTAAATTTTCCAAACCAAGCCCTAGGAGACTGCTTGAGGCCATATAAGAATTTGCGAAGACGACATACCAATCCAGAAGACTCCCCCTGAGCAACAAAACCAGGAGGTTGTTCCATATAAATTTCTTCCTGCAAATCCCCATTAAGAAAAACATTTTTGACATCCACTTGATAAAGAGGCCATTGTTAAAGAACAACCATAGCTATGTATAAGCGAACAAAAGTCATCTTTGCCATTGAAGAAAAAATATCACCATATTCTAAACCAAAACTTTGGGTACCACCAGGACCAACTTTGATAGCAAAAATCTACATGCAACCAACAACAGATTTTCTAGATGGTAAAAGAACAAGTTCCCAAGTTCCATTATTCTGAAGCGCATTCATTTCATCAAGCATGGCCTGACGCCAACCAGGATGAGCTAAGTCATCACCTACAGATTTTGGAATGGATACAAAAGAAATATACGAAAGGCAGGTATAAAAGGGTTGAGATAGTCTATGGTAACTCAAAGCAGTATAATGTGGAGAGGGATTACGGGTAGAACATATACCTTTACGGATAGAAATCGGAAGATCAAGTTCATCTGTCAGAGGTTCAACTGTAAGAGTCGGATGTGGATGAGGTGTTGGCACCAGAATAGAGTTAGCTGATGGATGATGAGACATTTGACGACGACTATACACCTGAAGAGATGGTGGCGGTGGTGAATCATTAGGTGCACTAGACACAATAAGAGGAATATTAACTTGATTAGATGAAGACATTGAAAGAGAAGGACAATACTTAAAGTAAAGGGAAGAATCACTGAAGGTGACATCTGCTGAAATAAAATAACAGTTTAAAGAAGGTGAGAAACATTTATATCCTTTTTGTGATCTAGTGAACCCTAAAAAGACACATTTGTGTGACTTAGGCGATAATTTATCAAAACCAAGACTACAATTATGAACAAAACATGTAGACCCAAAAACTTTGGGAGGTAAAGAGTGGAAAGGGTTATGTGAAAATAAAATAGCATGAGGAATTTTGTTATCTAAAACTGAAGATGGCATGCGATTAATGAGATAACATGCACTAAGAACAACATCACCCCAAAAACGCTGAGGAACATCACCTTGGATTAAAATAGTACGAGTTTTTTCAACAAGATGTCTATTCTTGCGCTCAGCTACCCCATTGTGCTGAGGTGTTTAAGCACACGAAGTTTGATGAAGAATACCATGAGAGGCCATAAAATTTTTAAAAGAATGTGAAAGATACTCACATCCATTATCACTGCGTAAAATTCGAATGGAAATTCCAAATTTATTTTTAATTTCATTGTAAAATATTTGAAATATAGAAAACAACTCAGAATGGTTTTTCACTAAAAATACCCAAGTACATTTGAATAATCATTAATAAAAGTAACAAAATACTGAAATCCTAAATTAGACTTAATACGACTTGGTCCCCAAATGTCATAGTGAACTAAGGCAAAAGGAGATGAAGCACGTTGTGAGACATTACTAGGAAAAGAACTATGAATGTGCTTCCCTAATTGACACGACTCACACGATAAAGTAGATACATTAGACATCCTTGGAACAAGTTGTTGCCTCTTGGTAAGAGTAGAATGACCCAACCGAGCACGAATGAGAGATAGAGAATCCATATATTCGTGCAAACATGTGCAGATATCTATAGTTGATAAAGTCCATGAGACTCACATCTGTTGCCAATCATCCGTCCCGAACTCCGGTCCTGTAAAGTAACAGAATCTTTGGTAAAAGAAATAACACAATCAAGGGAACAAGTGAGACGACTAATGGATAATAAGTTAAATGGAGACCCAGAGACATAAAGAACATTATCAATAGATAAAGAAGGAAAAAGATTAATAGTACCAGCACCATGTGATGGTACCCTATATCCATTGGCCATGGTAACAGAAGGTAAATAACCTGTAGTAGATAGGGAAGAGAACAAAGATTTATTACCAGTAATATTATCTGTGGCATCTGAATCTAGAACCCAAGGGCCAAGGGAAGTGGAGTGAGTGAAGCCAACAAAAGTTGTGCCTAAATGTGCAACAGAAGTCGTGGAACTAGGGTTCTGACGATCCTCATACCATTTAAGAAATTCATTGAAAATAATAGGCTGACCTGGGGTATCAATTGAAGTATGATCCACAATAGAAGGTTGCACAGGGTCAGTTTGAGCAACCACAACAGATTTAGGAGGACGACCATGTAAGGCATAACATCTGTCAATTTTGTGGCCAAGTTTGCCACAATGGTCACACTTGTGACGCCCTTTGCGTGACTTGTGAGGGCGAGTACGATTATTATGCTGAGAGACAAAAGCAGAAGAGTCATCAACCTGAGACGTTATAGCAATGGTGTGTTTACTTGGCATACACAAAAGGATAGAACAAATGGAAGTAAAACTGGGCACGATAGGAGATCCCAAAATTTGATCACGAACGTGAGAATAATCATCAGGAAGGCCATGTAAACCCAATAACATGAAGAACTTAGATCTTTGTTCTAGTTCTTGAGAAGGATTAGGGGCAGGAGGTAATAACTCACTAAAATCATGAAGAAGAGAATGATGTTTACCCAGATATTCCGCCATTGTACCATCAAGACGTTTGGGAGCAACAATTTGAAAAGATTTTGACACACATCATAAAGACGTTGCGTATTGTTTATTTTTCTCAACAAGTGTACCGAATCAAATGTAATATAATACTCTTTAAAGTATGAATGTCGAACCCACTGGGAACAATTCTAATTAATATGTTCTGTTATAAAACTCATTAAGTATAGAAAATAATTTTGATAAATTGTTCATAACCAAATTAATGATTTTCCAGAAATAACTCAAAGTTAAGATTTGATTCAAGACGTAACAAAACTAACTTATCAAATATAGATAAAGATACTTGGGATTGATTTATGTCTATCTCAGTCATTTGTATTTTGGAATAATACAATATATAATACTCAAAACTACTTATTTTTTATGCTTAATTTAAAGTCATTCACCTTGATTCCTCACAGATGAAATTCATAAGATAATTTCTCAAACACTGATTCATTAGATATTTAACAAATCATCCAGCTTTGTGAACATAATTTTGATGCAATTAATAACTTGAAATCTATTCCTAGCATTACAAGTTATCAAGTATTTTCGTCTATTTCAGATCCTTAAAAGTACTTTCCAGTTAAATTGAAGGATCAAAATCAAGACTCCATTGGTCAAATAGAATCAAGCAATAAGCATGAAACGAAAATACCAAGAACAAGTAGAAAAGAGAATATTACATATATATATATATATCACAAAGAATACATTTGAATAGAGTAGATTAGATTCAATCCCAAGTTAGAAAGCACTTAGCCACTCATGACAACTCCTCCAATCTTCATTCTTGATCTGATTTGCATAAGAAGGGCTGATCTGAGCAAATTTTTCTCCTAGAATAGAGTTCTCTTCTTCTTCTGGATACTTATAGCCTGAGCTAAATCCTCTAGCTTGAGCGATATGCTTCCTTTATATTTTTCTTTTTTACTCCTTCTTGTGATCTAATTAAGTATTTTCTTTCTTTCTTTTAATGCTTCATATTCATCTGAAATTTACACAAGAATTGAGATTAAATTTCTTCATTTGTTTCCTGGTTCAAAATATATAATCGGATTCAATAATTCTTAGATTAGGGTAATTTTCTTATATTAAAAAACAATTAAGTGTTCAATTTTCTTAATCATAAAAACTACACATCGACACTTATCAAGTATCATTGGTGTATAATAATTTTGCTTGTTCCCAAATTTCTGAACATGCCTCATAAGTACAAAAAATTTGTTTTAAACATGAGTGAATGGTAGATTTGATAACAATGCATAATTGAGCATCCTTTTTCAACCAACGGGAAACCTCATTTTCAGCAACAGTAGGATGAGTAAGACAATCAACATAACCTTGACTCTTAAACCATAATTTAATATATGATGCCCAAGTGTCATAATTGGTTCCATCCATTTTGTCAATGGAAAGATGAACATTGGCATAATTAGTATAAATAGATGGATCCGACATAATGATTGCAGAAGAAGCCACAGTGGTAGCAGCAGCAGAAGAAGCCATAGTGGCAGCGGAAGCGGAAGAGGCCATAGAGGATAAGGACAAATCCCTTGTGTATATTAAACACATAGGGTTATGTTTATATAGGAAAAGAAACATATGGGCTAAGCCCATTAAATAAATATGAAATATCTAACAATATCTATAATATCTCATAATATCTAATAATATCTAACAGTTACAAAATACTTTGACCATGTTGTCCTCACGTATTACAATGCTTCCAAAGTTAGCAGTTGTTGGTCATTAAAAAACTGTGACATTTGAATTTTTTTTAATTAGTTCATGAATAATAAACCCTGGATTTTAAAGTGTTTATTGTATTGAGGTATTTACCTGATCCCAACCTCTATCAATTGTAGCTCACACAATAGTTAACATCCATTGCATAACATAATAACCACACTCATAACTTCCAGATTCCTTATTGGACTGCATGTGAAAATAAATGTATTAAATGAATGAATGAGACACATTAAATTGACTGAACATATATACTTTAAATACCTTAAAGTACATCCAAGTGAGTTTTTGTGTGTTTGCACTTCCCCTCCCACTCAAAGCACTGGAATAAAAATATTTCATGTTAGAATACATAACATTATATAATATATAAGTAATAATAAATGATAAATGAAATTTTCGTACCTATCTATAATGTGTTTAAAATAGGTAGGAGGTTTCTTATGCAAGGAGCAAAACCATGCAGCGGTATGATGTTGAACAAATATAATCAATAGTTGCCAATGATGTTTATATAACAAATCAGTTAGTTTGTCTTATTTCAATAATTTAGTACTTATTTAATAAATATGGACTTACTCATGGATGTACGGAGCAAAATAAATTTGTTTTCCTCCATTCTTTAAGGTAGTGATGATGTATGTTTTGTTTCTGACTTCTTGTTTCCAAGTGATTGAATGAGTTGAAGGTCTAAAAACCCATATATATTTTGTTTCCTCTCATTGAAGCATAATCCACAAATATACCTAAATTTAAATAAGTTAGTCCTAATATATTTAATAAATCAAAAGTATAAAGATTTTAATATTTGAACTTACATCATCCATAATTGCATAACTGTTATGTTAATCTCTTGATTTCCAGATGCAAGGTCCAACAAATCAGACATGTGAAAGTACAATGGTACATCACTATGCCTTCCAAAAACATTGGCAACCCATGGAACCTCTACAAAGGTTGTATCTAAAGTTGTAGCAACTTCCACCAATGTCGCCACAGGATCATCAATGGAGAATTTTCTCTTCTTTTGCAGAGGCAGTTTTGTCTTAGATTCCTGTTACTCATCAACAAACAAACAAATAATTAAATTACTTAGAATGTAATATATTTTATATATAATCCTATTAGTGCAAAGATATACCTTATAGTTTATAGGTCTGACGAGATGTCTAGGCCAGGCAACGAAATAATGTAATGCCTCTGCTACAATTGTCACCTCTGATGTCAGCACAGGAACTGCAACATCACCATAAAGGAACTTCTCCACTGTGACCTTTATGAAATTAAAAGGAAGAGGCACATTGTGACCCCTTCATAATACTTACCCAGGGCAACGAATCGGGTCAAAGAATATACTCAACATATAACTCGCATTGGCTAGTTGAACCAAAGTCATCCCCCGATAGATCAACCGTCGAACAACTCCCTTTAGTGTTGACTTTCTTAATAGGACGCGGAGGTGGTTCATCTTGTATCATAGAAGATGGTTGCTGCGAGAATCCTAAACCCTCCCACCGCTTTTCAAACTCCCTATCCATCCGCTTATTAAATTCCTCCATTAAACTTTCTCTAATCTCATGACTTACCTCGACCTTTATCTGTTCACATAATTGTAGTAAATACTCTCGGCTAGGTTGACTAGACAATTGTTCCTTTCTATGTGATGAAGGTCCAATGTATGACCGAATCCCAACCCCATATCTAGCTACACGAACACGTCCAAGGTGCTCAGGTCGTTCGATAACAACATTAAGAATATATATGCGACCAAATGGAATAAAAGTCTCCTGTGTTGATTGCTTAGAAAGAGAATCCTAAAACAAATTAAAAGAAATTGTCAAACTTGAACACATTGAATTTAAAATAACACATAGAGAACATATTTCTTACAATTCGTTCAGCTGTTTGTTATGAAGACTTAGAACTCCATGTCCCTAATGGCTTTATACGGGCACCCTTCCACATCTCACGTCGGGGTGGTGGGGATGGACTCTGTAAAGAATCTACATTATTCCCTTCCTCAATGGAAGTATAATGTGCTTTAATATTTTTTTCAAGCATCTTCTGCTCTAACATCTTATAACCACCACGGTGACAATAAGTGTGGGGTCTCATTATGTCCCTGATTGGCTTTTGCTTTCTTCCGAACATCCTATCATGAACATTCAAAAGTTAATAATTCGTTAATATAAACTATATCCAAATATAAGAAGTGATATTAACCTGCCATTTCTCAATTTCTCGAATCTTCACAAACTGCTGCCAAGTTTCTTCATCAACGGATGCATATAATGTACAAGAATTTTCTTCTTTCCTTTCAACATATATAAATTTTGTTGTCAATTTTGATTTAAAATGATGAAACTTGACACTCACATTAGAAAGAACCTTCGCTCTCAAGGTTTCCACATTCGGGATCTCGTTATGCATCTACATTATTTGGTATAATTAGTTCATAAACAAAGTTCAGATTGAACATAGTATAAAAGAACTTCAGATTGAACAAAGTAAAAAAAATTACATACCAAAATATCTTGCCAAATCATGTTTCTCTCGTGCTCGGTCACGTGATCACAGGAATCAATTAGGATAGAGATCCTTTCGCGAGCAAGTACTCTAAGATAATTGCTAAACTCCTTCGCATATGGCCCAGTGGCCACACCAGTGTTGACATCAATAGTCAATGGTTTTTTTTTATCATCATCTTTCTTCTTAAACATATTCTTTAATCTTGTAGGTCCTCTACTAGTTATTGAATGAGGAACTTTATCATCTTCCATTCTCTTGTTATCAAACAAATATGATAAGCATCAAGAATATGAAATATAATAAAATTATCTATTGTAAAACTAAACATGAAACACATGCACATACAAATATATATTCCTTCATCATGATCATTTCGAGTTGCATGTACAATATTAAAAACATCCTCGTACTCTTTATTGATCACCGTTCTTATAAGTGATTCAATCTCACAAATGTCATTGTTTGTATCTTCTGTGTCACAATTTTATTATACTTATTATTATTAATAACATAAATAATATAAATATAAATATAATTTATATTATTATTATTAATATAAATATTATTAATAAAAATATAAATAAAAACAATAAAAAAACTTGAAAAATATAATAGAAAATATTATTATGTTAAATATAAATAAATTTATTAAATATACTAAATAATATTAACAATATTTAATAATATTAATAATTTAAATAATATTAATAATTTTAATATTGTAACTATGTTTTACATACAAATTTTTGGTCTTACATATGGATTTTGGCTGTATGTAATTGTACCGACCAGTTCTCGGACATCGACGTCAGGGATCGACATCGAACCTCGCCAATAGAGGGAGAGATCGGACGTCGGTGGTCTGAGCAGCTATGATTGGCCACATAAGGTGGGCCCCAGAATTACACTAGTTATCAGTCAAACCATCAGATATGGGAGGAAGCCCTAAGACACGAGGGATCCATGCAGGTGGGGTGTGTATAGCGCATTCAGGCGCGACACGAGTAAATAGTCCTTGGAGGCGCTAAGGCCCATTAGGGTTAGGGTTTCCAAGGAAGCTGCATGTATGACACATGAATACTTAGGGAACCTACAGAACAGATGGCGCCAGAGATTTGGTGCACAAGTTGGTACCCAACCGGCCATTCTATTAGTCGTTGCATTCCAGTTAAGGGAAGTCCCATGTGCCAGATTATGCTAAGATTATGTAATAGCGACGCATGGACGTTCTCTAATGAACCCTAGTCATGGGTAACAGAACAAAGGTAAACCCTAGTTTCAACCTATATAAAGGGGACTAAGAACCCTAACAAGGTACACAGTTTCTAAGACTGAAACTACTTTATACACTTGGTGTTTCTTTGCCCTAATACTGACTTAAGCGTCGGAGTGCAAACGACCATCAAGGCGCCCTTTGTCTTTGCAGGTGAGAGATTCTTTGGCTAAGGAAGTTTGATTCTCAGGCGGAGATAGGAGGGTCAGGGACTGTCGTTCAAGTCAACCGGCGAGCGAGTCAACCGGCGAGAACAATAATTCCAATTTTTCTTGTAGTGTTAAGGGAGTCGGACAAATATCATGTTCTTCGTATCTGTTAAAAGCTTTTTTCAATCTACGATACGAATGGTATTTCTTTAAAAATCTACGATGCCCAAGATACACAGTTTTTCTTCCATGTTGCAACTGCTCATATGATGTCTTCTCTTCAAATATTGGACATGCTCTATGGCCTTTCACACTAAAACCTGACAAGTTCCCATAAGCAGGGAAGTCATTGATAGTACAAAATAACATCGCATGCAATTAGAAAGATTCATTCTTAAACGCGTCAAAGGCATCAACCCCTTTCATTTCACAATAATTTCAAATCTTCAATCAATGGATTAAGATAAACATCTATGTCATTTCCAGGTTGTTTTGGACCAGAGATCATCATACATAACATCATGTATGTGCGCTTCATAAACAAAGCAGGAGGTAAGTTGGAAATCACTAACAAAATGGGCCATGAACTATAATTACTACTTAAATTTCCAAAGGGTTCATTCCATCAGTTGCCAATCCAAGTCTTAAGTTTCTTGATTCTTTTCCAAATTCAAGAAATTCTTTATCAATCTTCTTCCACTGCAAAGAATAAGCTGGATGACGAAGTAGTCTATCATATTTTCTATTATCTGCATGCCACCTAAGGTTTTTAGCATCATCTACATTTGCAAACAAATGCTTAAGCCTTGGAATTATTGGAAGATACTAAACCACCTTAGTAGGAGGACCTTCCTTTATGAATTCATCAATTTCATTATTTTGACCAACTTTAACCTTATAACGTGACAAACCACACCTGGGATATCTTCTTAAATCTTCATACTCATTTCTGTATAAAATACAATCGTTAGGACATGAATGTATTTTTTTAAATTCCATACCCATCGGACAAAGTATTTTTTTTGCCTCATAATTTCGATTGGGTAATGTATTTCCTTTTGGAAGCATGTCCTTAAGCAATTGGAGCAATTATGTAAAACTTTTGTCGGTCCATCCATTCATTGTCTTCAAATTCATAAACCTTAACACTGAAGATAATCGTGTGAAGTTAGTTGAACCAGGATACAAAGGAGTCTCTGCAACATTAGACATATTTTCGAAAACTGCATTAGCAAAATAATCTACTCCCACATCACGAATCATGTCTTCTAATCTATCCTCCACTGAGAAATCAACTTCCTCCGAAGCTCCGCGCACACTTGGCAAGTCTACCAATTCACCATGCCAGGTTCATGTTGTATAATTTTTCAAAAATCCATCACAGAAAATATGTTCTCTAATTTTGGAAACACTCAATATTCTTCCATTCAAACAATTGACACAAGGACACCTTATTCTAACTCCATTATGATTACTAATAGCATTATGTTGCACAAACTGTAAGAATTCTTCATTTTCATAAGCATCACTTATCCTTGGTGTATTAATCCAACTCCGAGCCATTGAACTGGTAAAGTAAGAAAATCTAAATCAAAATTGACAAAAGTCGAACACTCCCGGACTCGGAATCAAAATATTCCATATAATCAAATGTAATTTAATATATTATTAAATAATAAATTAAAACATACTAACCTGAAAAGTGGAGAGAAGTTGAAACAACGAAGAAGCTCGCGCGTACGCGCGGGAACTTTGTTAAGAAGCGAGACAGCATGGAAGAGATGGTGGTGATGAAAGAGTGCACCGAGAAAGGTCTTCGACACGCAAAAATAGAAAGCGAGAGGTGGGGCACAGTGGCAGGCGCAGGCTCACGGAGAAGACAAAAGGCGCAGCGGCAGCTAGTCGCGGTGAGTGAAGAGAGGGCGATGGTCGAGGCATCGCTGGTCGCGACGGCAAGCACGCGGTGGCACTGGCTCACGGAGAAGACGACTGGCGCGACAGTTGGTTGGTGCATCGCTGGTCGCGACGGCAAGCACGCGGTGGCACTGGCTCACGGAGAAGACGACTGGCGCGACAGTTGGTTGGTGCATCGCTGGTCATGGCGACGTTGGTTGCAGTGAGTGAAGAGGGCAACGTTGGTCGCGGCGACAAGCTTGCGGTGGGGCTAACTCAAAGTGAAAGAACTGGTGCGACAATAATGGCAGTGCAGCGTCGTGGCGGTGACAACATGTGAGGAGAACGGCAACTTTAGGTGAGAAGTGTGGGGCGACTGTGGGTGAAGAGAGTAGACGGTAGAAACGGTGTTGAGTGAGTGAAAATAGAAAATCAGAGAGTGAAATGTGAGTGAGAGAAAAAGAGAAGGAGCATGGGCTAACATATAAACCGTTGTCGTATCTACACACACCAACTTATAAAGACGGTTCCAAAGGTAACCATCGTTATAAATGACGAAATTTGAAAAAAAATAACGAAACTGTCACCGCGTCGGTTATGACGACTGTTTTTTATGAACCGTCTTTATAAGGGAGTCATAAATTACGTATTTTGCACTAGTGGAATTATAATTAACTAAATATCTTCCATTTATAATATGATATGTCTTGTATATTTTTTATTAATAATATTCAAAAAGCTTATAAAAAAAAGAATATAAGATTTGAAATTGATTTATAATTAAATATTTACATCATATATCAAGTTTATATATATAATAGTATTATTCACATAATGATTAAGTACTATTACAAAATAATATCTCTTTTTATAAATATTTTTAAATATGTACATATGTACTAAAAAGGACAATTAAAAGAAAACTAAAACTTAAGTTGTAGAGTTCTATTACTTTTAACATTATCTATTCTACACAAAATCTTCCTATCTTAAACAAACACAAAATGAAACAATGTAAGTTTGACGTCTTTAAAACATATAATCATAAATTTCAATTTTAATTTAAAAAAGTCACCAATACATCTCTTATAATATACTAAAAATTAAGTGTTTACAAATAACTCATATTCAATTTCACTCATTCCAGAAATTATTGATATACATACATAAACACTTTACTATACTTTTAGAAGATACATGTGTTGAATTTGACTTGGAGATCTGAACATGTCATACTATCTTCATTGTGTTATTTTTTCACATAGCTACATGAACATAGGAAATAAGTCTTCTCATATGACAAGGTAAATCCATGACCTGCTAGACCAGGTATCTTTTAAATCGTAGACTCAACATATGAACATCCCTCAACTCTGACCACCTAATAATTTTCATATATATATATATATATATATATATATATATATATATATATATATATATATATATATTTTATATAT
>Ga0123342_1009295_pt1 | contig 11845 bp, 8 predicted proteins | sample Turbeawhitnodule_FD_89960 | JGI IMG/M metagenome (GOLD analysis project Ga0123342, IMG submission 89960) | Root nodule microbial communities of legume samples collected from Mexico - Turtle bean Mexico white nodule | ecosystem: Host-associated > Plants > Roots > Nodule | place: Mexico: Nepantla... | reverse complement strand
GGAGAAGTTATATGCTAATCATGCTAAATGTTTCTTTGCATTAGATCATATAGACTTCCTAGGGTTTGTGGTAAGTCATAAAGGGGTGCATGTAGATCAAACAAAAGTTGCAGCAATTCAACACTTTTTCTTTTCCTACCTCCATCGACAGCAGTTGAAGGACCAGCCCCGAAAGCAGAGGGATTGCTGGCCGCAACCATTCCAAGACTACCTTTGCCTTTGCCTCTCTCGAGGGCTTTGGCATGAAAGGCAACCATTGTACTGTCCGACCAGAGAGACTCTTTAGTTATAATATTTGCATCAAGAAAACATACATAAGTTAAGAACCTTTGACCGACAGATACAGAGAACAATGTAAACATATCATGAAAGTTCGTCCACCGTTGAGACGACTTGTACTATGTTAACCATTTTCGTGTAGGGAGCCTTCAAGGGAGATCATCAAAAGGAGAACAAATCTCTTGCTCCTCGGCACTCGGAGCCGAACGAGGCCACTCCTTAAATCGGGTAGGGTTCCTAGTCTAATACAAGGGAAACTTGGAGTTAGCGGCTTCATCAAAGTAAAGCCCCATACTAGAGCTCAACAAAAAATTTGAAGAACTTCCCTTTGAAATTTTTGTATGAGGTATTGTAGGGGCTGAACAAAATGTTACCCGCCCGATTGATAAGGGTCAACTAGCTAACGAGATCGATCGGATGAGAGGTATAATAGCTCAAGAAGGTGGAAGGAGTCGAGGAGAGGCGAAACATGTTGCATATGAGGTAGAAGGTTTTGAGCGAAGCCCGAGTGTTTGGGTGGAGTTGAAAGGGGGCCACATTGAGCGTCTGAAGGACACCCTTAGTGAAATCATAAAAAGGGAGGGCGACGTGTAGGTTGGAAAAAAGACAAGAATAGACGAAGAAGAAGGGACCCTCTAGGGAGACTGACCCAACATGTGATATCGGTCAGTCGACAATAATCAGTAGCCAAAATACCATTGTTGGCATTTGGCTTCAAAATGGTGTGTTTTCCTATAAAAGAAGAGATGGAGGGCCCATCCAGGAAGACAGGGGTAAACACAGTTACCTTAGGGTATACCAGTCAAGCCCCAAGAGGTGGGATGATTGTTCAAAGGGATCTGACCTGTCGGCAACACCTTTTGGGTCATCTGCCCTTACAACATCCTTCACAGACGACAATGTCTTAATTGCCCTGACCAACAGGGGCTCGATTGTGGAGGAGCCAGAAGAAGAAGAAGAAGACGAGTACGAAGGAGAAGAGGAGGACGAAGAAAAAGGCAAGGAAGACATGACTAACCTTCCAAGTAAGGAAAGCAGTGTGCCAGGACAAGTAGGTTTCGGGTGTCAGAGCAGGGAAGTAATGACTTGGAACAATGTGGGGACCACTATTTATACCCCTCGAGGAGAGAGGAAGATTGAGCGTCACTCCCATCTCAACCGTTGGATCTCCCTCAATCCAACGGTTCTCATCAAATGGCTCCCAAAAAATCATGTCATTGATGTGCGTCACATCACACGTTCGGTGCCGCCAACATCACGTCCAACCTCGGGAAGCCTAACCATCACTACGACCTCGGATAAAGACTTTTTGGATTAACCATCCTCGAGTCTGTGTGGCAAGTGTACCGATAAGGTCCGCGCGATCGACACTTTGACTCGACATCCGACCCAAGCCGACCGACACAACCAAAACCATTACACTTAAACATGGTTAACAAGACTAATCAACGATCAAGCACTAGGTAATGCACTCCTAAGCATGACCCAACTCCCTAATCTAGACCAATAATAAAGGGCCCATGTTAATCATATAAATAGGCACAGATTCCAAGAAACAGGTACGTCATCATAGAATATTAATAGCACCGAGTGCCGAATACCGAATTCTCACTTGAGCATCAGAGTGTCTTTTGTAGGTACCATCCGAACCTGGAGTTCATGGAGACAATGTGTAGAAAGCAAAAGGAGAGTGAGGAATTTGTTTCAAAAGAAAGAGAGAAAGAATTGACTGATCGACTAAAAAATGTTTGAATCGTTCTCTTAATTCCAACTCGATTCAAGAACACATATAAAAAGATAAAATAGAAATAATCCTACCACATCGAAATGGAAAAATAAAAGACACATTTACTTCATATACTAATTTATAGATATAAAAAAACCAGAAAAGTAAACTATAAATATTAATATTCAATGTCCAACGCAACCACATTGCAATCATACCTAAACCTGCTATAACCAAGTGTGAGGTACTACCACCTACTAGTGATTCTATAATAAATACTTAAAATATATTAAAAATTTGTTTCTTAAAATAGCTAAGGATTTGATAAAGCTAACTCATAAATGTATAAATTTTATTGTATGAAATAAAAATTGTATTATTTAGATAAAAATATATTATTACGTAATTATAATTTCATAATTTTAAAAGTAACTAATTTTTTATTAAACTGTATATTGTTTCTATTTATTTTTTAAAATTTCATATATATTTTTTGAAGTAAGTCGTTTTATTTAAACTAATTCATCTATTGAATATTAATAAAGTTGTTTTAAAATTTCAATTTTTATCTATTAAAATTATTAAAAATAAAAGAAATAAAGAAAATAAGGTAAAAGAATGCTAAAATCAACTTGTGACTTTTAACTTATAAACTAAAATTCAACTTAGAAACTCCTAAAATGCTAAATCTCTTTCCAAATAAACCTTAAACTGTAAATCCTAAATTAATTTATTACTTAGCACATACTCTAAGTATAAATATAAAAATAATTTAATATATAATTAACATTTGACAACTCATTTTAAATATAAAGGAAAAGACAAATACCAAAACAATTCTATATGGGAAGTATGTTTTTTGACTTTAGATCCAATAGAATCCTGGAGTATTATTATTTTTTTATTTAACATTCCTTTTACTAAAATCCTTAATAATTTAATAATGTAAAATGTCATAATGTCACTCACATGCAGTGGCTAGTGGGGGGCCCAACATGTCATGTCATCCACTTGTAATGAAATCTAGTTAGAGTCGACACACTCCGGTGGTCACTCGAATTATCATGTTCTTCCTTCCACTATTATTACTCTCCATTATTACAACCTTCAATTCTCTGGCATTCCTTTGTCACTACTATTAACATCTTCTATCACCTTCAGAATAATCTTAACTTGCATTCACATGTTCAGGATGGAATATGAACGAGTTGAATTGTCTGTGTTGGAAAGAACTGCAAAAATGGTAATTGAAACACTCATCAAACGCAAGTTCTGACATGCTCCACTAGGAAAAGGTTTTTCCTTGTTTACAATCATCAGAAGCATGAGATGTTTGCATGACACCCACATAATACGTACAAAGTACAGAAGAAAAACTCCTGAAGGTGTCAGAACGTTTCCGTGGAACAAAGACAAAAGGGGAGAAGTATATGTATAGTATATAATATATCTTATATTTTATGGCAGAGAACATCATCATCAGGGAAGAAAATCAAGAAATAGCATGCCAAAATTTCTTGATCTTACCCTCAAATTGGCAAAACTGATTAAACATTTAATATTCTGATGACCACCAGCTTCTCCTTACAAGGATCACACTGTTTAAAAGAAATCATTAATTATACATCCTGTACTTGATATCACTCTCCCCTCTCTAATTAAAGCTGGATTGGGGATTCAGTACTTTACTCCTAATCTTTGTGGTTTTATATACTTAGTGCCTGTTGGTATAACCCATAGAACTGATTCGAGGTCGAATGTAGTGATGATCATAGAGAGATTGACCATATTCCACAGGCTTGATAACCACAGTTTCCTGCTTCCCATCCTGCTCTTGAACTGCTCCAAATAGTATCTCATTGGTTTCCTCGTGGCTTTGCTCAAGGTAAGTGTGAGGGATTGATGAATGATATTGATGACGATTATGATGCTTAAGTTGTTGTTGTTGCTGTTGCTGGTGCTGATGCTTTAGTTGCTGTTGTTGCTGAAGATCTCCTTCCCATCCGCTATAGAATGCTCTACTTTGCAATAGTTGTTGCATTTTTTCGGCATCCTTGGACATGAAAGCATATGTTTTCCGGGGTGTTGGGGTTCTCGGGTCAATAGAAGGGGGCTCATCTTCTTCTGGGATCACAAAGCTTTCTTGCACAGGCCAAGCATTTACTTGCTTTTGAGGTTGCTGGAACGGCGGTTGGCTTTGAAATTGGTAGCTCTGCGGTCTTTTTCTGAAACCAGGAAATAACCCTCCCATTATTTCCACCACTGATGCCCCAGCATTGGTAAGAAGCTTCCCAAGGGATCCAAAGAAACTTTCTTCTTGCTTATCTGATTCATCTTCTGATGGAATTAAAGGAGGCCTCACAGACTTCACAGGCTTTCGATATTGGCTTGGTGAAATACTAGACATTGCTGGATCCTCAGCCTACAAAAGCAAGAGATGATTAAATGACTCAAGTTTTCTGATAAATTCATGTAACTATTGCAACACCTTAAATTCTGCGGCTATGGGAAAAAGCTGAGATAAAAAAGGATAATTTGAAAACTGTAGCATAACATGAAATGAGAGATCTAGACCTGTCAATGTATAGAATATGTTAATTTCATAGGTAGCTGCATAACAAGGAAAACTCCAGATAATCTACTTGCAATTTCTATATCTGATTTACTATTATAATGTATCAAAAGGAAGAAGACAATACTATGCACTCACATCTTGAGATGATACAATTGTACCAAGTCTACGCTGTAATAATGCAAGCATATAACCAAAGAAGCCAGCCCCAACAAGCATTGCAATACCTGAAAATTGATGGTAATCAGCCTTAATGTGTAATTAAAAGATTTTCTTGAAAAAGACCCTGGAATGGTTTAGTTTACCAAGTGGAAATCCATTTTCGTATTGGTAAGCACAATCATCAAAATGTAGTTGGATCTCCCTGATGGCTTGGTTCCCCCTGTCTATAACAAGAAGGGAACAACTACTTCCAACATAAACCACATCAAAATCATTAGAAAATTTAGCTTCTTCACTTGGACCATCAACATGGCCCCCTCCCCGGCTCCATTTTCCACCAGCAATTGTTGTGACACCTGAAAACAGAAACCTCAACTCAACAAAAAGCTCTAACCTATGATTCTATCGTGAGAAGTAGAACAAGGGCCTCATGGGGGAGAGGAGGAGAAAGAATTGTTCAGTTTAACATGATGTTTACCTGAATCACTAATCTTTCTAATTGCCATGTTCGTTATATCTGCAACATAGATATTTCCCCGATTATCAACAGTTATCCCCTTCGGGTGATTCATCCTAGCTTCCCTAAGCCTGCCATCGACATGTCCAGAATATCCTTCAGCAGATCCTGCAACAAGCTTCGGTCTGCTATCTGCAAAATTGCAAAGCAAATGCTACTATTTATTTAACTAAAGAAAAATATATACATCCAAATGGATTTAAGGGTGGCAGAGAAATTTCAACAAAAAGAGAAGTCCCCCATATGCAGCAAGTTCAAAATGCATTACAGTTTCATGCATATTTATAAATCTCGTAAGCAAGAACTAAAGTGACATGATATAATGCTTGGCACATAGCACATATGTTCAATCATCTGTGATTCTACAATGTAAAAGAGATTTGAGCAAGGGGAACGTGAATCAGAATTGACAGTTGCCAACTAGGCATCTATAACAAGTATTTTGACATGAAAACCATATGCTCGACTCTCAGACAATAGAGAATAATGAACTTCAAGTTCAACTAAAAGAGGAAAAAAAATGGTCTAAAAACATTGCAATTGACTTTTGCAAGAAATTCTGAACAGAATACTGTGGTGAAGTAAGTAGGAAGCAAAACCTCACAAGTTTCCACTGCAATAAATTCAAGGTTTTCTAATACTGCCTAATAGATCACAAAGTAGAGAAGCTCATAATTTCCAAAGTCACAGAAAGTTCAATTTCAAGAAAACCTTAGTCCAGTGTAACAGAGTGAAGAGATCACCTGCTTATGCTGATTTTACAAATTAAATAAAAAAACAAATAAATAAAATGGCAGATTGAACATGGAAAATGGGTCAGATCACAAACTCAATCTACCATCCAATAAAACGGGCACACTTACACAAAGAAAGCGAGGACGAAATCCTATAAATGTTACTATTAACCGAATCCAGAATAAGAAGTTCCCCATCAGGCAACACCTCAACCGCATAAGGTTCAATTCCAAGCTTGCTTCCATCAAACACAGTCTCCACACTGTACCCACTCTCGAACTTCATCATCGACTTCCCACCAACCGCTGCAACAACACTCCAATAAAACATAAACCGACAGATTCAAAATCAAAAAAGGAAAATGCAATCTACACTGTGCAGATTCATACCCGTTTTGGTGGGTGCTTTGAGTGACCACGCCCATTTGGTGAATGCGGGGACGACATTGGAGAGAAACCCACTAACAATCTCTGAAAAAGGAAGAAACTTTGAGCCAGAGAAGATGAAAGGATGAAAGCAGAGTGAAAGCAGTAAACAGGGTTACTCACTGGCTGGTAATGTGGTGGATGGTGCAGCTGAGACATTGCAGAGTAGAAGAAAAAGCGTGAAAGTGAAAGCGAAATGGAGTGTGGCCATTTGTTATGGTGGTGGTGGGAAATGCAGGGTATTGGAAAGGAGGGAAACCCTAAATCATGGAGGTGAGAGAGGTGGTGGCAGAGAGTGAAAGAGTGGGTTTTGAGAGTTTTTGAGAGGTGAGTGTAGTGTGGAGATGGAGGGGGTGGAAAAGGGAAGGGGAAAGGCAAAAGAGACAAGAAAAAGGAAATGGAAAAAGGAAGAGGGAGTGGTGGACCATTGGAAGCAAGAGTGATGTTAATGGAGAGAATCATGAACCGCCATTATTGTCTACCTTCGTTTATCTCCTACTACTTTACTCATCTAACTGTGTATTCACACGATCGTCAATTCTTTTCTTTTAGATCAAATATACGTTTTTTCCCTTGGGAATTGTTCTAAAATACGTTTCGTTAATAGAGAATGAATGTTGTTGACTGTGTTCTCATAGGGGAAATAAATAAATACAGATAAATTAAATAGGTAAAATAAGTGAAAAGTAAAGTGAAACAAACATTATCTGATTAAAAAAAATAATAGTTATTTTCTAAGATATTTTAATTTAAAAAATATATATTATCGTTTTTATTATTGTATATAATATCAGTATTATTTATTTTATATTTATTATTATAGTTTTATAACTTTTTAGTACAATAAAATAATATATAAGATATGCCAGTGTGAGGGTATAATAGATTAAGGACCACATTCTAGTGTAGCTAATTTACCCCCACATTATTTTTCTATTGAGAACTTTTTTAAATAATGGAGAATGATGTTTTTCAATAATGTTTTTTTTTATTTTAATGAGTATTTTAGAAGAATCTTTATTAAATACTACTTATAATTCTAAAAATACATTGATAGAAAAATATCTAATTACGTAGATTGTCAGAACTTACGTGATCTGATACAAAATTCTTTAAAATCTTCACGCGGAAAAATTATAGGAAAATTTATATTAATCATAAAAGTAAGTTGTATTTTAATTTGTTTGAGTGATATTGTGTATTTTTGTTATATTAATTTTATTTATATTAAGTATTATTAATGCATATATATATATCGAGTGAATTTTAGTTTCAATTTGAAATTTAGTTTCAATGGTTAAGTTTTAATAATTTATATTAAATCTTGAATTATTTGGTTTAAGAGTTTAAAACATCTATCCAAAATGCATTAACTTTACACGATTATCAACAATTTTAAAACTTTTAGTTTAAAAGTAAGAAATTGATGAACGATAGAAGTGGAGTTGTTAAAGAAGATTCTTCCAAAACAAAATGTTATCTAATAAGATAAAGAATATTTATATTTGATTTTGAAATATAAAAAGATACATGCATATTCTAATGGTGGTACATATATGAGTTTATTACATTAAAGTGTGTACAACATGTGGTATTGTGGTGTTTGACAATTATACCTAGATCTAAACAATTGTTTCTTATTAAATAAGATGAAAAAAATGGAACATAACAGGAAAATGTGATAATTTTCTTCAACATATGTTATTTTGTTGTTAATAAATTTTTTAGATTAACAAATATGATTTTGAATTATTTTTTAGTTTAAATATTTAATTATTATGATTGAGAAATTTTTATATTTCATGTTTGAAGTTAAAATCAATATTATTTAAAAAATATCAAAAATTTATGTCAAATGGTTCGGTGTAAATCTTTGACATTTTAAACTTATTTCGTAATATAAATTTATGTTGGACTATGTTTTCGTCTGATATAATTTTTTTTTCCAGAAATCTGGTTAACACGAATTTACATTATCTACATCAGGTTAGACGGTTAACAAACATAAAAAAATAAAAAATAAATAAATAAATAAATAAATCCTTAGAAAAAAAAAGTAAAAAAAAAAACTCTTTTTTCATTAGAGACGTCAATAAATGTTATTCAATTTCAAGGTCTATTCACATTATCATGCTGTTTTTCAATGGTAGAATAACCTCATTATTCAATGCATTAGTTCATGGGTGTGTGTTTTCTTGTTGATGTATTAAAGGATGATTTTTTAGCATATACATTGAAAATAGGAATAATAAATGCATTGACAACCTCTTAATTAACTTGTAGAAACTGAAACCATGATTTTTTACTATGCTCTACAGATGTAATATTTCCCCCCAAAAGTTGAAACAGTGAATTTTTTTGTATTTTTAATTTATCAAAATAGGTAATAGACAACACTTCCTCTCCAACTACCCACATTCTAAGAAAAAAACATAGATGAGATCACATGAGGGTTGATGCCCCTTACTAATAGTTATTCTTTTATAATATAATATCTTACAACAAATTGCATTATTATAGCTACCCTTTCCTCATAAATAAATTGCTGTGTGGTCCCCAACAACATCAAGCAACCAATGAACCATATGTTTCATCTTTGGCCACATAATTTATTTTCTTCTTTTTAGCCTTCAGTAGTGATAAGCTTAAAAATCTCACAAGAGCAAGGGAAAGATTAGCACCATGATGAATTTGCAGAATCACCACGAATTAGTTATTACTATCAAAATTCCCACTCCAACTTTTTGTGTGGTGCAACCTGAATTAATGATCATGAGTCAGATCTAGTTAAGCACCAGTCCATGATCATGATGGTTTTGAAGACCAAGTTACAGTAACCAATAATGGGTATATATACATACATAGCTGGCAATATGTGATGCCACGTGATGATATTGTTGTCTTGCATTACAATGCTTGAAATCATCAAGATCAGATTCAACATTTTATATAATAATATATGATCCTTCCAAAAGCAGAAAGCAAATAGAGACACTGTGACAGAGCAAGACAAATGTGGCCAATTTTCTATTACCTCCTTAGACAAACAACAAAAGGACTTGCCCTTTTACCAATGCAGTACATGGAAAACTGAGATGTGCGAAATTTATTCATGCAACAGGCTAATTTCTGCACACTATATTCTCCATGAGATGGGTCATTTTGCTCCTCAGTTTGGCAACAATTCCAAGTTCCAATAACAAATTCATCATGTGTGTCTAGTATATTCAACCTCTGTTTCATTTTCTATCATTCACTAGTACCATGTTTCACACTACATGTACTCATGAAATTGATTTTTGATTTATAAACAATTGTTATGAATATGTAACTAAGCAAACGTGTTTATGGTCCTTAAGATGTTGGTGTTGAATGTGAAGTCAGTACGGATTAAGCTGGACTCATTAGACACCATATTTTAGTGAGTGGGTGAGTTTAATTATTGTGTTTCCTCTATAATCTTTATTTAAGAAATCTTTGTACTTGTAATAAAATTGTAACAAATAGAATAAAAACCTAACTAGTTAACTGTGGACATAGATTACAGATTGATAATCAAACCATGTTAAATCCTACGTAGATGCGTTTGTTTGTCTTGTTCTCTGGTGTCTTATTTGTTTGACACTTTTTTGTGATTCCCATGCTTGCTTGGATTTCAACAATGAGGTGATTCATATACATATAGGTTAGTGCAAACTGCCAACACCCACCTACGAATAATAATATAGTACAGTATATTGATATGACAACTTATGTGCAGTAAAAAGAAATGAAAAAAAATCATAAAAGGGTGACAGAAAATAACCTAATGTTATTGATTATAATATTTGAAAGTGGTAAAATTTGTGTCTTTAGCAAGTTGTATTGGAACACAGCTACTTCTTCCCTACCAAAGAGAGAGGCCAAAATGGTAACCATTGGATTGTGAATCGCAGTCTAAAGAGAATGAAAAATTGTTCCTAGTTACCATTTTTCTTTTTCGGATTTTCATCTTCTTTCTTATTTTAAAATATTATTTTTGTTTTCAGTGATTGTAAGAAATGTTGTTGTACTTGCTGCTGACTGTCTTATACCTTTTATTATTCATAATATATTCATTTTCTTTTTTGGTTTGAAGAACTCGTGATTTTTATCTTTATATTAAGGAGTTTTAAAAGTTAAAAATATTTGTATCTCTTATTATTAGGATTTTTCTTGCTTTATAATTGGATTGTTATTTAGCTTTTTTATTCACCCCTCCGATGTCACAATCAAGTGTTTTTTTAAGTAATCTTTTTGTGTGTGGCTTCACTTGATAAGAACACGAAAAGAAAGAGTTTTCTAGTATTATTTTTTGAAAAGATATTGATGTCATACATACTTAATAAACAAATATGAGAAAATATGAGAAAGTAAATGATAAATTATAAATTGTAAAGTGGTTCTCACGTTACTATGATAAGACTAAAATTTAATTCCTATAACTCATAACTTTATAAAATATTCACACAAAAGAAAAAACTCAATCTTCTTTCAAAATTCATATATCTTTCAAATTCTTACAAAATGTTTAAATTTATAAGTCTATTAAAAAATAATAAAAAGTAAATGTCCATTAAGACTCTCTTGAAAATAAATTTTCACTAGCTTACAAAATGTTTATATTTATAATTCTATTAAAAAACAATAAGAAGTAAATGTCCATTAAGACTCTCTTGAAAATAAATTTTCACTAGCGCTTATTTTTCACTATAATTGACTTCCCCATACCCTTACTTATCACTTTATGACTTAGAAAGCTTAATAACATTAAAAATCTGACTTATATAATCTTAAAAGACATGAAATATTTAGATAAAATAAATGCAAAAATTACTTTAATAAAGAAGAAAATGAGCTTATGCAATTATTTAACCCAACTACCATTACAAGAAAAATTATTTTTAACGAGGTTATATTTAACATTTCTGACGGTTTTAAATTCTGCTAAGTGTGGTACCCAATTTGTTTTTCCTTTGGAAGATGCAACATCGTTAACGGATTGCAGGCAGTTTCCAGTAACTCCTGGAAGATCAACTTTTTTCCGGTGTTTTTGTAAACCCCTGTTATTTCTAGGGGTTTCTAAACCCCCGATATTTCCAGGAATTTCTAAACATCTCGGAATTGTTGGGTCTATTAATGTCTAAGTTCAAGAGGGGAGGGGTGAATTGAAGTTACAAAATTTTCGCAAACACAAACTATTTTTCAGTTTATTAGAGGAAAAAGAACAGATTGATTTTAGAATGAACAAATTGATTTTTTCACAACACTTTAATACAAGCCAAACCTATTCAGATCAGAATTGAGATCAGACAGTGAAATATGGCAACAACTAATTTGTTCACTTTTAACAGTTTTGTAGAACACAAAATATGCCAAAAGAGCAATCAAGAGAATTCAACACAAGGCTT
>Ga0123342_1009294_pt1 | contig 11848 bp, 9 predicted proteins | sample Turbeawhitnodule_FD_89960 | JGI IMG/M metagenome (GOLD analysis project Ga0123342, IMG submission 89960) | Root nodule microbial communities of legume samples collected from Mexico - Turtle bean Mexico white nodule | ecosystem: Host-associated > Plants > Roots > Nodule | place: Mexico: Nepantla... | reverse complement strand
TTCCTCCTCTTCCTAGGAACTACTATGGGAATGCTTTGGCAGCAACAGTGACACCCAAATGCTATGTTGGAGAGATTGTGTCAAAGCCTTTGAGCTATGCTGCACAAAAAGTAAGAGAAGCGATTGAAAAGCTTACTAATGAGTACATAAGGTCACAGCTGAAGAATGTGTTGGGTGAGGAGCAGTTAGATTGCATAAGGCGTTTGTTCATGGGAGAAGGAGAGCGTAGGAATGTCCCTTTTGCAGGGAACCCAAATCTTCATATCACAAGCTGGATGAGCATGCCATTGTATGAAGCAGATTTTGGATGGGGAAAGCCTGTGAATTTTGGGTTGGCATATGTGTTTGCACAAGATAGAGCAGTGATTATTCTAAGTCCACATGGTGATGGATCCATTGTTATTTCCATGACCTTCCAAGAAGAACATTTGGAACTTTTCAAGAAATTCTTCTATGAGACCATATGAAAGTGACTCAACTCATGAGAAGCTTTGGCATTGCCATGTTCTTTACGTAATATGTTTTCTGTGTGCTTCATTTTACTTTTCGTTCTTTTCCAGTTCATCTTTATAGATTTTAAGTCTCATATTTTGTTTCAAAAACTGCTTCTTAAATCACTGTTTTTTTATGGTTAGAGTATCAAAAGAAACTTTATTTATGTGAAAATTTACTACACTTTACGTGTTAATTCATGTTATTAGTCAAATATAAATTTTAGTAATATGTTGGATTAAGACTACTTTTTTGTTTTACTAAATTAGTGTAATATTACTTGATTATTAAATAAATAGGAAAATTTGAAAACATTTCACGCATCTCAATAAATTGTGCTTAGATTGTCCCACGAGGCCGAAAACCGACCACCATTGGCAGCGTCACGACCTCTCGCTAAAACAACTCCCACGTCAAATTATAGGTTAAATAGATTATTTTTAATTAAGAGAAATAAGACTTAATTAAAAATCATTGAATATGAGTTAATCCTTGCAACATAATAGAAAAGTATAAATAAGAGGAGATCCATGATAAAAGGTAATGGTTGTTTAAACTCTGAACTGAACAATTAAATACATTATATCTAATTTGAATGTCATAGTATCTTTGCACGTACTTCATCCTCACGCTCACGGACCTACAAGGAGAACAACTGGAATTGAGAGAAGACGAAGGTAGCTTGATAGGGGATATCTGGTCTTGAAAATTGTAAGAACATTTTGGTGCCTACCATGGGACCAGAAGAAAAACCTATCAAGAAACCGCATGGTAGCCACACGAAGCATGATGAGAAACGAAAAACAGAATAAGGAAGGACCGTTAATAGATCTGTAGCTATGATGTTGGACATGAAGAGAGAACTCGAAAACATGAAACGGAAGGACATGGAGGAGAGAGGGGCCTTGAAAGCCGAGAACAAAACAATGAAGAGGAGGCTGGAACTCGGGCACACAACGACAACCCAAGAGGACTTGAGAAATCACAGACACTCTGAAAACAGGACACTGACACAAATAGATGGAGAGAAAGTTCGAACCTCCATCACATGACACACACAGCTTTCGATAGAGCCATAGGATTGTCGTCACGCTGACATCCATTCACTAAAGCAATAATGCAAGTGTTGCTACCACACACCTGGAATAGTCCGACAATTAATAAATATGACAGTAGTGGTGACCTAGACGAACACGTCGACACCTATGTTACCTAAATCAGCCATTACACGGCTGATGACGCCCTACTCTATCGCGTCTTCCTTACCTCGTTGAAGGGAGTTGCTTTGAATTGGTTCACTCATTTGCCACCCCTTACGATTGACTACATGGGTACCCTTGTATCAAAAATTTTAGCTCAGCCACAAGCAGACCTTATCACCTAACTTCCCTTTCCCTCGTTAACATTTGGCAAGAGAGATCCAAAACGCACTCAGTATCCGGGAGAAGCATGGGTTTGGGTTTGGGTTTGGGTTGCACTATACTTTCTTTCTTGGAGACCATGGGTTTGGGTTGCACTATATAACAAGAGAAGCATCAGTTGACACTTCACTAGCATATAACCCCATAATGTAAAGCTTAATTTGAATGACACTTCACTAATATATAACCTAATTAGAGTTTTAAATAATCAAAGCAATAAAATAGCCATATCAACACTCAAAAAAGTTCACACCCCAGAAATCAATGCAAAACAAATATAAGAACCCTGGACAACAAGCAATAAAGTTATTTCCTCTTATCTCAGCCTTAGAAAACTTTTCTCCTAGTTCGAAATCCAATTAATCATGCAAGTACTAACATGCCATGTGAATGAATTTATTCAAACCGCTTTTAAGTTCAAAACAATCATAATCCGATAAAAAACAATGATAAATAAATACATTTAAATCCATTAAAAAACTAACCTAATTCGATCAATTGCTCAACCGAAACAAGGATGTTTCCTCCTGCACCCTGTAATTTATTTTTAAAGAGACTGTTTTACCCTTTTTTAAAATAATTTATGGATTGCTCTTTTCAGAATATTTTTGGAACATATTTTCCGAAATTTTTTTTATTAATTCCAGATTTACCAATCTGGAAATAAAAAAGATGTGTTTCAGAAAGGATATTCTGGATTGATTTTATTTTCTTCCGAATTTGCTATTTTGAAAACATCTTTTACTTACGGAATCTCTATTCTAGCAACACTTTTTCTTACAGAACCCCTATTTGGGAATCACCAAAAAATGTGAAAGGATAATTTTGGTATTTAAAAGAATGTAAGGGTGTATGATAAAAAAATGTAGGAGTGCAGGAAGAAAAATGTAAGGGTGTAGGAAGAAACTCCCCCGAAACAAAGTTAATAGACAAGAAAATACCTTCATGCCATGACTACAAAGTTCTGCAGCTTATCACAATGAGGAGTAGGCATATTCCTATTCCAACTCTAGCTCTGCATCTCCACCTGATAGTAACTCCGAAGCATACTCCAGTAATCCTTTATCACACTTTCCTCAACAACCACATGAGCAACACTCCCCACCGGATAATTTGCATCAAACGTCTATGATTTCATGAAGAACTACACCCCATGCAGCTCAGTTGTTTTTGGAATCTGGTAGTTGTAGTTTATGTGGATGATATCATATTCGGGTCAAACAATGAAGAATTGTGTGAAACTTTTGTGGAAATCATGAAGAGTGAGTTTGAAATGTCTATGATGGGTGAGTTGAATTATTTTCTAGGCTTGCGGGTCAAACAACTCAAGGATGGCATATTCTTAAATCAGGTTAAGTATTGCAAGGATCTGTTAAGAAAATTTGGAATGGATAAGTGCAAATCAATCAGCACACCCTTCTCAACTAGCTGCCATCTAGATCATGATATTGCTAGAAATCTTGTTGATGAGACTAAGTACAGAGGGCTTATAGGGTCCTTATTGTATCTTACTGCTAGCAGACCTGACATAATGTTTGCAGTGTGCATGGGTACTCATTTCCAATTGCTCCAAAAGAATCACATTTCAATGTTGATAAAAGGATTCTAAAATATCTACAAGGAACAAAAGAAGTTGGCTTGTGGTTTTCAGGTAATATTTCATTAAGCTTGATTGGTTACTCTGATTCAGACTTTGCAGGTTGCAAGATTGATAGAAAGAGCACCAGTGGCACATGTCACTTGCTTGGATCAAGCTTGATCTCATGGCAATGCAAAAAGCAGGCGTGTGTTGCTCTCTCTATTGTTGAAGCAGAGTATATTGTTGTAGGAGTTGTTGTACTCAAACCCTATGGCTAAGGCAGCAGTTAAATGACTTTGGTATCTGGCTTAATAATATACCTTTTCTATGTGATAATACTAGTGCCATCAACTTAACTAAAAATCCTATTATGCATTCAAGGACAAAACATATTGAAATAAGGCATCACTTTCTAAGAGAGCATATATCAAATGGAACATGTGAAATTAAATTCATTGGTACTAATTTGCAACTTGTAGATTTGTTTACAAAACCCTTGGCCAAAGATAGGTTTAATTTTCTGCTAAATGAATTGGGTATTATAAATGTTAATTGTCCACTGCAGTAAAAAATAATTTTTTTTATTATTAATTAAATGTGTTTATTTTTTCCTGATATTGGTGTGCATTGATGACTAGGAAAGAGAAACATTAATATATGCTTTTTGACTGTTTGACTGACATAGTGAGTATTAACCACCGTATCTTTGATGGTTTTGGTCATGGTCTTGTAATTGATTTGATGCATTGGCTGCTTAATTGGGGAGTGATATGTATGCATCGTGATTCAAAATATTTTCTGCCCCTTTTCAAAGATACTCTGCACATATACAGAGAATAAAATCCTCGTGTATCTCTGCTCTAAACCGCTTCATCAAAATATCATTGTTTTTCTATATAAATCTGTTTTAAAACACTGTTATTTCTCACCATTCACCACTTGAATCAAACCTGGTAAGGTAATGTCTTTCTTTGGTTATTTTTTGTTACATGTTGTTCACTCTACACTAATATGTCTTCAAGTTAATTGATGTGCAGACTTAAAACTAGTTCAACAATGGCTTCTTCTTCACGATAGAAAAAGAAGAATCAGGAAAAGCACAACAATTCTCAAGGGGTACAAGAAAATTGGTTTGTTGGAGATGAAGAGGGGATAACTACTTACATACATGAGATGAGTAGAAAGCAAATCAATATACCCAAGGTTTTAGAGTTCTCCTGGCTGAAAACTGAGAAACTGGCTGAAATCAGATCTGCATTGAAGCATAAAAAACTGAAGCAGTTCCTAAAGATGACTGGTAATGTATATCCTGACCTGGAAAAAGTCTTGTACACAAATTTAACTTTGGATGGGAAGAATCTTGTGTCCTATGTCAAAGGCATTAAGATGAAAGTCACAAATGATGTGTGGAATTCAGTGGCTGGAATCAAATATTCTGGTTTGAAGGTTGGAAAAGGGAACACAAATGGGATTCAAGAGTTCAATAAAATCCAATACTAAAGAAGTTGTGTAAGAAATCCAGCTCAGAGTGTCAACAGGCATGCAGGTAAGCTGACTTTAACTCCAAGATTAATTGCCTACATCATTCCATGACAACCGATTCCTAGAGGCACTAATCATGATGTCTTGCATGAAGAAGATTTAATCCTCCTTTATTGCATTATGAATCTGATCAAAAGTTAACTGGGTGTACATTATCATGGAGCATATGTTGAAATCAAAAAGGTTAACTGATTACAAATTTCCTTATGCCATTCTTGTGTCAAAATTAATTGATCATTTTGGTATTGACACTACTAATGAGAGGAATGAGACCATCAAAGCTGTAAGTGAGATTGATAATTCAACTCTCCTAAAGATGGGATTTCACAAAGTAGATGACTGTTGGGTGTTTCTCAAAAGCAAGACTCACAAGGAGGAACGTGGAGGTTCAAATCTCAACAATGATGAGGGAGATGATGCAGTGCCTATGGAAGATGATATTGTGCAAGCTGCAAAACAGTCTTGCTATGAAGTTCATCACACTTCATCACACAGGATGGAGTCCCCTGCTCACCATGCTAGCAGTCAAAGAATGAGATCTCCTTCTATAGAATACAGAGGAGGATCACCGACACCACAATCAATGAATAAAGATGTTGCTGCAACTCACCACAATGCTCTTGTTGCCTATCAAACTCTAAAATATAGAGGTGAACCCATGTCCATGTTTGAGAGGCAAGTCCTGTCTCGACTTGATGCACTGTCAGAGGAGCAAAGGACCTATTTCGAGGCAACTCAAGCTAGGTTCCAGCATCTCAATCATCAAATTGAAGGAGTTCAGGTGCAGTTGTGCTGGAAGAGGGCCAAGCATCACTACAACTGAAAGCCAACCACCATGTCATATTGGGCCAATCACTAGGGCCATGGCTAGAAAGCTTGAAGAGGATTGGAACACTGCTACTGATGGCAAAGAGACTTATCTTTACATGCTCCAGGATGCCCAAATTCAAGCGTAGAATAGCTTTTACATTTTTGTCAAAAGTAGCATAGTTTAATTCTTTTGTATTTTTTTGTTGAAACATGCAAAGTGGTACCTAAAATGCTAACCTAAGTTTAATTAGGAAACTCCTAATTAAACTTAGGTCCAACCCACATTTAGCCTAAGTGGAGCGTAAGGTTCTAGATTTCCTAGCACATGGAAGAATTCTAGAACCTACCTCACATGTGCTGAATTTAGGCGCCACTTTCCCATGTGCCAACATTTGAATTTCCCTCTCTTTTCCACCTTGTAGACCGGCCTCCAAATACTATTTAAGGAGTTCCTTGGCTCTTAGTTTTTCAATATTAATATACTTAGTGAATTACTGCCAAATTGTGCCAATTTCACTTCTTGCCCAAAACCTCATAGGTTAGGCTTTTAATCTTCACAAATTTTCCCTATCCAAGTAGAGTTGGCCTCACCACTCTCAATCCCTACCTCTCATGCACCTTCAAGGTCACCACCACTCTTAGGAGGACCTTGCTTCATCTTCAATCCATGATGCTTCTGCCATTCACCAACAAAATCCGAAAACTATAAAGGCACATCTCCATCAAGTTGGCAGAACTATACTACAAGGAGTAGAAGTGCCTTGTTTATGCTTATCTTTCACCTAGTTTATATTTCTGTAATCTGTTGAACAATTTGTATTGTTTTTTCTGGACTGTTATGGTTGGCCTTTATCTGGTTTTATCTTTATCTATGCTTAAATGTTGTTTGATGAATCCAAAGGGGGAGAAAAATAGCTCACCATGCTAGGTAATGCAAACTGGATAAGCTGTTGTGATAAGGGTGTATAGGGAGTTACACTCTGGCCCTAAATCTGGTTTATGGTATGATTAATTTTAGCTTTTGTATTTTGGTATTTGGTGCAGTACAGGTGTTGATCTTTCTTCAAAGCAACAAAGCTATGGGGATTTTGTCTCCATCAAACAGGGGGAGATTGTTGAAGATGGATGTTGCTCCCTTCAAGACAATGTGTTTGATGAAGCCAAATGTGTATTTTGCTTTGTTGTTTGAGTTTGTATTTAGGGGTTGTCTTGTGTTTACATTAAAGGTTGTTTAAAGTGAGCTTTTTGCATCATGACCCACCTTTTAACCCTTAACCATGTGATAAGAGCAAGCACAATGTTTTCTAAAAATGTTTTTCATATGTTTTGCCGCACAGAAAATGAATCTATTCTTTCTTAAATAAATAGATTCTTTCTTAAACTGGATGTTTTGTTAAATTTTTTTGATAACGTTAGTTTGTGCATCAAGAATCTTGACTCAGTCTTCATACTATCAAAATGATTGAGTTTCATCTGTTCAAATATCTCTTGTTATCCCTTTGAAAATGAATTTGTTCTTTCTTAAATAAATAGATTCTTTTTAGTTTGGTGCCTGTTTCTTGAGTGGTTTCCCCATCTTTATCTTTGCAACAAGAAGCTTGGCTAAGACTCATGTAACTAAGTTGCAACCTTTCAAAAACTCTCTTTTCTTTCAAAAATAAATCTATTCATTTTATTTTCAATTTGTTCTTTTTATAACTGCTTATAAAATGTCTCTTATAAAAAGAGACTTGGTTCTGACTTAAAGGAGGAGTTGAGAAAACAAGTTTTACAACAGAGATTGAGTATTTTCAGTGAATGAGTACGTGTTCTTAAAAGATTTTTCAAAATCAGAAACTGTGCTTGTTCTACTGGTCTAAGTCAGATTTTTGCATTCTCTTTCCAGGTGTATTCTTTTCATCTTTCTTTCCTTTGTAAAGTGTGATTGTAAGACTCTTCTGTTAGAATATATGGCCTTAAACGAGAGGGGGGTGAATTGTTTAAGAGGGGTTTTTAAAAACTTTTTCAGCTAGAACAAAATCATTTTTGTGAATCCAAATCAGAATTTCAGTTAGCCAAGAATTTAAGCACAAAACAACAAAGCACCAGAAAAACAATCGGTTATTTATACCAGTAAAGCAATAACAACTGAATTTAAAGGAGTTCAAGGGAAGAAAGAGATACACAAACAGTTTATACTGGTTCACTCTTAAATCAAGAGCTACATCCAGTCCCCAGAAGTCACTGGGCAATCCACTAAGCAATCAAAACAGATTACACACAAACCACCAAAGTAGTGATCTTGAGCCCTTCAAGAAACACACTCACTTTGGCACAACACACACCAAGAATGTTGATCTTGACCACCTCAAGAGCACACAACACTCCTTGGCAACAACACCAGAAATTACAGAAGATTCAGAACTAATTACACTTGTTTACAGAACAATCTGAAATCAATACAGATGCAATCCTATTCCACTCTTTCTTGAGAAAACCGAAAGCTTGATGTGAATGTTCAAAACTTGAAAGCAATCTTTCTCACAACAGAAAACTCAAATCTGTTTCACTTGTTTGTTTTAAAACATAGACAAACCATTTATACTTTTCAAAGATTGGTCAAAGCATTTAATAGAGGAGCGTATTCAGTTGGAAATAATTTAAAGCACATTCAACCACCAAAACATAATTATGTTAGGATTTTCAAAGAAACAATCGATTGAAACCACGAAACAATCAATTGTTTTGGTTTGACAGCAAGTCAACCAACCAAAACAGTTTTCAACCTTTTAAAAAAACACCTAAGAGTAAAACAATCGGTTGTTTTTCACTTAGTTTGAAAAACACTTAATTTCAAAAGGTTTTAAAACACATTAGCTTTAGATTCAACAAAGAGTGGATTACACTTTTAAACTACCCAGATCCTACCTCAAACACAGTAGCAACTTCAGCCTTGCATCAAACACTTAGGATTTGGATTCTTCAAAGCCCTTGATCACTCTTGATCAACATCTTCTTGATAGAGTTTCTTGAAGAGTTGTGTGTGTTGGAATAGAGTTTTTCAGCAAGGTGTGCCTTGTTCTTGTAGGGTTCAAGAATAGTGGTTGTGTGATTGTTTTGAACTGTGTTTTAGTGGATTTCACCTTGGATTAGGTGAGACTGAATGTAGCTCATTTGAGTGAACCAATATAATCTCATTGTGTTCAATCTCTCTTCATCTCTGCACTATTTTTACTGATTCATTTGTTAATCTGTCAAAAATTAAATCTGTTCAATTAAGAATAAATCTATTCTTTTTTATTTGTTCATACTATTCTTGATTTCTGGAAAATCAATTTGAAACTTCTGTGAAAATCTGTATTGGTTGTTGAACATAATTGGAGTTCATTGTTCTATGAAAGTTAACTCAATTAATTGACAAGTTTCAATCAAAATGTTGACATTGTATTTTATTGATTCTGCTTTCACATTTTATTCCATAGAAATTAATGTGAATGTTGCTAGCTGATCAACTTGCTTAATATCAGATAATCACATAACTGATATAACTGTCTTAATACACTAAGCAGAATAAAATAAATCTGTTCATTGCTAAATAAATAGATTCTTTTCCTCTGTTTTGTAAAAAGACCGAATATGTGCAAAAGTTTTAAAAGCTCAATTCACCCCTCTTGAATTTTGACACTATTGAACCCAACACAAAAAACCTTATGGAAAGCTTAGTAAACATGTGTATTTATCCTATTTTAGCCTTGTCTTTGCATGATTATACAACATAATATAATAAAAATGAAATAATATTAAAATTATCTAAATACAAATATTAATTATTACGTAAATTTAACTAACACAAATATTTAATGATATTATTAATAAAATAAAATAATAGTAATTAATAAAATTTAATATAACACAAACATATAGTTATTTATAATAAACAAATTGTATAATACTTTTATTATTATAAATATAATAATACTATTTACATTTAATACAAAATTATTTTCTAATTATACTTATTAAATTTTTAAATATTTAAATTATTTATTTTTATATAAAAATTTACTATTTTACATATATTGATAATTTTATATATGAATATTTTTCGTCGAGTAACTTGTATTTTATCCAAAATAATTATTCAATAGTACCAGCAATATTTTTTTTAATTAACTCAAATCAATATAAAAAAAACCCCATATTCTATTATTCAAATATTTTTAAAGCAATGGTAAATTTGTTATCTTACATTTTACACCTTTAAAAAAATTCAAGATTTTTTCATAACCATCACATCACTCACAAACTTCAATAAATTTTCCTCACACATCTAGTTTAACATACCGCAATCCAAACAGACACCATTTCTTCTCAAATCATTAGACATCCACTCCCTCAAATTCTCACACATTCACTCCTCAATCTAAACACAATCTAAATGACTCGGATACCATCTTAAGAGGTGAAATTTAAGCCTAACTCAACCATACAAAAATGACTCATAAGGTGACGTTTGCACCCACTTACATACTATGAAATGTTCATATCTTTATTCGATGTGGAGTTTTTAACACACCACTCTCAAGTTGAGACCTTCCAACTCATGTGTGAAACGACATATTTATGGACAGTCTCATAGAAGTTTAATATCGTATGACACGATAGGCCTAATTCAAACTTTCACACTGAAATATGTTCTAAATGACCATTATATTATATTAAGTAGATAATCAAACATAAATCAACCTTATAAAAAACCAATAAGTTGTTAAGGTGAAGTTTGAAGACAGTTCAAAAGTGTGGCAATGTGAGTCATTCAATTATTTTTTTCCAGCTATTAATTTCTTCACATTAAATCTTCTATTTTCCTCGCATTTTATTTTCTTTGTACCTATAAATTTTTGCATCGAAGAGAAACGTGTGGCAATGTTAGCCATTCAATTATTTGGCAGCTGCTATAGAAACGTCATGAAATTCTCTCCTTCTCTCTCCCTCTCCATGTATATATATAAGCAAGAAGTACATTGAATTTCACAACATCATAGAGATGGTAACCATTGTTGCTTCTTACCGTGTTCTTCCTTGTGAAGAAACTCCCAAAGGTCATTTATGGTTAGCAGATAGTGACCAAGTTGTGCAATTAGGTCACACACCCACCATCTATGTATACGAAGCAAAACACGATGATGACATCAATGAGAGGTTGAGGAAGTCACTTGGTGAGATTTTAGTGCACTACTATCCAGTAGCTGGAAGGTTGAGCTTAGCAGAAGATGCTCGAATTCAACTGGATTGCAATGCCAAGGGAGTCACGTTTATTGAAGCTGAAACCACAAAATCAATGGCTGATTATGGAGACTTTTCACCTGGTGTTGTCGCTGAGCTTGTTCCAAAGATTGATTTCACTCAACCCGTGGAGGAGATTCCTTTGATGCTTGTGCAATCCACAAGATTCCCTGGTGGTAAAGGATTTGTCATTGGACTTGCTGTGTGTCACGTTTTGTCTGATGGGCTAGGTGGCATAAAATTCATCAATTCATGGGCAAAACTGGGTCGTGGAGAGACACTGGAGCCACATGAATTGCCATATCTTGATAGAAGAGTACTCAAACACCAACACTCGTCAACATCACCATCACCATGCTTTGATCACCCCGAGTTGAAGCCTCTACCACTTAAACTAGGAAGCTCTGACATCAATGCTGAGGAGAAGAAGAAGAGAAGAGCTGTTATACTGAAACTAACGCCTCAACAAGTGGAGAAGCTGAAGAAGGAGGCCAACGAACAACCCTTGCAAGAAGGGATTAGAGCTTATAGCAGATTTGAAGCTCTAGCTGGTCATATATGGAGATCTGCATCTAAGGCTTGTAAACTTGAAGAGAAGCAACCAACGGTAGTTCGGTTCAATGCTGATATCCGCAGCAGAGTAATTCCTCCTCTTCCTAGGAACTACTATGGGAATGCTTTGGCAGCAACAGTGACACCCAAATGCTATGTTGGAGAGATTGTGTCAAAGCCTTTGAGC
>Ga0123342_1009293_pt1 | contig 11849 bp, 2 predicted proteins | sample Turbeawhitnodule_FD_89960 | JGI IMG/M metagenome (GOLD analysis project Ga0123342, IMG submission 89960) | Root nodule microbial communities of legume samples collected from Mexico - Turtle bean Mexico white nodule | ecosystem: Host-associated > Plants > Roots > Nodule | place: Mexico: Nepantla... | reverse complement strand
ATATAGAGCAATAATAAACTTTTTTTTTTTTTTTATCTCTATTTGTTAGCACACATATATATATATATATATATATATATATATATATATATATATATATATATATATATATATATATATATATATATATATAGCTTTGAATAAAAACACATGCACACACTACAGACTGTCCAAAATTCCCAACTCCTCTTTGTATAATGTAGTGCATGTTTCATTGAGTAATATCAGCTATTTCTTGTTTGTCATGCAATGAAACTCGTGATTATCGCAGACGGAATTAGTCATAAGCAACGGCTAAAATGATATATTAGGAAGACAGTCTAAAAGAAAGTTTAAGACTTAAGGGCATAATGACTTACAGTGTTTGTGTATATAATATGGAACATGGAGCTAAAACCCACCCTAATTAAACCTCTTTTTGTCCTGCATATCAGTTGAACCAATCTTTGGTGGCGTGCAATATATTTATAATAATATATCTAAAGCATAACAATGAGCACTCAGGTTGACTTTGGTAAACTTACCATTCTGCCCACTTGCTGCAATTTGTGATAATCCGTTGTCCTCTTGCTGATTCTTGGCCCCATTTATATCTCTTCAGTACATTTGCAATTTTTTTCCCTACATAGTTAGATTATTAGCTTCAGACAAAAGCTTTGATGAGAACCATGCATTTTGGTGGAGTAAACCGATATGTTGCAGTTGGTGTGTGTGTGCGTTTTACATTTGAGGGGCGAATTTGATTGGATTAATAATACATAAGAGGAAGGGATAAGCATATTGACGTAGTTATTGTCTATGAGAAAAGCACTAAAGGAGTGGAATTTTGGTTATACTTTTGAATGTGATTGGTGGTTAAGTTGCACTGAGGAAGGACAGCCTTGTGGGTCATCCAAATTTGCATTGACCTCATCCCTCACCTCTCCTCCTCCAAGTGGGTGTGTTGGCCACATCTCACACCTCACCTCCACAGTATCTGTAGTATCAGCTTTCTTCGCCATTCATAAGATCATATCATGTGTAAAAGATGCTTTGCTTTCTTTTTATATCATCACAAGAGACAACATACTCGTTAAAAAGGAGAGAAGGAGAGAGGATCTCACAAATAAAAAGAACACCAGGAATCAACGCGAATAATCCATTGTGCCTTTTTGACTTTTTTCTGAACTTTCTCCAATTAGATTGCTATGGCTTGCCTTTTAGTCATTAGCCTTCATTACTTCATTCATTTACCTAAATGTAAGTGGGAATTAACAACAGAAATTATATGTTAAGTGATATGGTTAGAAATTATTGAGCTGATGAGAAGGTAATTTTCTAAGAATTATCAAAATATAACTATTTTTTTATGAAACTAATTAAGCTTTAACTAATTTGTGTATCTTTAATAGTCCTTCTCTCAGTTCAAAATTTTTAATCACCTTAAGATGTGAGAATGTCAATAAATATTTTTGTATATAACTAAAATTGAAGTTATTTTGAAATAGGTGTAGTATTAAACCATTTTCCAACAGAGCATCTGTCTTGTGCAAAATCATCATTCATTTTTTCTTGCAATTGACAAAAAAAGGGGTGGAAACACATTATTTACCAATTAGCGTTTTTTTTTTTTCATTCTCTTAACTTTTGTAGAGATTTTTACCTTGTTTCGTTGTGTTTTGTTCTGTTTGTGTTTCGAGCTATATATACTGAGTTATTACGTAGCTGCTGTGAGACAGATTTGTTGAGAGTGATTTTTTCCAACTAAGTTTTTTATTTTCTAGTGACATCGAGTTCCAAAGAATGCATCAAAGAAATCGAAAGATGCAAAACAATTCCATACGAAAACATAGCTGGTTTTCTGTATAATATTTCAACATGCAATCGCATGTTGTTTAACTTATTGCGTCAATAAAAGTTACAATACCAGTATTATAGTCTTTGGATCAATAATTTAAAGAGAAACTTTTGAAATAATGTTATGTGATATTTTTTAATGCTTTTAATAGTGACACTTGCGTTTTTTTATATTTTTAATAAATGGCACTCGTCACTCTTATTTTATATAAAAGTGTTATATTAAATAAAATTTAAATTTAAATTTAAATATTTAAAATACATATTAAAAGATGATGGACAATAAATTAAAGGTTTTAGTTATTTTATATTAAAAAAATTATAAAACTTATACCTTACACATTGTCTTATAAACATATAAAAAAATATAATTTTCAAAAAATATAATTTAAAAAAAAATCATTTAAATATAAAAATAAAGAAACATCTATAAAATATATGATTAAATTTATTAAATTATTATATTTACATATGATTTTAATAAAATAGATATAAAAAAATAGAGTATGAATTTTACTTTATTATTAATAGCATAAGAGAAGTAAATGTTTGTTTTAAAATTAGAGTGTTCTCTTAATTTTTTTTCTGTCCTATAATAAGTTTATCCCTTTCCATTAGGTTAAAGACTAATCTCATTTGCGAGATTGTAATAGTTGTTATTATGGATGGAACACGAGTTCCATGTTACAGAGATCATCCAAAATTAAACTGTTCAAATTAAATTATTATATTTTTTAATAATATTTTTTATTTTAAATTTTCATAATTTTTTATTTAATATGTTATTTTTAAATGAAATAAAATATATGTGTCACTTTATTGAACCTAAAGGAGATTAATTTCATTTATTAAAAACATGATAGGACTAAATATATATTTAAAAACTATTGGGGTATGAAAGTTATTTTAATAAAATCATAAACAAAATGAATGTAAATTTTAAAAATTATAAGGGGTGTAAGTGTTATTTAGCATATGACCTCAAGATAAATAGGTACAATTTCTTCGGGAATTTGAGTCTTAGCTTACCCACAAAACCCCCAATTCAAACCAAGGTGAGATAATAGGTAAAAAAATATACATGAAATTTAGAGTGTGGAAATTTTCAAATTCTTACTCACATTTTTTAGATTTTGAAATTCTATCCTTTTAAGTAATTAAACTACTCAAAAATATTCTGCAATCTCAATTTAATTCAAATTTCTTTATCCAAACAATATAATTATTACCAAATATTTCCAATTCTTTATAAAATTAAATTACTTTCTTAAAGTATCTATCATAGTAACACTATAAGAAAATTATTAAATAAAAATTAAAAAAAAATGAATTGTTATAGTTAATATATTAGAGACCATTTTAAAAACTTAAAAAATTATTTTTTAAATTAATTTTTATTATTAATAAATAGTTTTTAAATTAGTATTTAATTAGTTACCAATTATTTAAATTTTAAATTTGGTAACAAAAATCTTGGTAGCTAATTAGAAAACAATTTAGAAACTATTTATTAATAATAAAAACTAATTTTGAAATCAATAATTGTTTTAGTTTTTAAAATAGTTTCTAATTTAGTCATTATAATAATTAATTATTTTTTGTCTCTAAAATTGATTTTTATTTAATGATTTTCGTGTAAGGTAAAGAAAATTCTTAATAAAATTAAAATCAAATAGTATAATAAAATACACATATAACGGTAATAAATGTTGAATTTAAATGTAAAATAGAAAATCAATTTGGTGTAATTTTTGGCTCAGACGAATTAATATTGTTTAAAAAAATATTTTTCTTAGGGCTTAAAATGATTTTAATCCCCATAACATACTCGTTTTATATAGTTAACTAGTTTTATTAAACATTGTTGGTTATGGTGCCTATATTTTGGTAAATAACATTGACTTACCTTTTCATCAATGTTGACAAAAAAATAATCTCAAATGGTGTCAACCAAAAAAAGTAAGATTTTATCAATTTTGGTAGAAAACAACCTTAAATAACATCAACTAAAAAAAAGATGTGATGATAATCCAAAAACACTATTCATGATAACATAAAAAGTCTTAGCTCGCGTTAGCTTAGAAATAACACTTATCAACCACAAATATTTAATTTCACATTTTTTTTCCAATTAATTTATGTAAAATCTTCATTATTTTATGAATTTAACTCGGTAGTTAACTCGGACTTTCTGAGTTAAAAAGACCATGAGATACACCACACAAATATATACTATATATAGTACTTTCAGCTAGCCCAAAACCCCACTAATTAGATTTTGTTTGAATTCACAGTCACAGGTTTCCACTCTATTTATTTAATAATTAGTTTATAACTAACTTTCTCACTGAAATCTTCAAGCTATGGCCATAAACATACCCTCTTTCCATGGCTATGAAATTCACTGATTCCATCAGGTTTGTTCACGCATCCCAGCAAAACCTATACCTTTCGAATAAGAGAATCCCTTCACACATGACAGTCATATATATTCTAATTCTAACATTTAAGAAAGTAAAAGGAAAGCATATTTCTTAGGAAATGATTATGGCTTCATTGTCACTTCATTTATTATAATGAAAAGCCAAAGTTTAAGGATGAAGAAGAAATATTTAATACAGAGGCTTAAGCAATTTGCATTGGTGCTGATCATTAGTTCCATATTCTTACACAGGAGAATACACAAATTTAGGTCTTGGGAAACAACTTACTCCGCTTCAACAATCAAATTAAAAATTACATAAAGGCAAAATAATGTACATTAGTTTACTTTCCTTTCCACATTGTCATTCCTTCGTTTTCATTAAAAAAATGGTAAAATGGTTCCATTATGTGCAAGCATCTTAAAAGGTAGAAATCCATTCTTGTTTGTATTAATTACCCAACCAAATATACAGCATATCTCAGACCATGATATATAATATAATATATAACTAGAATTCGCATACTGCACGCGTGCTGCTACCATCTACTCAAATGCTTGCATAGCATCAGTGGCTAGTAGAAAAAGTGATTAATTTGCTACATTGTTCATTAATTGCGTATAGATGAAGTAGCATAATTTAACTAGAGACGTTTCTTTTTTCTTTTTTTTCATGAAACCAAAGTTCTAGTTATTAGTTGCCATGGTGTCAAAGAGGAAACTCGTAGTGGTCTAGCACATACTTTTGCATGTTCTTGTATTTTTCATGAATTTGATCTTTTGGGCGCTGAAATGAGATATAACTAACAACATTTCAAAGGATTTGAAACCTCGGCTTCTTTATATGATGATTCTAATTGGTCATTGACATCAAACAAGATTTTGGCACCAGCTGCTTCGCCCATGCACGCAGCACAACGAAGAGAAATTAAGAGCGGAATAGGAGAAAAGGTCTAAAATTATCGTGGAAAAAGTTTACAAAATCACGATAAAAAATAAATATATTTCATAATATATAAATACATACAAATTTTATCTTCAAAAATTTAGATATTATTTTGGAAACTATTCTTTTTTAATATTTAACGTGATTTCTATTATTAATAAAAATTTATAAAATGGTTTCTAAATTTATAAGTTGATATCTAAATTAGTTATCAAGATTTTAGCTATTAATATTCTATATTGTAAATTAACCTTAGCCTTTAAAAAATTAATAGAGACTAATTTATAATCTAAAGTAGTTAGTAGCTAATAATTAAATATGAATTTAAAAATAAATTTATAATTTTTTATTAATAATTCAAATTACTTTAGATACCAATAATTTTTTTAGTTTGTAAAATGGTATCTAATTTAGTCAAATAGTAATTATTTTGATCACCATAATTGGTTTCTATTTAGTGAATTTCTTGTAGTGTTCAGTTGGGTTTAGGGTTCACTTCTTAATATAATATCAGAGTCATTTAGAATTTATCCTAACTAAAGTTTATTAGACATATAGTATAACTCTTCATTTTATAAGATTGAGATAAGTTTAAAGTTATTTTTTAATAAAATAGAAGGTATATTGTAATGATTGTTCCATAATCTTATTATCCACTCATGGATTTACACAAGTTGTTTTTAAATGTTTTTCATTGATTAATAAACCAATAAGTGATAGTGATAGGGGAAAGTTTTCACGTTGTTTAATAATTAATGTTGAATGTGTTATCCTCTACATTGAGAGTGACTTTATCTTACATTGCTTAGAATTACAAACGCCATTCAGCATGGGATTTCCTTTTAAAATACCATATTTTTTAATTTCTACATCATGATCAAACCACCTTGAGAAACTTAATATCCAAATTTACAAGAATGATAACAAGTAAAAATAATAAAAAACAGTTTAAATCTCAAATTTTAATACACAAGAAACAAAGATTTAAAATAGTAAAAAACTTTATATTAGAATGTGCACGCAAGATTCACACATATCTCAATCAACTTTAAGGTGTCCTAATAATGAGTAGTTGAGAATCTAAATCAAAGGTAGAATATGGTTATAACAGGAAGAGATGCAATGGTAGTGGAAGGAAAAAGAAAAGTGAAAACATTGTGGCTGAGTAGAAAAGATGTATGATAATGAAAGGAAAGGAAACAATAATGCCAGAGGAGATGAATAAAGAAATATCATTATGATATTGTGAATAAATTAAAAGAGATAATCAATACATATTACATCCATTATATAACAAGTGTGAATTTATTTATAAAATCGTCATCATCATATTTTATTATTATTATTATTATTATTTTTGGTCAATTACTATTATTTTAGTAATGTAAAGTCTTGTTTTGTATCAGTGATGGTTTCCAGGGATAGGGTGTTGTTGCCTCATGCGCATCATCTTATAATCTATTTAAAAAAGTAATGACATCGATACACATGTATCTATTATAGAAGAATTGACCACATTTTAATGAAAATGAAATTGACAATATATAGATGAGGTACTGTGAGATTTGACGAAAGCTGTTAGAAATTGACAATATATAGATGAGCCTTATATCTTTTATTCCTTAACTCACCTTTCTCTTTGGATTCACATGTTTTTGCCACCCATGCAATTTTCTTATCGTCTTTCTCCAAATCCCATAAGTTTCTAACTTCTTTATAGTAAGGATCACAAGCATAAAAGGATATACAGAAAAGGGAAATCGATGAAAGAACCGATCTCAGCATACAAACTCTATTAACCATAGATAAGAATTTTTCTTTCCACCTATTCAGATTTTTCTGAATTTTAGTTTTCATATTTTTCCAGAAACTCACTCTCTAATGGTTATCACCCATCTCCAAACCCAGATACTTAAAAAGAACTTTCGTAATTTCACAATTAAGAATATACGAATATAAACGTAAATGGGAATGATTTACAATCATCCTTCCAAGTCTACTCTTAGAAAAGTTAACTTTAAGTCCTAATGCCAACTCGAAGCAGCTTAGGATAGATTTAATAATCATAATGTTATGGGAACTATCATTGCAAAAGAAAAGAGTATCATCCGCAAAGTGTAACATATTAACCTTAACTCTTTTAGACCCAACCTTCACGCTTTGTAACATATCCTTATGTACTTCTTGTCTGACAGCTCCTGCCAACCCCTCTGCCACTATCAAGAACAGAAAAGGAGCAAATGGATCACTCTGTCTAAGACCCTTCCCAGGTTTGAATTCCTTTATTGGGCACTCATTCACAAGGATGGACAAAGACGCGGACTCTAGGCATGCTTTGATCCATCCAACCCATTTTCATCCAAAACCAAGCTTTTCTAGCATGTAGTAGAGAAAATCTCACTTCAGTGAGTTATATGTCTTTTCATAATCTACCTTTAAGAATAAGAATGTAGATTTTGTTCTCTTTACCTCCTCCAAAGTCTCATTCGCTATCAACACACTAACCATAAGACATCTTCCTTCTAAGAAAGTTGTTTGTCTAAGATCAATGACCCCATGTAAAACTTTTTTTTAGCCTCCTTGATAGCAACTTATAGACAATTTTATAGATACACCCAACAAGAAAAATAGGTTTGAACTCATTTAAGTCCAAGGATTACATTTTTGAAATCAACGTAATGAAAGACGCATTTTCTTAAAATAGTGCATTTTTAATATCTTATATTTGGCTTTTAATTTATTTGTACAAATTGAAAATTTTAGAAAGAATATTAAGATATTAAACAAATTTAATATAATTAATTTATTTTCTTAACATTAATTATATATGAAGTTAGTTTTTTTTCTTATCCTATCTCACATCTTATAAAAAATATAATAAAATTAAGTTAGTTATAAAATTTATATTAATAAATTAACATTTTAAATATTTATTAATGATTTTTTGGATTAAATTAAAGTGAGAGTCTATATGATTAAATTAATATTTTGAATGTCCATTAATGATTATCCAAAGATGTATAGAAGGAATGGATAAAATTGGAAGTTAGAAATGATGCTGGTTGGAGTTTGGTTTGAAGTGGATCCTAGTGCAAGATCTGGTCTGGTGGGTACAATACTCCTACCACTAAACATAAAACATTAATCATTATCCTAAGAACCCTACTCCATCATAAATTCTTGCATATCCCTAGCCACCACTGATGACACCCCTACACCCTAGGTCCCACATTGTGCTTCCAGGGTGAAGGACTGTCTCTCTCTTTGCTTCATTATATCCATTGTCCTCACCATCTCAAATCTCACCAATTTTTATCTTCTCAACTCTCATATTAAACTTCTCCTAAAAGATCAAATACTTTTTCAGGGCAAAGTGGACCAATAATGTGTTTATCATAATAATATATGTGCAATAAGAATATGTGCTTCTATGTAAATTTTATTATTATTTTTACCAATCACTAATCCATATTCCAATTGCCTTTGATTGGCCCCTAGATTATAACCACAGAAAGATTAAACTTTTTTGTTGATAATGTTGTTATGGCCACCGGAACAAAGATTTGAGTAAAAGGGATTCCAAATTCTTTGATCCCTTAGCCATGGCACAATTTTTTATCTCTCTTTAGGTGCTTTTGGGTTTTATATATACCACACAATCCTAAATAGTAATAAGGATTTTTTTTTTTTTCTATTTGCTTTCACAACCCCTACTTTTCAAACAACCAATTTTACTTTTATTGACCATGAATGAAGAAACTACAGTTTTTCCAGCCTCCTTTCTAGTGCTTCAAGGTGAAGCCAAATAATGAATTTGGTTATAGAAAAATATAAGCCAGTTGAATGGGTTATTCGGTTTATTTCATCTCACTGATTCCACTTAATAGATTAATGTGTGAAAAATATTTGTTTATCCACTATAAATTTTAAGTAATCGTGAATTTTAAGGTTTATTCTTATCCGATTTCATCAAGATAACGGATTATTTTATCTATTTTTTTAAATAAAAAATAATTTTAAAATATAAGTCACGTTAGTCTAATTAATTTTAGTTTTTAGATTAAAGAACTACAAATTACAATACATTTATGTTTTAGCAAAATAATATTAGTTAAGTCATTTAAATATAATATTTTTTTAATAAAACAGACAAATTTATCCACTTAAAAATGGCTCGGTCTAAATCTATATAAGTCGTACGCAAAATGAACCAAACAAAAAATTATTCAGTTTAATTTAATCCGATCAATATATTTTTACAATAATATATATATATATAATTAATTTAGTGTAAATATAGATAAATGTCCTTCATTATATTATTGACTTTAATTTTTACGAGATCCATTTCATCATATTACCTCTATATTTAATAAGACTTGCTCCAAATATTACCTACCTTATGAAGAATTAATTTTGGTTCATCCCTTAGTCACACCTATCATGTTAGGATGATAGTGTTTTACCTAAGGCCACATTCACTTTAAGTCACTAAAAACTTAACTTTTAAATTCTAGAATTTGAAATATAAAATAAAATTATCCCAAATTTTAGAGCTCGGAATATATTTTATGAGTTCGAACCTACGTTCCAAACTGTAAAATTTGAAATATAAAAAAAAAACATTTTGATATTTGTATTCTGAATTCTCCAATTCAGATGTATTTTCTAGATTCGGAAATACCTTCGAAAATGTATTTACGAATCATACAATTCGAAAATGGAAAAAAAATCTGCATCTTTGCCAAAGAATAGTTTTGGAAATAAAAATTATGAGGTGCATGAAGAAAAATTATGGAGGTGGAGGAAGAAATTGCCCAAGATGCATTCAGTTGTGTTTGTTCAATAAGTTCACATGATAGATAGTTAAATGCATTCAGCCCTTTATTTAAATCACTACATAAGAAGAGGGTCACTGTCCTCCATATCATTTTTCTAACCTCCATCAACAATTACAATCACAATTACAATGACAATGGGCTCCTGTTGGCGTCTTTGTATATAAGATACCGTGTTCTTGTTTTCCCTAGGGCAGCATACCTGATATCATAACAGCACATTGTATCATTCAGCATGTTGCAAAACGATATGAAAGTTACATATAATGTAATAATTAATCCTTAAGAATGTAGTCAGTAATATATAACAGTTTAAGTTACCACTGCGGGATGAATGGTGCCATCCAAATGACATCACCAGCCTGAACTGGGTACCTATTCACAGAAAGAAAAATCACCAATGTAAAGTCACAGCTCTTAATGATATGAGCTAAATATCATGTAACAAATAAATCTTGGAAAAATCTTAAAACAATAGTATATTCCAACAAAACTCATTGAAGACATAATCTGGCAGACACCACATAGAACAAAATAGAATGTGTAATGCCACTAGCTAGAACTTCATGCAACATTCAGACCATTTTTTGACAGGTTAGATCTAGAACTCTTACCAGCTATCACCCAAACGATAAATGCCTTGCCCTTCCAATAGCAGCAAGCCATGCTGGTTATAATGAACCTCCTGCAAAAGCCACAAGATTAATAAAAATTTAAAAAGGTTTTTCAACTTTAGTTGGAAGACAAACAAACTCTCTCCTAGACTTGTGTATGAATAACTTAAAAGAGGTGTACCATAGATCATAACATTAAAAAGAAAATGCCCCTAATGACTTCAAAAACAATTTTATGGAAGAGGTACTTGTATTAAAGATGTTTATCCTTTTACTTTTATCAGTTTGATAAAATGTAATAAGGATAGGTTTTGAATAGCATAACATCACATTAAGTAGTCCTGTAAGTGATAAAATTGAGCATCATTGTCAAGTAAAGTAGACTACTCGTTTTTCAAGTAGTAACTTGGTTTAAACAAGTTCAATTATACAAGTTTCAATCATGATATCACCTTAAAAAACTAATTTTTTATTTGATGATTGAAAAAATAGGAACTTCAAATAACTGGTTGAATGAGAAGTATACATCAACCAAACCAAATTATTGCCAAGCCGATTAAATCAGAAGCTTAACGATAAAACTGATACTGAATATTAAAATATAGATCATAATCTTCATATATTAGGTGTGTCATAAAGGATGATTGCATATTCGCATGACTATACTATAACATTACACTATTACAATTTATACCATAGTTATATCATTCGATAAGAAGTCCTCGAAGTAAAAAGATGTTCGGAAATTCAGATCATAACTTGACTTGCAACAGAAGTTGAATAAGATAAAATGAAGACCAAGAATTATATAGTTCTTCCACTAAAGGCTACATCCACAAGCAGGTGAAAGAAAGATCACACCCGAACGAATACAGTAATTACAATCACTTTCAACTTGTTAGGAGAAAACAACCATCACTCTATCCAATAGGAGTAAAGTCACCTACAATTTTCCTCTAAAAAAGCTACACAATGTAACAGATTGAATAAAATGGGGATGATACACAACGTCATTCAAGCCATCCTAATCTAGGCTTCAAGAATGAGCTTCGAACACAAATTAAATGTGACTAGAATCTGACCAGGATGGTCATCCATTTGCTTCTTGCCAGTTATTTATTTAGCTACTAACCATTGACTTGTTTAACATTTCTCCCACTTGAAGACTCTGATATTTAATCATGTCTTCATGT
>Ga0123342_1009292_pt1 | contig 11850 bp, 3 predicted proteins | sample Turbeawhitnodule_FD_89960 | JGI IMG/M metagenome (GOLD analysis project Ga0123342, IMG submission 89960) | Root nodule microbial communities of legume samples collected from Mexico - Turtle bean Mexico white nodule | ecosystem: Host-associated > Plants > Roots > Nodule | place: Mexico: Nepantla... | reverse complement strand
ATATATATAATAAAAAAAAACATATATATAAAATATATAAATAAAATAAATAAAAAATAATATATAAAATATATATATATATATATATATATATATATATATATATATATATATATATATATATATGAAAAAGAAATATGAAATGGATATCTTGTACCAGAAAAATAAGAACAATGATAGAGTGAAAAATGTATCATTCAAAAGATTCTAAGAAGTCATGAAGTTGATGTTACAGGTTATTAATTTTGTCATAAATCTTATTTTGTTGATATAGAGGTTCATAATCTTAATTATGATAAATTTAAAATAAATAAAATTCTTAAAGTATTTGTTACTATTATTTTGATATAAAGTTAAATAAATAAATTATTTACTAAAAGAGAAATTAATTAAACAGTAAAATTAATTGTAAACATAACCTAAATCTACAAACAATTATAAAAGACAACATATTTGCACATAAAACAAGTCATACAAGGATTAGACATTTTTATTTTAGCTTTCAAAACTCTTCATCAACAAAGTCATTATTATATACATGAACTTCATGCAAAAAAAAAAAAAGTGTAAAACTTGCTCATCCTTGTAGATTATCAACCACGTTAAGGTTTTTGCAAAGCACCAAAGCAAATGAACACCACAACACCAAGAATAACTAATCACAAACACAAAAACAATACACCTATGCAACCAAGAAAAAACTCATTAATCCAAACCAAAGGTTACCAAAATATATACATAAATCAACCAATCTTTACTTTCAAAATCAGATTATAAACCAAAGATTATAAACCAAATAAACATAGCAAATCAATTACGTCATCCCATAATCGATTAGGGTATGCACATAATTTATTAAGTTGTATAAAGGAACCCATAATTGATTATGGGATGAGATAATCGATTATCTCTAAAAATTACACATATAATTGATTATCCATAAACCAACATCAGTTATCCCTTCAAAATTACACACATAATCGATTTTCTTTGTCACAATGTTATGCACAATGATTACATGTGGGTTTTGTGTCACATAATTGGTTTCAACTCGATTCCCACTTCGTATTCTTACCTCAAGAATCTGCATTGTTACGCAGAGGTGACATGACTTTCTTCACAAAAAATGAAAGGTATCAATGTAAATGATTATAAGTTTACGTGACTTTTTCTTAATTTCTCTAACCACATGCACAAATCCTTATTTTCACTTCACTTGCATTTATTCGCTCGTAGATCAGCGTAAATCACTAATCCAAACAACATAAATAATTGAAAAATCCACCCGGATGAATAATGCTTATCCGGATGCAAACACAATATAATGATTAACTTTTCTTTACCAAAGTCACCATTTCTCAAGTTAAGTTAATGGACTCTTTCTCCTTGTTGATTTAAAAATAAACTAAGATATCCAGCTTGTAAAAATGTGTGAAGGGGAGAAGATTGAAATATTTAGTTCTATTACTGTTTTCCAGAAGAATTGACTGATACCTTGACTTTCCAATTTAGACCAGGTGAGGGAAGAAGATTGTTTTCCCTTGTATTATTGACAAAATAAAAGGAAATTTGGTAGGGTGAGTTTCTGAACTGACTGAAGTTAATTCTTGAAGCCATCCCAATTTACTTCATGCATAATTGTTCGCTTTTAGAAGGTATTTATGATGATGTTGATTCCGGCGTGGAGAATTTACTTGAGGGAATGTAATGTTTTAAAGATAAAATGAACTAAACCAAGTAAAATGGGAAGTTTGAATGTTCATACTACTCAAGAACTCTTGACTCTCATGCATGAGCGTAATCATGATGTTAAGGTTGTAACATGAAAAATAAATATCTTTTAGCATAGCATTTCTCAACGGGCATTCTTCTTTGCAATTTTATAAGTAATTTTTTCATTGAATACAAATGCAGATATTGATAATGAACATAATAAATTAATAAAATAATTTAACATTTACAACAAGTCCAAATGTGAGTTAAGAGAAGGATTAAAGGCATAAAAAAAAGTGGCGTTAATTTGATAAGAAGGGAAAGTAGAAAAGATGGTATTAAGTTAGGGTAAAATGTGAAAAAAGAGATTTAGGATGTGCACGGAAAGAGTGATGAAGAAAGTGGCATTAAACAGTTTTGTTTTTGTTTGGGTTAGGAGCGCCGCGGTTGCAAGGAAATAAATGGTTTGAGAAAGGGGGCGGCATCCAGTAGTGGGCCGCTGGATTGGGACCCTAAAATCCAAAAAGAGGAGAATTAGAAGTAATAAGAGAGAAAGGTAAAGGGTAAAAATGTGAAGAAAAACAAATAGAATTTAAGCACCGAAACACAAAGAAAAGAGTGAGCAAGGAAGGAAGAAGCAACTATCTCTGTTCTCTACTCTTTTGTTTGCATACAATATCATACTTCTTCCTCTTCTCTTCTCTTCTCTTCTTCTTTTTCCTCATTTTCTTACGCTCATTCCCAACCACGCCGTTTCCAAACACCCAATCTTCCTCCACCTTCCAGAACTTTCTGCGTTTCTCAATGGCCACCGCTCCGGCGCAGCCTCCGGTGAAGTCCCAGCCTCTGCACAACTTCGCCCTCCCCTTCTTGAAATGGGGAGCCAGCGGCAAGAACCATACCAACGCTGCGCACCACCACCGCTGCCGCCGCCCATCCTCCCTCTCATCCGATCATGCCTCCGAACCTGACTCCGACCCCGACTCCCGCCCCCACCGCGTTGGATCCAGGACCACCCGCAACCGATTCGCACTCCCCACCTGCTCCCTCAAGCCGCTACCTCCGCCACCAGAGCCGCCTCAGCCGCCGTCGTGCAACGACGAAACCGACGACGAAGCCGCGAAGCGCGACATCGAGGACGCCGAGGAGGCCGTGCAGAAGCCGTGGAACTTGCGCCCCCGCAAACCGGCGCTCCCCAAGTCCGCGCTCGAGATCGGAACTGGTCCTTCACGGAACCACGCCAACAACGGCGTGGGAGAGTTTCACGACGGCGTTTCGCACCACGGCGAGAACCCCGCGCCAAAGTCGCTCCGGCTGCGAGGGTTCGCGGACACGCAGTGCGCGGAGAAGAAGGAGAAGAGGAAATTCTGGATCGCTCTTTCCAGAGAAGAGATCGAAGAGGACATCTTCGTCATGACTGGCTCCAGGCCCGCCCGCAGGCCCAGGAAGCGGCCCAAGAACGTTCAGAAACAAATGGATGTATGCTTCTTAACTTTCTCTCACTTTTCTCCCCCTCCTTCCTCCTTTTTCGTGCTTCTGTTTTTCTAAACCTTTTTTCTTATATATATATTTTTTTTTGTAGAGTGTTTTCCCTGGCTTATGGTTAGTGGGGATAACTGCGGATGCTTACAGAGTCCCCGATACACCTACGAAGGTTCTTTCTTTCCGCTCTTTGTCTTTTATTTCGTTTGCTTGTTTGCTTTTTCACGTTTTCGATGTGATTTTTACAAGCTTTCACATTCCATACGTGATTCTTAGCATGCTGTTTGATTTTTACGAGGAAACTAATCAGTTGGTGGTTGATTCTTGCAGAGGTGAAGCGAATTCAGACAAGTGATGGAGATTCGAGGAGGTACAGAGGTGTGGAATTTTGTAAAGAGGGGAAGGAAATGTTGGATTGGAATTTAGAAAGAAGGAATGACGACATGACGATGATGCTAGTTTCCTTGCTTGTGTTGTTTCCCAGCACTAGGTTTTAGATGCAAGGGGCAGCTTTAGATGATTTTAGTAGTTTACATCGCTGTAAGGAAAGAAAAATATGATATGAGTATATATAGATTAATTAATAGAGTCGAATACAATGATAATCTTTTCAATTCAGAGCTTTTGCTTGGTTTCTTAAATTATTTCTGATGCATCAAATGGTTTTTCGATGTTTGACAGGCTTAGCGTAGCATGCTTGTAGTTAATTAGCCAAATCATCAGTTCAATTTATTGGAGGCACTGCATCTCCATGCTTCCTTACTGGCTCCGGAAGCCGACTTTGATGGAAGACACTGATGAGGTTGAAAGTTAACTGCAATGATTGCATGCTTTTGACGCCTTTCCGTATGTATATTATGTTCTTATATTGTTTATTTGGTTTGATTCACTACTTCTGATTTTTTGCATCGATGACCTTAATCAAACCATCACCACCTTTGCATAAAAGACAAGCAAAATCTTAGACATCAATGGGAAGAAGCTTCTACACTGGATTAAAATTCATTTGTTCCGATTCGGAGTATAAAATATAATGTTATCTGGCTGTTCAAATGATTTTCGACTATAAAAATTTGAGCACTACACGTTCAACCAGAGGTAGGACTCCTACTTAGCTCTCTGTCATTCTTTAATGAACAACTGCAAACTCGCTTATTCTTATTTGCACACAAGAGTTTGTATCCTGGAATATACCTTTTTCTTTTCAGCATTTAGCTAAAGACCTGAATAATCAAGATTCAGGTCTCTGTGTCGCTTGTGGATTAGGACTTCAGGGGTAGGCAAAAAATTTAGTTTACATTATTATTCACTTGTGAACTTTCGCAAATTTCATTTCCAATAACACTGCAGGGGATACAGCCAGGGTTCCTGGCTCAGGGTTTAAGTTGAAAGTGGAGAAAGTAAAAGAAATACCCTTTGTGTGGACTTTTGATCATATGAATGTTTGATTAGCATTTGGAATCCAAGCTTCGTTGTTTCTTTTTCTTCCTTATAATTTTTACCATTAAAAGGGTTTGATTGTTAATATTTGTTTTTTGTGACTTGGTTGATGATGGTGAAAAAAATGATTTTGGTCAACAATGAGACGAAGCTCTGTTGTCCAATCAGTTTCATAAACATAGCATGACCAGCGTAGTTATTTGCGGCAGTCAAAGCTACCTTGAAGAAAAATCTGCAAGCTATCGTCATAAGCTTGTATTTATATGAATAACCTGCTTTTATTTGGGGTGTGCCAGGTCTTTATTTTCTTCTCGTAAAATTTACTAATATCGCTCTCCCACTTCACCTGGACATAACAATCGAAGTTACTTTCTGGTGAAGAAGAATGCTGAGAAAATTTACTAATATCGCTCTCCCACTTCACCGGGACATAGCAATCGAAGTCACTTTCTGGTGAAGAAGAATGCTGTTTGAATTCATCTCGCTAGTTTCTTAAAACTGTGATTTAAAAGAAATGGTACTTGAAAATTATATTAAAAATAAATAAAAGGTTTACAACAACAATTACATATTTAGTGAATATTAAAAAAGGATAGGGAAGTTCCCTTCTTCTCTCCACTAACAGCCATCGTTGCAACTTTGACACCATGTGGATGCCGTTCTTCTCCTTTTACGTGGACAATAAACATTTAATTAATGTGTAAGGTAAATTTATTTAATTAAAAAGAGATTAAACTAGGGTTAAGGGTGCAAAATAAGGTAACAAATAGGGAGAGACTAAGAAAAACTTGGTAACAAATAGGAGAGAATAAGAAAAACTGTTGTTATTGTTGCATACCTATAAGAATGTAGATTTTCAAATTGCAATTCTGAATTTATTATTTAGGTAAATTTTACACAGGAAATTTGTAAGAATTTGTTCATTGTTTTCAAAGTTGAATTATTGATTAGACCTCTTGAGAGGGTGAGAAAGATAGTTTACTATCTCTATTTGGTAATTTTCATTTTCTTTCTTTTTGTAAGTACTGTTGTTTTTGCGTTTTAATTAATTGTATGCATTGTTTATGTACTTGTTGGATACTCTTATACCTTTTATTCTCCACACTGAATTTATTTATTTGATTTGGATGACCAGTGAATTTATTTCTTAGATTTGGACTATTCACAGTATTTATTCTTATATTGAGGGTTTTCATGTTAAAATTATGACTCATGTATTCTTTTCCTACTCTATTTTGTGTGTTTCTCCTACATGCTTACAAGTTTGGATAATTTTATTCCATTAATTATTAGTACATTGTTAAGTTTTTTTTTTATCTATTATTCTATCATCATTGGACATTGTTATCTTTCATGATGCAAAATTTATAATAAAATAATGACATAGAAAGAAACATAAAAACAAAGTCTTCACAATATATCAATGTTATCTCTCTGCAATGTATGTTATGTTTATGTGAAATTTGCACAGGTTTGCACCCATTTAGAGTTAAGATTTGAATCCGTTAGAAAGTATCAACTTAACCACTCTAATAAATGATTATTTCTTAAAATTTGCATCTACTTATATACTATGAAATGCTTTAATCTCTAGTCCACGTGGGATCTTCAATAATTGTTATAGTTATTTTAATATTATACAAGAAAGTTATATTTTAAAAAATTAAACCTAAATCATAGTTGAAAAAATAATTTTGAATTAGATATATTCTATTTTTAGTTGTCATACTTTTATATTAATTTGATACATTTAAACTAGGAATTTAATGTCATTGTGTAAGTTCTAATGAAAAAGTGAGTTCATCAAGTGGTGAAATACCTAAATAAAGAGATGACACCATTTATTGTGTTGTTACACCTTAAATATAATTGTCTTAATAAATGATAACTATAAAAAAAACAAAAGTTAAAACATTAATTTATGTGGTTACTAGCACTATACAACTGTCCTTAAATTCTTTCATTAATGCGTCTGCTATCATATTTAATTTAATCCATGTAATTTAAGTGTAAGGCTAATAAATATATATATATATATATATATATATATATATATATATATATTTTGGTTGAGTAAAACTATTTTATACATGTAGAGATTTTATTATATAGCTTTTTCAAATTTTTATATAAATTTGAAAATTTTGATTATATATATATATATATGAAGAAAGTCGTTTATAGTTTTTTAAGTAGCAACTTGATAAATATAGCTTAAATATGTCTACGAATTTTATAACATAAATTAGTAATAGAAAACCATTTAAATTATATTTTTTCCTTATAAAAATTATTCAACATAAAGTAAACAAATAAAAAGACAGTGATAAAAATATATTATATACAATTGTTATTTTTATTATTACATATTTCAAATACATGTTATTTTTTCCATACGCATTATTAATGTTGTTTGATACTTATTGTAGCTAGACTTCCATTTAAATTATCTACTATCTTGAATCAAAATATATAATTAAATTATGAAAATCATATTGATGATATAGTTACCTCAATTATATGACAATACAATAGTCTTTTTTTAAATTAATCTTTAAATAGACAACAAAATATTGTTAATATTTTGGATATGAAACAATATGATTTTAAATGAATTAAGTATAAAATAAAATGATTACGCATAGTTTCTTATTTAATGTAATTATTATCACGTAAGAATATAAAATAAATTGAGATTTTTTTATTGGACAACAAATCGAGCAACAAATTCAAATATAACAATTTTGCAAATATAAGTAAAATATAAATATCACTATTAATATAGTTTATAAATTGATATATAATTAGTTATAAGATTTTAGTTATCAAATATTTTATATTCTAAAATTGATTACTAATTAAATATTAATTTATAAACTATTTATTAATAATAAAAATTAATTTATATAATAATATATATTTTTAATTTTGTAATATAATATCTAATTTAATTAATACAGTAATAAATTATTTTTTTCTCTAAAATTAAGTTTTATTTAATTATTTTGTTTTACGGTATCACATAATATTGATTGCTATATGTTAATGTCATCTTATTCAGCAATACTTTCCTGGTTTAATTTAATGTTTTATATATTATTAAGTTAATTTAAACATGATAAAATTAGTAAATGATGTTTAAAGTTGTTTGGTATAAAAAAAGTGGTTAATTAAATGCATTCTTATAATGTTTTAATTTAACTTTTCTATAATTAAGTTATGTTTTAAATGTATTCATTGAATTAAATGTTGAAATAATGAAAATTTGCAATTGAATTGATAGTTATTCGGTTATAATTATTTTAAAAAATATAATTATGTATTTTAAAAATTAAAAAAAAGGGAAATGTTTTCAATTTGAGGGAAATTTTGAATTACCTATTTGACAAATTTTATTTATAATAATAATTAGAATCACAAACGATAGATATTTATTTTTATACAAATAAAATTCATAACAAATGAATAAATACTTTTAATATAAATTAAATTTTAAGAAAAATTATAAAAAATAAATGTCTTTTGACATATAATGTATCGGTCCGTATAGGACGAGTCTGACACCAACCGTCTGAAATAAGTAACAACATAAAGAGCATCATAAGTAATGGGTGTTAGTAGTAGTTATCATTAGCATTAAATAAATAATAAGCATCATTAATAACCTTCATGAGCGTTAAATGAATAACAAATATCATTAATAATGATCATTAACAATGAATAAGTAGGGATGCAATATCTCCAAGGTGTAACAAATAGAGACAAGAAACAAACTCATATAAAGGGGCTGGACAAAGGAGAAAGGTACTTTTTCAAATCTCACCATAACACATCCCTAAACTGAGCACTGACTTAAGCGTCAGAGTGCAATCGCAGGTACCCGACCGACTACCAACTTTGAAAGAAGGAGACTTGTGGACATTCGAGCATCACCAACACGCCAACCATCCTAACGAGAATTTGTTAGACAGACTTATAATGCATCATGCCATTGAGTCACTATCAGACCACGTCTTTACAAGGTTGAATTTTATGTATGTAATTATAAAACATAAAATAAACACATAATGTATCACCCTCACCTAAAAAGAATTCAAATTTAAAATATGTTAAGTAGTTTAAAAATAATTTATATATATATATATATATATATATATATATATATATTCACGTTGATACATAATTGGCAGCAAAAACTTTAATTGCTAATTAAACACCAATTTAGAAACTATTTAACAATAATGAAAACTAATTTAGAAATCAAAGTTTGTTTAGTCTCTAATTTTTGTATCTAAAAATTGGTTTCTATTTTATGATTTTCTTGGAGTGTTAATTCTCACCTAACATATATAGATATTTTTTTTAAAAAAAAATAGCAGATTAGATTAAGATATTATTTTTTTAAAAAGTTAATAATTTCTTTTTATAAATTATGGTATTTCATTCTTACTTTTAAATAATATAATCAAGTTGTATAGTATTCCATTAGAGTAATCAAATTTTCTAAGAGGACAACTAAATCCATAGCTACTTAACTTACATTTTTAAAACTTATAAAAGGTCAAACAGTATTAAAAGATACATATTTTGATAAATTATTTTTAAAATAATTTCAATGAATTACACATAATTTTTTTTATAAGAAACATAAATATTATTCATCAAACAATTTTACAATCAAATCCTTGAAACTTCATGAATTTTTTAAGGTGATGAAGACATTGATGTATAATACTTTCGTGGATTTTCAATTCAACCCACGTACCAATTTTTATTTCCAATATTACTATATAACAAAGAAAGTACAGACATCTCTGTGTTTTTCTCATCTTGAACTCAATTTTTTTATTCTTTCTAGTCTCTCCAAGATGTTTGGATTCTTTTCAAAATAATATTGCTAGAAAACTTGGGACATCATTAACTATGGTAACTACCATGGCATCTAAATATGAAACAAAAGAAGAGGAAAAAGAAAAGAAAATAGGATATAGGTTTTGAGGTTGATTCAAATTTCTGTCGATGAGACAACTTCTGGCACTTGATTTGGTCTTCTATACTCATTTTATTTGTTGGTGAGTTTTGACACCAACCAGATAAGAACTAACAGTACACAGAACAGTTGTCAGCATACTTGGGTTTATTAACAAAACAATGGCCATACATATTATATGTTGTCTTTTTTTTCTGTGTCTTAATAATCAAACCACATTTTCAAAATTGACTGACAAGTGGTGATTTGCCTGCATGCAGTGGGAAACATTGGAGCAGTCAAAATAAAATATAATACAAAAATTGAAATTCATATGTTGTTTTCTTAAATATCATATAATAATCTTAAACATTAATGTAAAAGAGAAAGAAAAAAAGAGACAAAGATGGTAAAAAATATGTTGTTTAAATTAAAAAAAAAACAGTGAAAAAAATGAGAAAAATTTATGAGTGATTTAATTGATATTATAAAATAAAAATAATATATTTAAATATAAACAAAGTGAACTAATTGTGTTAAAAATGAAATGTTAACAAATATTGTAATATATATTATGTGTTAGGTTAAACTTTTTTTTTTCTATTTACAAGTCGAGTAGTCACTTGTCAAATAATGGTTCATGTGTAATAGTGAGTGTATGTATCATGTAAAATAACTTATTGTACGAATTTAGTTTTTTAAAATATAAATTCTGATGGTACTTATAAAGAGAATAAATTCATGTAATATGAGAGCTTCTGCTTCAGCATTCCAACTTTCTCCTGGTGTTGGTGTTACTAGTGTTGCTCTGCATCAGATGGCATGAGGGAGTATCAAGGTTACCTCCAAACTGAAGTGTAAGGTGAATTAGCAAATACATGCTATAACACCTACCATTCATATATATATATATATATAATGCATAAATGTGAAAGTAGATTTGTGTGAAGCACGATTTGTTCACAATTTGTTGAATGATAAGTGTACCACCAATCATATAATAACAAAATCATATAATAATAAGTGGTAAATAACCGCATTTATAAATATTTTCTCCCTATTTGTCTTCACAAATAGAATAATATGAGGGATAAAAATAAAATTAAGAAAGAGTTTGAGAATCAATAATACCTCACTCATTTTTTAAGAAGAAAAACCTCTTTGCATCAGAGTTTTTCATCATTGAAAACCAGTATGAATTAGTGCATATAGCAACAAATCTGTGATATCATATCAGAATTGCAACAAAAATATGTAGTGTATCAGAGTTATGGCAATAACAAAATTAACGCATTATAGAGTCCAAAAACAACCTAGTTGTTTATGTATTTACTTGTTCATAGAAACAACCAGGTTTGTATTTTCTTGAAACAACAGGTTGATTATTGAGAAACAACCAGTTGAAATTTTGCAACAAGATGATCTGCCAAAAAAATAGAGAATATGAATTTGGAAGGAGAGACCAACTTGAAGATGAACTTTTTGAAGTGCTCTATTGCTGTTACTGCATATGGTGTGCTCCCTAGTGAGGTTGAACTTGCTGCAGAAAAGCATATGACTTTTGATATTGGGGATCAATATGTAAGACTTTATAAAGAAGTGTCAATGGAGGTCAACTTGTTATTCTTGGGTCATTCATCTACCGGTACTATGTTGTTTTGGGTCGGTAAACAACATGGGTCATGTTCATGATGGAGATTTGGACTAGTATGCTTGCAATATGGAATTGAAAATATTCAAGAAAGTTGTTCCCATCTCCTATCCTACAAATGTAAAAAGAAAAAGTAATCCTTGCAGTGTTAGTGTTGTTGGCATTGATGGTACCTTCGGTTTTCACTTTTGGAACTTGATAACGCAATACTTTGAGTCTTCCTTCAAAGAGAACTACCGGATGAAGAAAAGAAAAGGGGGAGAAATTGTGGTTTATTTGTTGTTAAAGTCACAATCTTCAAGTAATATCTAAAACACAACATAGTCATTGACTCTAGTTTATGGTACATATATTGTCTACAAATATTTTAATTTGTGAATAACTCAAATATGTATACCCAAGGTAACGACATTCATAATTTCAAATACAATCGGATCTTGTTTATCACCGATTGTTTTTTTTGTAGATATTTTATTTTCATTTTTAAAAGGAAGAAATGTTAAACTAATTATCAGAAAACAAACCTCTTATGATGCTCAAGAAGGTCTTCAACAAATTCTTCTTCCCAATAACTTACATCAGTATATTGCATACT
>Ga0123342_1009291_pt1 | contig 11851 bp, 3 predicted proteins | sample Turbeawhitnodule_FD_89960 | JGI IMG/M metagenome (GOLD analysis project Ga0123342, IMG submission 89960) | Root nodule microbial communities of legume samples collected from Mexico - Turtle bean Mexico white nodule | ecosystem: Host-associated > Plants > Roots > Nodule | place: Mexico: Nepantla... | reverse complement strand
TAATTAATATTATTAAATATTATTAATATAATTAATATTATTAAATATTATTAATATAATTAATATTATTAAATATTATTAATATAATTAATATTATTAAATATTATTAAATATTATTACTATTATTAAATATTACTAATACTATTAAATATTATTAATTATTATTAATATTAAAAATATTATTAAAAATTATTAATATTATTAAATATTATTAGTATTATTAATATTATGAATATTGTTAATATTATTAATTTAGAGATTTGTGGGTAATAGTTGGTAGGTAATAAATATCCGTGGATAATAGTTGGTAGGTAATAGGGATCCATAATAGTGGGTAGGTAATAGAGATCCATGAATAATAGTTGGTAGATAATGTTGAATTTACCTACGAATTCATATTTATGGATAATATCTGTAGGTAATGTTGTTCGTAAGTAATATCCGTAGGTAATGCTAAATTTACCTACAGATTCAAACACAAACAACAAAAGATTGTTGTGTATTGTGTCTATTAAAGTGCCTTGTACATTGAAAGGAATTTTGTCTTTTATTCAATAACCAAAAATGTAAGTATACAAAATCACTTTATTCAATAAGTAGTAGAAGAATGAAATTCGAATATCACTACAAGAAAATATTAAATAACAATAAAATTTAGAGACAAAAAATAGTTAGTCATTATATTAACTAATTAGATATTATTTTAGAGACTAAAAAATTATTAGTATCTAAAATGATTTCTATTATTAATAAAAAATTATAAAATGGTTTCTAAATTGGTATCTAAATTAGCTATCAATGTTTTAACTACTAATATTTTATATTATAAACTAGTCTTTAAAAGACTAATAGAGACTAATTTATAATATAACTTAGTAAGTAGTTAAAACTTTGGTATTATAAAGACTAATTTAGAATGTAAAGTAGTAAGTAGTTAAAACTTTGGTAGCTAATAGTTAAATACTAATTTAAAAACTATTTTATAAATTTTTTATTAATAACATAAATTACTTTAGATACCAATAATTTTTTGAAGTTATAAAATTATTTCTAATTTAGTTAAATAGTAACTAGTTATTTTGGTATCTAAAACTAGTTTTTATTTAATAAATTTTTATAGTTTATGAAAAAATCTCACTAAATAAACCCTAGTAGATATATTAAAAAAAAGTATTATGAAGACTTTATTTTTTTAGTTAAAGTGAGATAATTGTCAAACTTAGAGATCCATATTGGTGGGTTGTCTTTTCTTGTTTTCAAATTTCTTCTTATATAAGGGAAGTCTTGTGGTGTGATTTAATACAAGAGAAGCTATGTCACAAAAAAAAAAATTACTACAAAATAAATAAATAAATAAATAAATAAGAAGAGCTTACTAAAGACGTTACAAATATTTTTCTTAATAATTCTTATGATTTCATTGTAAATACTAATAAATAAAATATTTTCTATCTTAAAAGTACTTATAAAAAGTTTCTGCATAACAGCTAAATCATACATATAAAATATAATTATTTGTCAACCATATATCTGTCTTCATTATTTGACAGAATTGGACAGAGATGTTTCTGAGTGTTCATTTCTCTTCACACGGAAAAAAAACTATATAATTTGGTTTTTGAAAACAAAACAAAAAAGTGCTTTGAAAAAGTTGCAAACATAATTATATTTCTATTATAAAAATTGCACCGCCATATTAGTAACCCTAAAAACTATTATTAAGGAATGCTTTTACTTCCTCCGACATGCTATTTAAGGTTTTATTTATTAAAACAACTTTAGTTTTTTAAATACTTTTTTTCTTTAATTGAGAAATAAATCTTAATTAATTGAGGACAAATTAAAAAGAAATAAATAAATAAATTATTTTATAGTTAAAACTACAATCATTATCAACAAAGAGAATAATAAGCAATCTATGTAATAAGAAAACTAAGTTTTTTTAATTTGTAATCTCTTATTTTAGTTTGTGATCTCTTATTTTAGTTTCTCAATTTCTCCACATCTTAACATTTTAGTTCCTTTACATTAAAAAAATCGTGATCTTAAAAAATGCTTTTCTTATAAGAAAAATTAGGATTTCCACTCTGATTTATTTTTTTTTATTAGAAATGTATCTGAACAAAATATAAAAGTGTATATGGTTTAAGTTTCAACTTAAAAAAATCAGAACTAAATTAAATAAATTTTGCGATTCACATTAAATCAATTTCACAGTATTATTATATATTTTTTTATTAGTGTATGCATTTAGTTTTACCTTTTCTATATGACACTAATTTTATTCTCATTTATTTGTAATCTTAAAAATTGTGTATAGTATTTAATTATTATTTTTTATCAAGAAATCAATGGTTAATTTTTAGTCTGCTTTATTTAGTTTTATTTATGATATTTTAAATGTTAAACATATTCCATTATTTCTCTATCAATAATAAATTTATAGAGATAAGCTAAGTTATATTTTTCTGCACACGCATATTTTATTATATAATTAAAATAATAAATAATATAATAATATTTAAAATTAATGTCTGTTTAATTGGTGTATTTCTAAATGCCAAAATTTAAGCTGAACAGAACTATTCAGATCTAAAAAAAAAAAGACTTAATGTGTTATAAATTTCTTGTTCAATTTCCTGTTAATTTTTTACGGGTTGGGTTAAAAACCTAAGTATAATATCATTAAATTAAATTTGTTAGCTTCTCTTTATCATTATATTGTTATTTATTATTTATTTATTTATTGTGGACACAGATAATTATGTCTGAACATATGTGTTGTCCTACATGTATTTTCCGTGTAACGTTGAAATGTTATCCACAACATTTGACTGAAATTGTTACGTAACGCGTAAATGACGTGGCCACTAGTTAATTAATTTGAAATTAATTTTATTTCACTAAATTCAAATGAAATGAAACTCTATATGGCATTGCCACGTGCTACTAACTAATTTATTTGTTGTTTGGCGTTGAAAAAGTCAAAGATTTGAAAGTGAAGTGATAACGTGATGGAAACAAGTTTCAACGTTTTTTTAAACCTAAGAGAATAATCACTTTCTTGAAAGCTATTGTTTATACAAACTTCAAGAACAAAACATTATAGAAAAAATTTACTTATTTTATAAAAAATTTAAATTTTATCCATTTTATTAAAGTCCACCTCTTCAAGTTAACTGATGTTTTTATGTATAACATAAAAACAGTTACTTTATAGTCACATCAAAACACAAAATCTTAATTTTTTAGTAACAAAATCAATGTAATTGACTGAATATATATTTGAATTTCCCAACATAAAGTAAAATTTGCTATTTATTAAACCTTATCCAAAACTTCTCCTATAGAAGTAATTGATCCATTCATGAAAAAATATGTTCCACCCAATTGCTTGAACAAAATAAATCAACATTTACAAAAACCCATAAGTATATTATTTATCAATTTAAATATGTTTTCGTTTCGAAATATTATTGTAGCATTTTATTCTTTTTAATGATTTACATGTTTGTTTGGTTTCTGATTTCTTTTTTTATTTTACATTAATTTTATTAATTTGACACGTTCCTCGAAAAACGTGTAATATTTATTTCAGAAATCGAAAAAATAATGTAAACTATATTTCATTGACACATGGACAATTGTGATATATTTTTATGATTCTTGGTATAGTTTTAACATTTAAAACTCTTAAATGTGGAATAATTTTCAAATTTTAAAATCTCCTGACCAATGTTATTTTCTATATTGTTTGGGATATAAATATGATGATTTAATTAATTAGAGAGTAATTTCTCATTTCACAGAGTTAAATTTCCACGAACAAAATATAATTTTTAGAAATAAAGCAAAAATTATTAAAGAAACAAATCTAATTTTCACAGACAAAAACATGTTTAAATTACAATAGCGCAATGGTAAAAATATAGTAAAATGTCGCCAAGTTTACACTTTGATCCTTCTACATCATTGTTTGTAAATTCAAATCATACAGAATATTACTTTTCCATTTTTCTCAGTTCACATGTAAAGATTCTTAATATTCTTTCAACGAAATATTGCGCATAAACTACTATGATTCCACTCAATTAAAAATTGGCTCCACCTTTGTAGTTTAAAAATGTAAATCTAGAGGAAACGTAAGAATATTGGAATTGTGTTCTAAAAGATTGAAAAGAAAAATATGTAATTAGAAAAATAGGAAAAATTAAAGTCTCAATCTAAATATTGGATATTCCTATAATTATGAAATTTTTAATATTAAGAATAGATAAGGATTAAGAAGTGGACTTTAAACATAACTTAAACTCCTAAAACATAGGATCTCCAACACACTTTCCTCTCATCGAGACTACCAACTTGTGTGTAAAAATATATGTTATGGGTGGTCCAATAACGACTTAATAGCGGGTGATATAATAGATCTAACAACAGTCTCATTAGGATAGTTTTAAATGACTCTAATATCATGTTAAGAAGTGAACTTTAAACCTAACTCAATTTCATAAAATCAGCTTATAAAGGTGAGGTTTGCACTTATTTATACAGAATAAAATATCCTAATCTCTAATCGAGGTAAGATCTCAAAAGTTATAAATATAATTTTTTAAAGTAAGAAATTGAAAAAGTAATAGTTGTTATTATAAATATCTTTTATGTTTTTCTTTTCTATTGATTACAAGTTAACTTGAACAGAATGATCACCTGAGGTATGGAGATTATCCAGATTGCATCCATACCCATCCCAAGGTCAAAAAGCTTGTTTATAATATAAAAAAAGGTTTCTTTAAAAGTTATATATTATAGTTTTATGATATTTATAATAAAGAAGATCCCCATCACCAAATAAGTTTCTTATCACATAATTAATTATAGAATTTTAATCCTCTAAATTGTAATATTGAATTTTTATTTAGAACTAATTAAACACTCAAAAACTCATAAAATTATGAGAACAAGAGACAAAAAAGGAAATGAGTACTTACATATTGATATGCCTTTTTTATAAAATATAACTATTTATGGATGAGGTCATGTGCCTGGTCATACGGAAATTATCATTTGAAACATTTTTCAACTTACATTTACTTTCCAATTCTTTTTGATAATAAAGTATTATATTAAACTAATTAAAATAAATATAAATAAAATTTTTGAAATCAAAAAATAATATTTATAGTTATTAGTAAAAGAAAATACTTTGGCATTCTTAAAAAGTATTTTCACCTAACAATCAACTTTAATAATTAATAATATATATTAAAATTTTAAATTAAAAAAATATTTTTATCTTTTAATAATTTCAAATAAATATATTTTATCTTAAAGTAATGTTAAAATATCAAACTTTTATAAAAATAAAACAGGTGTCAAAGTATCACTTCCTCTCATAAAGTCTGTTTTTTTGTTGTTGAACCAAAGAGAACAACTTTAACGTGTACACGAAAAGTTTGAACAAAATATTGACTATCGTGAGAAAGAACGCAGAAGTCGACAAAAAAGAAGAGAACTTTGCTTCGTTTGTTTCCAAGAATAACTTAACTACGTTAAAATTAAGAACCTTTACTTTAACAACCTATAATGAAGAAACAAACAACTAATTATATTAATATTTTCATTATATTCTAAAGATTATTTATATATATATATATATATATTATTATTTTATTAAAGTGTAGTTTTGGGATACACCTTCCTCGTAACATCATCTTCTACCTTAAATAAACCAAATTGATATAAAAGAGCCGAAACATCATGAGAAACATCTTTAGTTCATAATGAAATGCTGTATTTTCTTGTGTAAGTAAGAAATCTCTCTGCATACTCAACGCGTTAGATATCTAAGATATATATATGCATAGATAGATAGATATGTAACAATCTCATATATCAAAGCGTAGTTATTCCAACATCTTTGGATACATCAGTTTCACGTACGAGGTAGAGATTATAACTGTGCTTTCTTTTGTTGATCCTATACATATATATTGTGTTACAAATACCTTCGTTCTTTCCATTCATTGTCTTCTCCATATAACACTTTGTGTTTGTTCTTCTCTTATTCTTATATTGAATAAGTTTGTCACCTTGTTCTTGAAACCATGTCATTGCCCTTTCTTACAAACATTAACCGCGTTGAGATGCTTCTCAATGCATCCAGCACTGTTAGTGCATCGCATAAAAGATGGCACTCTGCATTCATGGCCATCTATTGCTCCCGAGCTATCATGTCACTCTCCACTCGCAACAAAACACACAGAATCAAAGCAAAAGTCTCACCTACACCAACACCACCACCATCTTTCGTCACGGTTGATTTGATTCCTAACCATTCCTTTGGTATTGGCCAAACAGCCCTCACTGACATTGTCAAAGAAAAAGACCTTAAGAACCTTGATGAAATTGGTGGAGTTGAAGGGGTAGCAACAGCCCTTGAAACCCATCTTGAGTATGGTATCAGAGGTGGTGATGATGATGGTGAAGACATCACACGTAGAACACAAGTGTTTGGTTCCAACACTTACCCAAAGCCACCTTCCAAAGGGTTCTTCCACTTTGTGGTGGAAGCCTTTAAGGATGTCACTATTCTCATCCTTTTGGCTTGTGCTGCTCTTTCCCTTGGCTTTGGAATCAAGGAGCATGGAATCAAAGAAGGTTGGTACGATGGTGGAAGCATCTTTGTTGCAGTGTTCATTGTGATTTCCTTGTCAGCTGTGAGCAACTTCAGACAGAACAGACAGTTTGACAAGCTGTCTCAGGTGAGCAATGACATACAAATTGAGGTGGTGAGAAGTGGGAGGCGACAACATGTGTCAATCTTTGAGATAGTGGTCGGTGATGTCATTTGCTTGAAGATTGGGGATCAAGTGCCAGCAGATGGGTTGTTCATAGAAGGGCATTCACTTAGAGTGGATGAATCAAGCATGACAGGAGAGAGTGATCATGTTGAGATTAGTAGGCAGCACCGTCCTTTTTTATTCTCAGGCACCAAGGTGGCTGAAGGGTATGCGAAGATGCTTGTTACCTCAGTTGGTATGAGCACAACATGGGGCCAAATGATGAGTTCAATAAGCCGAGATATTGATGAGCAAACTCCTTTGCAAGAGAGGCTAAACAAGCTCACATCGTCCATTGGAAAGGTTGGTTTGGCTGTGGCTTTTCTTGTCCTTGTTGTTTTGTTGGTTAGGTACTTCACAGGGAACACAAAGGATGACAATGGGGTCAGAGAGTTCAATGGAAGCAAGACCAAGTTTGATGATATAATGAATGCTGTTGTGGGAATTATTGCTGATGCAGTTACCATTGTTGTTGTTGCAATCCCTGAGGGTCTTCCATTGGCTGTGACTCTCACTCTGGCTTATTCAATGAAGAAAATGATGGCTGACCATGCAATGGTGAGAAAGCTCTCAGCATGTGAGACAATGGGTTCTGCCACAACAATTTGTACAGATAAGACTGGCACTCTCACACTCAATGAGATGAAAGTGACCAAATTCTGGCTTGGTCTAGAACCTGTTGCGGAAACTAAAAATGCTAACTCAAAGGTTGCTCCATTTGTTCTTCAACTTATCCAAGAAGGGGTGGCTCTAAACACAACTGGCAGTGTGCACAAGTCCAATAAATCAGGTTCTGAATTTGAGTTTTCAGGTAGTCCCACAGAAAAAGCTATCCTATCTTGGGCAGTTTTGGAGTTGAACATGGAGACGGAGGACTTGACAAAAGGCTGTTCCATCATTCAAGTGGAGACCTTCGACTCAAAGAAGAAAAAAAGTGGAGTTTTGTTGAGAAGGAAGACAGACAACACGGTTAGTGCTCACTGGAAAGGAGCAGCAGAGATGGTACTAAAGATGTGCTCAAGATACTATGATGCTTCTGGCATTGTGAAAGATCTTGACAATGATAAAATGTTGAAGTTTGAACACATCATTCAAGGTATGGCAGCTAGTAGTCTTCGTTGCATTGCTTTTGCCCATGTAGAAGTAGCCGAGGAAGAGCTCGGAGATGAAGACACAATGATGAAAGTGAAAGACAATGGTTTAACATTGTTAGGACTTGTTGGGATTAAGGATCCATGTCGTCCAGGGGTGAAGAAGGCTGTGGAAGCTTGTCAAAATGCTGGTGTGAATGTCAAAATGATCACAGGAGACAATGTTTTCACTGCAAAGGCTATAGCAAGCGAATGTGGCATACTCAGGCCAAATCAGGACACAGCTGGAGCAGTGATTGAAGGAGAGGAATTTCGCAACTACACACCTGAAGAGAGGTTGGAGAAGGTGGACAATATCTGCGTGATGGCTAGATCTTCTCCTTTTGACAAACTTCTAATGGTTCAATGTCTGAAGCAAAAAGGCCATGTAGTTGCTGTCACTGGGGATGGCACAAACGATGCACCAGCACTGAAAGAAGCTGACATTGGACTCTCTATGGGAATTCAAGGGACTGAAGTGGCCAAAGAGAGCTCAGACATTGTTATATTGGATGACAACTTTGAATCTGTGGTCACTGTCTTAAGGTGGGGAAGGTGTGTTTACAACAACATCCAGAAGTTCATTCAGTTTCAATTGACAGTGAATGTTGCAGCACTTGCTATCAACTTTGTGGCAGCAGTGTCAGCTGGGGAAGTGCCACTCACAGCAGTACAATTGTTATGGGTGAACTTGATCATGGACACATTAGGTGCTTTGGCTCTTGCAACAGAAAAACCTACCAATGAATTGATGGACAAACCACCAGTGGGGAGAACAAAACCTCTCATCACCAATGTCATGTGGAGGAATCTATTGGCTCAAGCTTTGTACCAGATAGCAGTTTTGCTGACTCTTCAATTCAAAGGTGAGTCCATCTTTGGTGTGACATCAGGGGTAAATGACACATTGATTTTCAACACATTTGTTCTCTGCCAAGTGTTCAATGAGTTCAATGCAAGGAAGATGGAGAAGAGGAATGTATTCAAAGGCATACACAGGAGCAAGTTGTTCTTAGGCATTATTGGCATAACAATAATCCTTCAAGTTGTTATGGTTGAGTTTCTCAAGAAATTTGCTGATACAGAGAGGCTAAATTGGGGGCAATGGGCTCTCTGCATTGGTCTAGCTGCAGTTTCATGGCCAATTGGTTGGGTTGTGAAGTTGATACCTGTCCCAGATAAACCATTGCTCAATTTTTTCAGAATCAAGAAATGAAGACATAACCATGTAGGGTGGTTCTCTTGTGTTATCATTCTATTTGTATAATTCCTTTTTTTTTTACCATGTAGACACTTTTTTACACATTCTTTAAATTCTTTTATCATATGTATTGTAATTACATATTTGAATAATTCAATATAACATAGAGAATTACTTTATTAATATAAAAGTGTTAGAGAATTCTATTAACTGTAGTCAAATTCACTATGCTGTTTACAATATCATATTCCTAGGAAACGTAATAACTTATTAATAATATTAATATTATTACTATTATTATTAAATTAATATTTTCACTTTAATATATACAATATAAAATAAAATTATTAGTATTAATTTTATAATAAATTATCATTAATAATTAAAAAATTAATACTAATAATAAATAAATTAATGCTAATAATAAAAACATCATAATGTCATAACACAAACTGAATAAAATGATAGAAATAACATTAATAAAAACGAAATGATAAAAATGAGATGAAGATATCACCATACAAATGGAAAAAGTGATAAAAATGCAAACTTTAATAACATAGAACAATGAATTTCGAAATTGGAATACAAAGTGATAAAATAAAAACATCACAGAACACAAATTCTGAACAGAAATGATAAAAATAACATTAACAAACTAGAAAACGAAATGATAAAAATGAGATGAAGAAATGAAAATACAAATGGAAAAAGTGATAAAAATGGAAACTTTAATAACATAGAACAATGGATTTCAAAACTCTAATACAAAATGATAAATAAAAGACAAATGCTCTTGCACCCAACTTGGTATTGAAAATGATAAAAATATCCTTTTAAAATTACGAAAATAATCTTAAAAAAAATGTAAATAAAAATTGTTTTGAAACCTTTTATCTAGAATCTTCTGGATTTAGATATTTGAAAAATAATTTTTAAATTATGGAAATTTTTATCCGATTTTTAATTTTGTGTTATGATCTTTTTATTCAAAATGTATTTTTTTTTTAAATTATATTTACTATTCTGGACTTTTAAATCCGAAATAAGTGTAATTTTGAAAATTTTTAAAAATAACAGGATGTATATTAGAATTGATATGGTGTTGGAAGAAATGATCTAAATTAAAACATCAGATAGTTTGAACACAAACTGACCAGAAATGATAAAAATAGCGTTAACTAAAAAAAAAAAGAAATGATAAAAATGAAATAAAGAAATCACAATGAAAAAAAAAGTGATAAAAATGGAAACTTTAATAACATATAACAATAGATTAATTTTAATAATTTAAAAACTTGTTATATTAAGACTAAAAATTAATAGATTAAATTGAAGTAAGTCAGTTTTAGTTTTACCCATTTAACTAGTAATCCAAATAAGATTAAAACAGACAAACATGAAGGTTCATAGGTCTATTTTTAAAAATAAAATAATTTTAAAAAAATAATATTGTTATATTAAAACACATATACGTTTTTAAATTTATACATTAAATTACTATATCTAAAAATTCAAATCAATTTTATTCATGTATTTTATTTTTTTTTAAAAAGTTTATAAATTGGACCAAAATTTCTTATTCACGCAATATATAGTCGGAATTTATAGGGGATTAAAAGGAAAAATTTTAAAGCATAGATAAGGTCCACACAATTTGCTCTTTTCTTATGAGACCTCAAACTAATGTTTTTCCTTTTACCTTCATAATATATATATATTTTTATTTTAGTTCTTAAAATTTTTTTTTTATGTTGAATTAGTTCCTATAAAAAAAAATTTATACAGGGATTGAAAGGAAAAAAAAATTAAAATGAAACAATGAGAACCAAAACTTAAAAATAATTATCAAGAACCAAAAAGTCTATTTTTTTAGAAAGTACGACTAAAATATTTAAAGAAAAAATTTATTAAACCCTTTTTATAACGTTAATGTTGCTATTTAGAGATAAAAAATATAATTAAGAAAAAACTTATTACTCCAACATTAGATTTTGAACCATCAAAACCAGAACCAAAACAATGTACAAAAGTGTTTATAAATCATCACTATCTGTGTATCTTTGATTTGGTGCAAGGGAATTATTCTCAAATAGTATTGTTTTGACTTAAGAACGGTGAGACAGACTCAATACAATTATCATGTGAGGTATTTTCAGTTCTAAAATTTAAACTTTCATCACGATTTTATCTTCTTTTAAAGAAATTAAAAAATTAAAGAGGAAGAGTATAAAAATTCTTCCTTATTTCGACTTTTAAATGAAGTGAAACTTTTAAATGAAGTGAAACTATTAAATGTATGGACTTGGACTTAATTTAAGTTCAGAACATATATTAACTAAAAAGTCACCATGAACAAGAATAATTGAGCATATGTAGGCAAAATAACTATGCAAAATCGGCAAAGAAACAGAAGACAGTTGAAAAAACAGAAGTGAAGCAGTGAAGATGGAGAAAGCAATGAAATTGAAGTTCACCACATTGCAATTGTGTAAGCTCTTGCTTAGCACACAGTCCTGAGCAGAAAACATTAGATTTATTCATTGATGAGTTTTTGGAGGCATTAATCTAAACCCTTGACTGTTTGGCAATCTTGAACCACTCAGTGTGGAAAGATCCCTCCATGTCAATCCTCTCATATGTATGAGCACCAAAGTAGTCTCTCTGAGCCTGAACCAAAT
>Ga0123342_1009290_pt1 | contig 11852 bp, 9 predicted proteins | sample Turbeawhitnodule_FD_89960 | JGI IMG/M metagenome (GOLD analysis project Ga0123342, IMG submission 89960) | Root nodule microbial communities of legume samples collected from Mexico - Turtle bean Mexico white nodule | ecosystem: Host-associated > Plants > Roots > Nodule | place: Mexico: Nepantla... | reverse complement strand
TTTTTTATATATTTCTATATATAACATAACATAATTTAAAAATTCACATATAATATTAAAATTATGTAAATAAATTAACTTAAATAAAAAATAAATTTTAATTAATAAAAATGTTAAATAATAAAATTATATTTTAATTTTAAATTATAATTAACTAAAATATAAAATAGGATTAATCATTATTTTATTTTTTTATATACAAGGATAAAATTGTAATCTTACAAATTTTACTTTCAAAATAATTTATAATATTCTTACCACTATCACATCACTCACAAATTTCAATAAACTTTCTTCACATATCCACTCTAACATATCCCAATCCAAACAACCTCAACTTTCTTCACACTTTCTTCACACTTCCACTCTCACTCACCCTCAACTTTCCACTCCCCCGCACCCTCTAATCCAAACACACCCTAAAGGTTGAAAAATAGAAGGAAGGTTGGTAGGAGGTGAAGGAAGGGAAAGGTGGTGAGAGGGGGAGAAGGCAAAATCGTTTTCAAGGAAACAGTAGAGAAAGAAGAGTTTGTGTCAACGTAAAATAAATGCAACTGCTTTCTCTTTTCATTCATTTTTCGCTCTTTTCATTTCATTCCATTCCATTCCATTCCATTCCATTCATTCTCTTCTCACACACATTTCATCTCAGATCAATGCTCTTTCACCGATTCCTCTTCTTCTAGGGTTTCTTCTCTCTCTCACAATTCAATCGCCAATTCTCCTCACATTCAACAATCTCACAGTAATGGATTCTTGATGCAACAAACTCTCTCTCTCTTTCTCTTTCTTTCTTAACAATTCACTTTCTCTTCTTCTTTCCCTCCACACTCTTTCGCCTCACATTCGATGAGTCAAACTAAGGTATTATTATAATAATAATAATTATTATTATTATTATTTTAACTGATTTTTTCACTTCCTTGCAATTCTGCGCTCTTGTCTCCCTTCTAATCCGAGATCTTATTACCACGCATCGAATAAACCTTTTTCTTATTGTGTTTTGTTTGGCTGTTTGTGCGAATCTTCGTTATTTGATTTCATGAATTTTCTTGTATGCCAGATCTTTTGAGTGTAGATCTCTCACAAGGATTTCTGTATTGGTTGGAAGCAATTGATTGCAACTGATTTTGCTTTCTGATTTCGAAAATGTTTCACAGTAGTGTTTTATTTCGAGGTAATTCGGTTTTCTGTTTGTGCTGGGGAGTTTTATGGCTCAAATTCTTATAATCTAGTATGGGCATTGTAAGTTTTCGTTCGCGTGTTTCGCTGGTGGTTTTACTTTTTGCATTTGGGTGTAATAGCTGTGTATGCGTGTTGATGTGCTCGTTTTATTATTATTTGGTAATATGTGTTGATTACTCTCTGTCTTATAGGAAAGAAGTGGGTTTTGCGTGTGGCCGGATGCGAGACAACTTTGCTTGAGGAAAGGTCTTTTATATGGATTTATGCGATTATTTTCTATACCGTTAAAAACTTTGCGTGGGGCTAGTCGCTCGTTGAGAGTAGATCAATTTTGCAGTGTAGTGAATCTATCTTCCTCGCTGCAGATTGAATTGGTGAGCAAATTTCTCCCTCCTTTTTTATGATGCAATTAGATTAATATTCAGTCACTCATGCTGATAAGTTCTGGTGCGGTGTGCCGAAATCTTAGTATGTTTATCTTATTTTTCTTTGATTTTAGGTTCCATGCCTTAGGGACAGTTATGCATATCTTTTACATGATGTGGATACGGGGACAGTTGGTGTTGTTGATCCTTCTGAAGCTGCGCCTATTATAGATGCTTTGAGTAAGAAAAATCTAAATTTGACTTACATACTGAACACCCACCACCATCATGATATCACCAGTGGAAATGTAGAGTTGAAAGAAAGGTACGGGGCAAAGGTACGTACGTCTTTTATCTTGAGTCAAAGTTTATAATACTTTTAATTAGTATTATAAATGTGTTATCAGCAAATGTGAGGAGATTTATTTGTTACACTTCTTTGTCTTACAGGTAATTGGCTCAGAAATAGACAAGGAAAGAATTCCTGGTATTGATATTTATTTGAGTGATGGAGATAACTGGATGTTTGCAGGTCATGAGGTGCATATATTAGCCACTCCTGGTCACACTGAAGGTCATATTCATTGTCTACTTGCAATAATAAATCTTAATTTTGTCTGCCACTAGATATATTTTAAGTTAATTGATTAAAAAAATGGCTTGGGTCGACTTGTTACTTTAGCTCTTTTATTCTGCTCAACAATTTTCAATTCCATGGGAATCTGAACTGTGTATTTCTTTGCTGTTATATTGTCTAAACTCATGGTTTTTACTTGAAGGCATACACGTTCTTCTTGGTTTAGCATGATATTATCTGGCCCTCACAGAATTCTAGTCTTTTGACTTCCTTTCCCATGGCTAGACTCCAGGGTTTATTTTGTCGATACTATGGTTTAGGGCTTTTCTATAAACATTTTTTGGGTTATTGCTTTGGGTAGTGGTGATCTAGTGTTTGCCTATGCAACTAACATGCTCAAGGTGCTGCTAATTTCCTTTATATGATTTTCTTTACTTCAACCTGCTGACCCTCATCTTTTCTAGTTATTGCCTGTTTGTGCTATAAGCAGGTCATGTAAGCTTCTACTTTCCAGGATCGGCAGCAATTTTTACTGGAGACACCTTGTTCAGCTTATCATGTGGCGATCTCTTTGAAGGAACCCCTGAACAGGTTGATTTGAATTGCATTTTTATATGTTAGTTACAAAAGGATAAGTCTTTTATTTTATCCTTTTTTATGTTGGATGTTGATTTCTAGATGTTATTACAAATGTACAATTTGTGTAAGTCCGATGCTCTGTTAGCTTGTAATGTTTTTACCCTTTAATTATTGAGAATTTCTTCCATTTTACAGATGCTATCTTCTCTTAAAAGGATTATGTCGTTGCCAGATGACACAAGTATTTACTGCGGTCATGAATATACATTGGTTGGCTGTTTCTACTTTCATTATGTTCCCTGCTTCATTTCCAAGTCTAATTGCTGTGACCTTGACTTTGGCTTCTCAAATTTGACAGAATAATTCAAAGTTTGCCTTGTCCATAGAACCAGAAAACAAGGAACTTCAATCCTATGCTGCCCACGTAGCTCACATTAGAAATAAGGGCTTGGCCACGGTAATTTCCAGAATTGAACTTCTATGGATGGTTTCAACTTTCAAGTGCCCCCTATCGCGGATCTTCCTCACTAACATGTCATAACTCAGCCAACATTTTTTCGTCATCATTCAAAGCTAACATGCCGTTGTTAGTTGTTGGTCTATTTGATTTGAATCTGGCGTTTTGCTTTACCTAATTATTACTGTTTTCTTAGATTCCAACTACGCTGAAGATGGAAAAGGCTTGCAATCCGTTCCTTCGCACATGGAGCATGGAAATCCGGCAAAGACTAAATATTGCAGCCACGGCAGAAGAAGCAGAAGCCCTGCGTGTTATTCGACAAGCAAAGGATAAATTTTAGAATTTCTTAATTAAATTTTAAAATTCTAAAGATGATACTTATTCTGTATAGATTAGGTTCATGAGTCCATCAATGGAATAATATTTACTTGGTGGTATCGTAATGTAATTTTTAAAATTTTCTTCGGCTTCATTTGAAATGTAAATTAGATTTCAGTTTCGTTGGCATGATGGGAATCAAAATCATATGATGATGCATGGATGAAGCACATCACTAAGACACGCCCTTGTGTTAGCATATGCATATCTTAAGAATGTTTGAGAAGTGGTATTTCACTATTTTGAACCACTGCATGTTGGCAATGACGATTTTCAATACTTCAAAGTCTAGTTTGTACGAATAAGAGCATGCTTTATCAGTAATAAGGCCAACGAAAAATGACATCGTCTTGTCAGCCGTAAGCGGTTCATGGGTCTACTGTGATAATTTATATTATAAACAGACATCTCGGCCAATGATATGTAATATTTGCAATTGATATCGTATGACTTGAAACCAAAGGATAGAGGATGCAAGCATCAAAATAATGGATTTGATTTCAAGTATTTTGTTTATACGTGTGATCTGTCGTTGAAGATTGTATATTGGCCGTAGTACCGACTTTTTCCCATGCCCTCTCATTTTAGAAAGTGAGTGAGTTGCGTAACTTTTTGTGAGAGACTTGTGGAGTATGGTGGGTTGTTACTCTCACACTTTTAAGTCGATGGATGGATTCACCTAAAACCCGAATCTTCAACGGCTTCTGCATTAATCGCCACTCTTCGAAGAAACAGACAACACCATCCATCATCATCATCCTTCTCGAATATGACAGAATTACTTTACGAGCTATTCCACTGTTCCCAGAAAAAAAAATATACACCTACCCGTGTCATCTCGTACCTGTTGGTATCACCACACATAGGATCATTATTTGGTTAACCTCTTCCAATTCCCTACAGTTGGATATGTGTGTCTTAACGTTTACGTCTTTTGTTTCACGAGTCAACAAAGTACATAAATTATCCAAGCACTGCAGTTTAGTGGGCTCCTCCTGCACACCCCCGCATGCTAACACTCACGTTATGTAATGTGCTATGATAATTTTAACAACAACAACAATAATAAATTATTATTCTTATAATACATTATAATAATAATAATAATGGAAAGAAATGTCGTGGTGGTTAGTCCCGTTGTTGTGTGGCATTAGCATGAGCATCAACATCATAGTTATTAAGCGTCGTGATCAGATTATTATCCCTCGCCCTTCCCTTGTCCACAAGATTCTAAGAGGGTCCCCACCCACTCTCAGTGCGATTTGCTCTGCAATACACAGAAACAGTTTCCGCGCCAAAGGAAACGCAGAACAACACTAACAACAGGTTAATTCACCAACTATACTCTCTTTCTCGCTCGCTCTCTCTCCTTTTTCACTCACATTACATTAACAACGTTCCACATCAATAATTCAATTCAATTCAATACATACATATAATCAACAACATTAGCGTTCGTCGTTTCGCTCTGGCAGCAATGGCGGTGGACGATCGCTTTGCACATTTGAACCCTAAGAAGTGCGTGGTTTTAGGTGGCAGAGGATTCCTCGGAAGATCCTTGGTCCTCCGGCTGTTGAAACTCGGTAACTGGATCGTCCGAATCGCCGATTCCGCTCAGTCTCTCCACCTCCATAACTCCGAGTCCGTCCTCGCGCAAGCTCTCTCTTCCGCACGCGCTTCTTACTTCCACATCGACCTTACCGATAAGTGCAACATTGTCAAAGGTCCACAATCCTTTCTGTTACGTCACGTGCACTCGTTTTCTTTCAATTCCTTTCAATTGTGGAAACTGATGTCAGCCTTCAAATGCGCTTTGTGCAGTTCTAGAAGGTTCTTCTGTTGTGTTTTTTATGGACGTTGCTGGCGTTGATATTAATGACTTCTATACTTGTTATAAGCTAATAGTTCAAGGTACTCTTCCATTTGCTCTGTTAATTGCAGTGGATTAGATGCTTTTTCTTATTCGATTTGATGTTCGATTATTCAGGAGCAAAGAATGTAATTAGTGCTTGCCGTGAATGTAGAGTGAAACGCCTGATATATAACAGTTCTGCGGATGTTGTATTTGATGGTTTGCATGATATTCGTGACGGAGATGAGTCGTTGGCCTATCCGTGGAAAGTACGGCTCTGCTTTTGTTCAAGTTTGGAAGAGCCTTTTTGTTTTTCCCCTTTAAGAACTAGATTAGATGTTTTTCATTTGCGAATGATTAAGCATTTTAATGGGAGGATGTGAATTGCAGACTGACAATATGTTAAGTGACCTTAAGGCTCAAGCAGAAGCTTTGATCCTGAGTGTCAATGACATTGATGGCCTATTGACATGCTCTCTTCGTCCTAGTAATGTTTTTGGACCTGGTGACACAGAATTTGTACCATATTTTATCAAGTTAGCAAGATATGGTTTTGCAAAGGTAGTTTTCTTTTTATCCTGTTTTTTTTTGGCTTCGTAGTATTCTTTTGTCAAAAAGGGGGGGCGTGTTGTTTTATAAATGCTAATGTAAGCTTTACAAAAAGTTAACGTTTAACATTCTTATAATCTGGTTGAAATTAACTTAAAGTTGTGTTATTTGTACAGTAATCTATACAACAATACTTTTTTCTCTCTCTATCATATATGTGAGTGTATGATGATGAAGCTAATTTCACACTGACCATCATACTTGATAAAGTCACTTACATCCACAATTTTGGGTCCTTGATTAGTTTTGATTATTGGATATGCTATAAATTCTTTCGTGCTCCGTATGATGCCAAGTTCAAAATTTCCTATTCTTAGAATTTTAACTTATGGTCTAAGTCAATTCTACAAAAAACACATGTAAGATGATGACTACCCAAACTTCAAAGCTTGTTTAAGTTATATCTCTAATTGATGTGAGACTAAAATACCACCCTAGAGATTGCAATTAAGGAAGCCCCCCAAAAAGGACCCTAATGTGACGGGCTATGGGTAACTGCAATTAAGGAAACTTTCCAAAACCTATTAGTTTGATGTTTAACCTAGTTGAATTGTGAATTATGTAGATGATCTCACCTTGTGGGATAAAACTTTTGTTGATGGTTTCATATATCATGTGATTTATGTATTTTGGTCTCACCTAGTCCGGTAAAGTCTTATTTTAGAGTAACAATTTTTCATTTCAGTTTATTATAGGGACTGGTGATAATCTTTCAGACTTCACCTTTTCTGAAAATGTTACCCATGCCCATATCTGTGCAGAAGAAGCCCTAAATTTCCAAACAGTTTCTGTGGCAGGAAAGGTGCGTGTATATGGAATATCGACTCACTACTTGCTGTTTTGATATTCATGCATAACAAAGTATTTTTCTTTTCATGCAGGCATTTTTCATCACGAATCATGAGCCTATACAATTCTGGGAATTTCTTTCGCTTTTGTTAGAAGGTCTTGAATATCAAAGGTAAAAATAGGTAGCCTGTTTTGATTTATGAATGCCATAGTATTGTTTTTTATGTCATTGATGTTTAGTTGTGTATGTTTGACTTAATGGTATGATATAGTATCCGGGAGTTTTAGAAGAGCAAAAAAGCTTAAAATTATATTTTCTCTGCTCATATGTTTTGGAAAAATTTAGCCACAAACTATATTAAAATAACCTTTTCCTTCCTACCAATTTAGGAGATATCATAACAAATTAGCTCCTTCTTTGGTATATTTGCTCCTTCGGTTTGGTATTTCAGTTATTGTTGGAGGCAGCTAAAGGCTATTTGTATTTTTTCTTTATTGCTGATTTATGATCTCTTATGCTGTTAACCAAGCCAGAAAAATCCTTGCTTGAATTGCAGGCCATACGTCAAACTTCCTGCTAAGTTGGTTCAATGTATTCTATCGGTTTTAAAGTGGTCACATGAAAAGTTGGGACCCAGATACTTCAGCTATCCTTTATTAGTTCGCTATTTTCAGTTAGCTTCCTACACTCGAACTTTCAACTGCACTAAAGCTCACAAAAATATTGGATACTCACCAATAGTCTCCCTTGAGGTTTAATTGTTCTTGCTTCATTTTAAATTTTTACTTGTGAAATCTCATATATTCTTGTTACTTAGTGATAACTGAATTATATGAGGTCGTGTAACTGTGGAACAACTTCCAAAGAGGAAAAATTAAGATTCTGAAATAAAATAAGGCTGTTCCCTTTTCAATAATGTTCAGACCTCCAATGCCTCACACATACAGATACACAAATTAGGCTCTTGATATTCCTTTCTGTTACTTTATGGTGTTCTAAACAGAGTGAAATATTCTACTTGGCAATGTTCTTGGAATTTCTTACTGTTGAGATTTGCATTTATATTTATTGATATTGGCCAATACAGGAAGGAGTCACATTAACCATAGAATCATTCTCTCATTTATCCAAACACTCATGTTTATCAAGATGTCGTAGTTCCACTGAACTGTCAAAAGCGGATAAGTTGCTGGGTGGAGGAAAAGGTTAAAACTTAATATTTTATCTTGCATTACAGTGTTTACATGCATCAATGAAGGTTTGTTATCTTTAGTTACTGTCATAACTACTTTTAGTGAAAATGGAGTGACTTGGAGCATATTTATACCTTATTGCATGCATATGAGGCTATCTTGTTAGAATAGTTAACTTTTAACCTGCAAATTATCTGATTAAGTTATACCTGACATAAGTTTAAGGGAAACACCACCAACCATAAATACATTGCTCATAGGCTTGCCCAGATATTTTAATTTTTTTGTTTACTTTAGGGTGTGCTTGGCTCAAATGAAAAATTCTTTACACTTGTATGGTTCAAGTTAAATATGGCAGTGTTCTCAGAGAAGCGCAGAAGTGGGTTGCACTCAGTACCAAATTTTAATATTTTTTGCTCATGTTTTTCTACTCTTGACTGTACATTGAGGTCCGGGAAATTTCTTTTTTCCATCCTAAACTATTTTTACTGCTCTCCGTATTTTTGCCTTCCCTGCCAAATGTACCCACTCTTATATCACTTCAATAGTGTATTTTTCTTATTTTACTATCCCATCCACACCAATCCGTTTGTAGTCTTTGGGTCATAAGCATTAACCCACTAAAGTTGATGTGCAAATGCATCTAAATGTCAATCATTTTAAAATCACTTTGGTAGAATACAATTGAAATACATAATTAAAGGAAATATTTGGCAGTACATGTGTTAACTCTTCTGAATCATAGATATTTTATAACATTGCCAAGCCAAATAATTTTTGCTTTATTTTTACAGTGGCTGACATTTTGTTGTGGAGAGACGAGAAGAAATCATTTACATATTTTGTTGTGCTGGTTTTGTTGTTTTACTGGTTTTTCCTTTCTGGAAGAACTTTTATATCATCTGCTGCAAAACTTTTGCAGCTTGCCACGTTACTTTTTTATGGACATGGTTTTCTGCCATCAAAGTTGTAAGTGCATGCTCATAAAGACTTCAAATTTCTCTCTTTCAACACTTTTTAACAAATTTGCAAAGCTTTCTGCCGTCAAATCATGTATAGCACAAATTGCTTTATTGAAATGATGATTCTACAGTTGGTCATCCTTCTGGTTTGGCATGGCTAGATATGTTCTAGCCACAGCTTCTTTATTTAAATGAATTATTTTTGGAGTAATGTGGTGTATCAGCCGTAAGAGCTACTCATCTCACCACAAGTTGGTGCCAAATACGTAGTGTACATTTAATGAACACTTAAAAGTTGTTTTAGGGATTTTGGCTCTTAACAACTTGTACCTTTATATGTTACTGGAAAAATAAATCGTTCTCTAAGTACTAACTGTGTGACACTTTAACAGATTTGGTTTTAAGATACAAATGATACCCTTGTCTTATTTCGAGATCTCTAATGCGGAAGTGAAAGATTCAGTTATAACTACAGTATATCTTTGGAACAAGGGTTTTCAAATAATAAGAAGATTGGCCCATGGGGAAGACTGGTCCGCATTCTTCAAGGTAAACAAACTTCAAAAGAAAAAGGCGAAAATGCCTTTTTTCTTGTTCTAATTAAATTTAAAATATATTATCTAAGCATTATTTGTTTATTGAGAATGTCTGGGTCTGTTCTTTGGTTTTGGAAAAATGGGTTCTAGGTTTCTATTACTAATTGTTCTTTTTTGCTTGTGCCTTACGTACTTGTTTTCGAGGTTGGCTTGAAAGAATGAATAATTCACACATGAATAAAGTTTTACTATGTAGAGATACTGGGAATCATTCCCTTCCATGTTTAATTTTTTTTTAACTGATGCAGATTGCAGTTTTTCTTTACCTTCTGAAGATGTTCCTGGCAAAGTTGTTGACGAAATTGATAGGCATAGGTATGGAATTGTTGAGATGAATTTTAGAACTTTGTCGGTTTGTGTAACTTCATGTTTACTCAATCTGAATTGTTCTGTAGGTTTGGTGTTCGCATTTATGGCATTTTTTGTTTACGAGCAATATGAATCAGAAGTTGATGGAGTGGTGGATATTCTTTTCACCAGTTTGAGAGAGTTCATGATATATTTGATGAGAATTTCTCCTGCTTTTATATCGAGGCTTCTGCATTATCATGACAACTTTCAGCAGTATGAAAGACCAAGAAACGTAAAAAACATGAGATAGCCAAAAGAAGAAAGTTTCAGCTTTGCTATGCTATTAAGCTCAATTACGCTATATATTTTACATACCTAACAATTGAAAAAGAGTCCTGTCCCTATGAAAAAACATACGGAAAATACAATCACGCTTCGGAATACCCTCTCTTACAGTATTCTGTAATCACAATCGAACTGTACTATGTTTAGATTAGCTTCAATTTGACCAAAATCAATATAAATTCCATGTGGAAAGCAGGAACAAGCATGGAATAGTTGTTTCTATTTTTTCGTTCATTGTCACGACACTATTTTTGTTGGAAAATTTGAAAACACACTACCAATGAATCAGGCTGAAGATTTCAATTTGAATTTTTTTTTTTGTAAATACTGATATTCTTTGTAAGTGTTGAAATATTAAAAAACGAATTGGCACGCCCTGCAATAGTGCAGTGTACTACAATCTTCAAGCATGGTGCACTCTGAGCAGTGAATTTTGATTTAACAAAATGCATAAATTGTGGATAGTCGAATAAAAACATGTTGGTAAAATTCGAAAATTTGTGGGAACAAACAACGCATTATGGTCGTTGTACCAAAATAACAAGATATACTGACATATTAATTAGTAATTAATTACACTGCAAAACTCACTGGTGACTGGTGATCATTGGTGAGAAATGTTTATATTCTTTTAGGTTAAGCGCTCTCTGGTTTGGAGATTGATAGTAATTCCAACAATATTTAATTAATGATGTATTTTTATATATAAAAATATATATTATACTCATAGCTATACGAAGTTCTTCAATTTAATGACTGAGTCTTGAATAATATCAAGAATACAAGTAATTTTTAATATCAATCCATTTTACACAGACATTAAATTAATATTTAACTATAACTAATTAAATTATTTTTTTAAATTGCAGCAAATTTAAATGAAAATAGTACGAGATTAAATTATGATATTGTCCTTTAAAATATAAAGTAAAAGAAGTAAATTACTTACTTTGATCTAATCAATAATCTGTTAACCAAAACAATATATTTATCTTAGTGTAGTTTTAATATATTTAATTTCCATAAAAAGTTATTAGTGTCTATTTTTTTTATTGATCCTAACATGAGTTTCTTTGTATACCATGAATGAGTTTATTTTCCTCCTATAAATATATTTCACCATCTTTTCTTTATTTTGAAAAATAATATATATTCCGTACAGTCAATATATTCTTATATTTTTTAGAAATTAAGTCCAACAATTTATATACTTTTTTATTTCTCTAACCTATTGAGACATATTTTAAACACTAAATCGGAATGGAGTATTATCTCTAAAACAGACAATACCTATATATAATTAATTGATCTATCTCTTCGACTTAAAATCAGAACAATATAAAGAAGGAGAGGTGTCACGGTGAATACCACGCTTTGTGCAATGTGTCAGTCCAAGGAGGAGTCATGCCAACATCTTTTTCTGGAGTGTAAACATGCTCAAAGGGTGTGGTTGATGTGCTTCAAGTGGATAGGTATATCTTTTGTTCAACAAAATGTCTTAAATCTGCATTTCACTAGCTTTTGTTTGAGCCATATCAGTAATAAACAAAATCTGATATGGAAAGGCGTATGGGCAACTATCATTAGATGTATTTGGGATCAAAGGAATCTCATTGTCTTCAAGCAAGGGGTAGTTGATGCGGAAGAGGTGTTTCAGAAGGCACAACTTA